>Ga0098068_1000303_pt1 | contig 20368 bp, 16 predicted proteins | sample 26BtaG_FD_75059 | JGI IMG/M metagenome (GOLD analysis project Ga0098068, IMG submission 75059) | Marine viral communities from Cariaco Basin, Caribbean Sea - 26B_WHOI_OMZ_CsCl | ecosystem: Environmental > Aquatic > Marine > Oceanic | place: Caribbean Sea: Cariaco Basin | collected 2014-11-09 | reverse complement strand
GTGTTGCGCTCTGCCACGTAACGCCTTCTCTGACCCGGCAGGCGCTGCATCCGGATCGGCGCACCGCTCAGCGGGCTGTCCCCCAAGACGGCAAGCCAGCCCAGAACCCGCGCCCAGGCATTCGGGGGCGCGCGATGTGCAACACCCGAAGCGATCAGCTGATGCAGGACCCGCCCCTGCCCCAAAGGCATGGTGCCGCGTGTCGCCAGATGGATCTCTCCCGACACGATGGTGATATCGGTTTGACCCAGCTCTGAGATACTGCACAGCAATTCCAGCATCCGACGCCATTCGCTCCGGTGCGCTCTGCTTTGCCATTGATCCCGGAGATCATCCTCGTATTTCTGCATCTGCGGAATTGCCACCATCACGGCCTCCAGAATGGACAGCCGTGGCCCCAACAGGGGCACCGACGACACCACGATCAGCCGTCGCGTTGGCGTTGCATTCAGCAGGTCGTCCATCATCTCCCAGCCAATGCGTCCCATAACCTGCCTGCGTGTTCGCTCAGAGCGCAGATCAGGCGCCACGATCCTCAGATCCGGCAGGTCAATCCTCCAGCTCAGGCTCAACCCTTCCGGGTCATGAAACCGCCCCGGCAGATCCCCGTCCACACAGGCATGTTGAAACAAAAGAGCGGTCTCACGCGCCACGTCAAAAAGGGTCTGGCCGATCGGAGAATAGGTCCTTGATCTGCGCAGCGATCCCCACCCGTCACAAATGTCGTGATCGTCCCATTGGCACAGGGATGGCACCGTCGCGGCAAGCGCCAGCATGTCAGGACAGCCCAGAAAGAATGAGACATAGCGCTCAAAGAATCCCCGTCTCAAATGCGCTCTCAGATCCTCAAGGCCCTCGCGGGAGGGATCCTTGGGCAGGTGGTCTGGCCAGTCCTCGCTCAGCGGGTGGCCCTGTGTGACCTCATCCGCATAGATCTGGTCTCCCCCATGCAGCAAGAGATGAAACGGGCGCACCTTATGCTCTCGCAACAGGCGGGCCCACATGACATTGCGCTCTTCCGGATCACGGTCCAGATCTCCGTGTTCCTCTCCATTGCAGGACGCGAATGCGATATTCAGATTGCCACCAAACGCTCCGGCCAGCTCATATGTCGTTCCCAGTGCACTGTAGCGGATCGTGCTTCTGGCCTCCCCCCGAAACCGCGCCCGCATCACCCGCCAGCCCGCTTCGCAAGCCAGTTCCCGAAAGGGATGCACCGCCCCATCATCGCAAATCAAAGGCGCAAGATCACCATCGTCGCGCGTCAATACAAGAGCGCTGAGCCAGACCTGACCGTCGCGAATGTCATCAAGAAATAGCACTGGACCCAAAACACCAACGCCCACTGACCCGCCGTTCAAATCACCCAAGCTGCCACTATCTCCCCCTGCCCGCTGCACATGCCCCCCGATCTGCCAGAACCCGGCGATTGCCCACCGCTGTGATCAGACATAGGGGCAAAAACAAAAAATGCAGCAAACCAACCGGCGCTGCATCACATTTTTTCACTCTAGGAAAAGTGGTGCCCGGGGGCGGAATCGAACCACCGACACGAGGATTTTCAATCCACTGCTCTACCCCTGAGCTACCCGGGCACGGGAAGGCTGTTTGCCTTGGGTGAGGGCCTTCTATGACGTGAGGGGGGCGGTGTCCAGAGGCTTTTTCAAAGAAATTCGCTAATGTTTGGTTTCTTGCGCTTTTTCTGCTTCTTCCAGAGCGATTTCAATGTCTTCGGGGTCGGTGCTGGGGGTGGCATAAGCGCCATTCAGCCATTTTGCGAGATCAACATCAGCGCAGCGGCGGGAACAGAAGGGGCGGTACTCCCTTCTGGTTTCTTCTCCACAGATCGGGCAGCTCATGACAGCACCTCAGACAAGGGAACCCGGCCCCGTTTGCGCTGCAATTCAAAGTGGCCAAGGTTGGTCCAGCCAACCAGCGTGGTCTCTTCGCTGTCGGTGCGGAAACTGGCGCGCAGTGCGGATTCGAATGCGCGGCGATCCTTTTTCGGCATCGGAGCAAGATCGATCACGATCTGCCCCCCCAGCCCCCGCAGCCGCAGCGCACGGGCCAGCCCCTTGGCGCAGGCCATGTTTGCCTTTGTGCCCGCAGCGAGGGAAGTGTCCGAACCGGTGTTAACGTCGACAGCCACCAGGGCACGGGTCGGCTCGATAAACAGGAACGCCCCGCCGCTCAGCGGCTCGCGAATCGTCTTCACCTGATCAAGCGTCTCCAGAACACCGTGGTGTTCAAAGCCGCCCGGTTCCCGTTCCACATCTGCAGGATCGGTCCAATCGCGCCACGCCAGCAGATGCGGAGTATCGCCTTCCGCCAGGACTTCGGGGCCTGAACCTTCGTCGTGCAGCACCTGATCCGCAAGCGCGAGCATCGCGAGAATGTCTTCCTCGATATCTTCTGCGTCGGCACCATCGCAGGCTGAACGCAGGATGAGCCCGTAGCTGCTGTCGCCCATTGTGCCGTGGGCGATTTCCAGGAGCCGATCACGTTCGTCTTCGTCGCGGATCGAGCGGGAAATATTGAGCCCCGGCGCCTCTGGTGTGACAATCGCATAGCGACTTTTGAAGAGGAGCTTTTGCGTCACGGGCAGCGCCTTGCCCGTATCGGCGTAGCCTGTCAGCTGGACCAGAAGCTCCTGACCGGGCGCCAGGCCCTTGACCTGACGCAAAAAGGCGGGGCCGTCTGGGGTGGTGAGGAACATGCCCCCCTGCCCCTTTACCGGACGATCCGCCTTGGCACGATAGATCGTGCCTGGAGTTGGCGCATCGCTGTCGATCAGAAAATCCTCAAGAACCCCATCAACAACGAGTGCGGCGGCTTCCCGGCCTTCAATATGGTCGAGAATGATCGTACGGCCCTTCATGCGGCAGTCTCCTTGTTCTGTGTCCAGCCTGCTGCTCGCAGCAATGTGGCGGTTTCGGCCAGCGGCAGGCCAACAATTCCGGTGAAAGAACCGTTGATCCACGGAATCAGCGCCCCGGCAGGCCCCTGAATGGCATAGGCCCCCGCCTTGCCCTGCCAATCGCCAGTCGCGAGATAGGCATTGAGTTCTTCATCTGACAGCCGCTTCATTTTGACAGCGCTGACAACGTCACGGGTCCAGAGGCGATCACCGCGCCGCACCGCAACAGACGTAATCACCTGATGACGGCGCCCAGACAGGGCAAGCAGAAACTCTGCCGCCTCACCAGCGTCCGCGGGTTTACCCATGATGCGGCGCCCCAGGGCGACGGTGGTATCCGCGCATAGCACCAGATCATCCGGCTCTGCGGCGATTGCTTCAGCCTTTTCCCGCGCAATCCGGGCACAGTATAGGCGCGGCTGCTCACCCTTCTTTGGGGTTTCGTCGATGTCCGGTGGACACACCGCATCCGGGGCAATTCCCAGCTGAGCCAGCAATTCCAGCCGACGGGGGCTGCCAGATCCCAGAATGAATGCCATTTCCGTCCCTCTCGGTCATATGGTGTTTTCTGCAAGCGTCTCAGGCACAGCGCAGGTCTGGCCTGTCTTACTGGCTCTTCCGGATCTGGGGAAGCCCAACACCGCCAGAGGCAACAGATGCGCAAAACAAAAGCCCGGCGGGATGGCCGGGCTTTGATCGTATGAAGGATCTCTTTGCTTACTTGAAGCGGTAGTTGATCCGTCCCTTGGTCAGATCGTAGGGTGTCATCTCGACCTGAACCTTGTCGCCAGCCAGAACGCGGATGCGGTTTTTGCGCATCTTGCCTGCCGTGTGTGCGATGATCTCATGGCCGTTTTCCAGCTCGACCCGAAACGTCGCATTGGGCAGGAGTTCCTTCACGACACCGGGAAATTCGAGCGTATCTTCCTTGGCCATGTTATCTCCATAATGATGGTTTCCCGCGAGTCTGCGGGACGTGGGCTTAAATGAGCGCTTTTTCCCTGATTTTCAAGGGCGCAATCACCGCATGGGACATATTGTGACGGTTTTCCCCGGTTCGGGGCGTTCTTGCCAATGGGTCCGGTTGCGAACGATGCCATCCCGACGCACATGGGCAATGGCCTCAAGGTCCACATCAGCATAGGTCCAGCCCGGTTCGTTCAGCTGTCCTTCAGCCAGCACACCGGTCGCCGGAAAGCCCGTATCCGGAGGCCCAAAGATGCCCCCCATGCCAGTATTCTGGTCAACTGCCTCTGACCATTCCGCTGGACCAACGATAGAGGACATGACGGAAACGCACTGGTTTTCAAGCGCGCGCGCCATGGCTCCGATGCGCACCCGCCAATATCCAGCAAGCGCCTCTGTGCAGGAGGGGACAAGCAGGATATCGACATCGGCCAATGCCCGGCCCAGCAGCGGGAATTCACTGTCATAACAGATCAGAATGCCGATTTTTCCCAATTCAGTATCAAACACTTTGAGCGGACATCCCCCTGTCACATCCCAGGGGTCGCGCTCGAACATCGTCATGATCTGTTTGTCCTGAAAGCCCTTCTGCCCATTCGGGGCGTAAAGTGTCGCGCGGTTAACAGGACGGGTGCCACCGCCAAAAACCGGTGCAGATGCACCGAGGATGTGAACGCCAAACTCAGCCGCCAGCTTCAGATGAAGTGCATCCACAGCCGGCATGCGGCGGGAAACCGCGTGCAGGGACTGTTCCAGATCCCCGGCGACGTCAGCCCCGTCCAATGTCGACAGCTCCATCGCGGCATATTCCGGGAACACCAACAGGGTCGCGCCGTTGTCTGCCGCATCCTTCACCCAGCGTGTGATTTTCGCCTCATAGGCGGACCAGTCGTCGAACCAGTCAAGAGGGTAGGCTGCTGCAGCGACTTTCATCAAAGAATCCTTTGCGTTGAGTGCGGGCAAATATGACAATCGGGTCGCAAACCTTGGCTTAGGTCAAGTTCCGCGACCAAAACTGCAGAGGCTTGCGGGTTTCTTCCGTATCCCCGACGTCGCGCCAGGAAAAACTGGCCACCACGCCCGGCATGGGCTGATACCCGCGCTTGCGCCAGAAATCATGCAGATCGCGGTAATTCTGCGGTTTGGCCGGATGGTCGTCAGGGCGCTGGACGCTACAGAATGCGGACACGGCAAAATCCAGTTCCTTCGCGTGGGCCTCGCGCAGATCGAAGAACCAATGTCCAAGCCCCTGCCCGCGGTACTGGGGCAGCAGAACCGATTCAGCGCAATAAAACACGTCCTCCAACGCGAGATCTGCACCTTTGAACGCAGCGGCAAAATCCTCGGCATGATCTGCAAGGGGGGCCCCTGTCGAGGCACCAACCAGCTCACTGCCATCAAACGCACCAACCACCACAGAGCGTTCGCTCTCCAGATAGCTTTGCAGATAGCTCCGTTCGTAGCTCAGGTCGCCATCGTAAAGATAAGGCCAGTCCCGGAACACGGCGATGCGCAAACGCGCAACATCATCAATCGCCCTAGCCAGGTCTTCACCCCGCAGAACATCCAGCCGCAGCCCCATCAGGCAGAAACCTGCGCCGTCCAATCCGCGAGATTGTAATAGGTTGTCACCCGCGTGATCTTGCCATCCTCCAGGTCAAAGAATGACCCAGCCGGCAAACGGTACGTCTGCTTGCGCGCCTCTGGCAGGCCTGCATCGGTTTCAAGATAGACGCCATTCACGATGTATTCGGCAGCGGCACGGGTGCCCTCTTCGTTGGCGAAGATCACCATATCGGTGAGGTTCTCATCGTAGCAGCGGCTCATGTGCGCGCAAAACTCTGCGAACAGCGCCTTGCCGACACGGATTTTGCCCTCGTTCACGTGGTGAGCCACATCATCGGACAGGCAGGCCAGCATGGCATCAGTATCTTTTGCGTTGAACGCCTCGAAGTAGCGAGAAATCGTGCTGTTCATTTTGTCTCCAACGGGTTTCCCCAGCGCTCTGTCAGGCGCTGGATGATCTGGGATCGGGTTTGCCTGTAGCTGTCTAGCTTGGCTTCACGGGTTTCCCCCAGTCCAGTTGGGTCCATAATTGGCCAATATTCGACATCGAGATGAAAAAAACGGGTCAGTTCCAGCGCTCGACGCTGACTGGCAGGGGACAGCGCCACCACCAGATCAAAGGACGACAGATCGTCCCCCCATTGTTCCATCTCGTCAAACGACCGCGAACGATGACGGGACAGCTCCACACCGATCTCTTGGCAGACCGCGATGCAAAAGCCGTCGATCTCCATGTCGTTCTTAACGCCGACGGACTGCACATAGGTGCCTGAGCCGTAGAACTGTTTCATGATCCCCTCTGCCATAGGGGACCGGACCGCGTTGTGGTCACAGCAGAACAGGATCGACTGCGGCAACTCGCTCACGCCTTAACCTCCGAAGTGCAGAACGCAGATCAGTGTGAAGAGCCGGCGAGCGGTATCAGTATCGATCTCCGCCTTGCCCTCCAGCCGCTCCTGAAGCACCCGGCTGCCTTCGTTGTGGATCCCGCGACGGGCCATATCAATGGTCTCGATCTGGCTAGGGGGCAGCGTCTTGACCGCAGTAAAGTAGCTCTCGCAGATCTGGTAATAGTCCTTCACCACCTGCCGAAACGGGGACAGAGAAAGGTGGAATTCTGCCGCCTTGTCGCCGCTCTCGGAGGACACGTCGAAAACCAAACGCTTATCACGGATCGCCAGCGCCAGGTGATATGGCCCATCCGGCACTGCGCGCTCGTCTCGGGCTGGCAAGGAAAAGCTGTTGTCTTCGATCAAATCGAAAATGGCGACGCGGCGCTCCTGCTCAATCTCTGGCGTCGGCGGAGGCAGATTACGGTCGTCCAATTCGATTTGGCTGATGCGGCTCATGGGTCAGGTCTCTATGCGCAGGTCACATTGATACCTGAGTAGCCGAACCCTGTGACAACGGCAATGAGCAGCAGCGCGAAGTTCCCTCACGATGCGGTGCAGCCACCATCAGGACGAAAAGAAAAAGGGGCGGCGCGCAGAACGCCCCACCCCGAATTGCGCGCCGTGTCCGCCAATCACCGGTTGAGACGATCAAGCCGCGCCCGAATGGACAGCCCATGGGCTTGCAGGCTTTCGCTCTTGGCGAGGGTCTCTGCTGCCGGACCGATGGCCCGCAAAGCATCCGGCGTGATTTGGCTCAATGTGGTGCGTTTGAGGAAATCCATTACCGACAAGCCGGAGGAAAACCGCGCAGACCGGGCCGTCGGCAAAACGTGGTTCGGACCGCCAATATAGTCCCCGATTGCTTCGGGAGTGTACTGGCCGAGAAAAATCGCGCCTGCATGAATGGTCTTTTCACTAAGGGTGCGAGGATCCGCGACGCATAGCTCCAAGTGTTCGGGGGCGATGCGGTTAGACAGCTCTGCCGCCTCGTCCAGATCCTGCACGGTGATGATGGCGCCGAAATCGCGCCAGCTCGGCCCGGCGATCGCGCTGCGCTCCAGCATCTGCAGACGTGCGTCAACCGCATCGGCAACAGATCGACCGAACCCCTCATCATCGGTGATCAGGATAGATTGCGCGCTTTCGTCGTGTTCGGCCTGGCTCAGCAGGTCCAGAGCGATCCAATCCGGGTCGTTGTCCTTGTCAGCGATCACCAGAATTTCGGAGGGGCCTGCAATCATGTCGATGCCGACCTTGCCGAACACCCGGCGTTTCGCCGCCGCAACAAATGCGTTGCCGGGACCGGTGATCTTGTCGACGGGCGCAATGGTTTCGGTGCCGTAGGCCAACGCGGCAACTGCCTGCGCTCCACCAACACGATAAACCTCGTCCACACCTGAAAGACGCGCGGCCAGCAACACCAGCGGATTGACCTGGCCATCTGGGGTCGGGACCACCATTGCCAGCCGTTCAACTCCGGCAACCTTGGCCGGAATCGCGTTCATCAGAACAGAAGACGGATAGCTCGCCAGCCCACCCGGCACATAAAGCCCTGCCGCCGAAACAGCAGACCAACGCCAGCCCAGGGTCGCGCCGGTGTCATCCTGCCATTCATCATCCGCCGGCATCTGCCGCGCGTGGTAGGCCCGGATCCGTTCCGCCGCCAGTTCCAGCGCTGCGCGCTCATCTGCGGAGACGTTTTCGATTGCGGCATCAATCTCAGCTTCTGAGATCTGCAACCGGTCCGCTGTCAGGCTCATCCGGTCGAATTTTTCGGTCAGTTCAACAAGCGCGGCATCACCGCGGGCGCGAACATCCGCGATAATGTCCGCAACGATGGCATCGACATCGGGACTGTCTTCGCGCTTTGCCCCGAGAAGGGCGGTAAAAGCCTGTTCGAAATCGGCATCAGCGGTATTGAGAAACTGTGGCATTCGGCTCTCCTTTGCGCCTGCAATATAGGGCAAGCCGCGCAGTCTCAAGCCGTATGACGTGCGATGCCCCCATGCCGCACATGGGAGCATGAAGTGTTATGCGCCGTGGTCAGGCGCAGCCCCAGAAGGGGCCTTGTAAGGGCGTGTCACATCCCGCAACGTCACCTCAAGCGCCTCAACATGAAGGCGGATTGCCCCGTCACCTGCAAGGGTGAGCAGAACATGGCCTTCACCATCGTCGCCAGGTTCAAACGTGACCGACAGAAGGGACAGCACGAGGTCGCGATCCTTGCGATTAATCCCCTGCGAGGCAACACCCAGCACCTGATCCACCACAAGCACGCATTGCACCCGTTCATAGGGCCGACCACGCCGTTCCGCTGCGGTTTTATCCTCCCAGCGGAACCTATTGAGAAGGATGGCAAATCGCCGCTCAGACGGGCGCCAGGTGATTTCTGTCACCGGAAAAACGGCATCCTGTGCAAGCGAGGCGATGACCTGCAGGTCATCCACCTCAAAAGCACCAAGGTTCAAAGGCGCCTCGCGCCCGTCATCAAAGCGTGCGTCTGCCATCATTCCTCCTTGATGCGCTCAATCTTTGCGCCAACTGCGGACAGCTTGCGCACCACATGCTCGTAGCCGCGATCAAGGTGGTAGACACGGCTCACCTTGGTCTGCCCCTCAGCAGCAAGACCAGCAAGGATCAAGGACACCGACGCCCGCAGATCCGTCGCCATGACTGGCGCGCCTTTCAGCTTTTCAACGCCCGTTACGGTCGCATGGCCGCCATGCACTTCGATCTGAGCCCCCATGCGCACCAGTTCCGGCGCGTGCATAAAGCGATTCTCGAAGATCTTTTCTTCCAGAACCGAGGTGCCTTCCGCCGTGCACATCAGCGCCATCATCTGCGCCTGCAGGTCTGTCGGAAAACCTGGGAACGGCTCTGTCACCACATCGACTGCCTTCACCCGATTGTCACCTCGGCGCACTGTCAGGCTAGTGTCGTTCTCGATGATCTCGACCCCGGCGGCTTCCAGCTTCGCACAGAAGCTCTCAAGCAGGCTGCGACGACCGCCAAGCAGCTCCACTTCACCACCGCAAATCGCAGGCGCCAACATATAGGTTCCCAGTTCGATCCGGTCAGTTACCACCTGATGCGTTGCACCATGCAGTCGGTCAACGCCCTGAATGGTGATATCGGGCGAACCGTCACCTTCGATCTGCGCCCCCATCTTGCGCAGGCAATCCGCAAGATCGACGATCTCAGGCTCGCGCGCCGCGTTTTTGATGACGGTGGTCCCCTTGGCAAGCGTTGCCGCCATCATGATGTTCTCGGTTGCGCCGACCGAAGCAAAGCTCAGCTCGACAACTGCCCCTTTCAACCCGTTCGGTGCCTTGGCGTGCAGATAGCCATCTTTCAGTTCGATTTCCGCGCCCAGGGCTTCCAGCCCGTGGATATGCAGATCCATCGGTCGCGCACCAATGGCACAGCCGCCCGGCAACGAGACAACGGCCTGCCCAAGCCGCGCCAGCATCGGCCCCAACACCAGGTTGGACGCACGCATTTTGCGGACGATGTCATAATCGGCAACATGACTGGTGAGGTTGTGGCTCGACAAGGCCAGCACCTGACCGTCCTGCAAGCTGGAGACCTCGGCACCCAGCGATTGCAGCAGCAGCGTCATTGTTTTGATATCGCTCAGACGCGGCGCATTGGTCAGCGTCAGCGGTTCCTCACTCAGCAAGGTCGCCGGCATGAGGGTAAGGCAGGCGTTCTTGGCCCCTGCAATCGGAATTTGTCCCTTGAGGGGGCCATTCCCCGTCACCAAAATCGAATCCATCTGCTCTTTACTCCTTGGAACTGCTTGTTGCGGGGGAATCGCTGTCGTCACTGACCGCACGCGCCTTGGCCTGCGCCTTGCGGCGGGCCATATTCGCCTTCAATGCGGCCTTCAACCGGTCTTCCCGCGTCTGCGCAGACCCTTTGTTTTTTGCTGTTTTCTTCTCTGCCATAGATCTTCTGTACCGGAGAGTGAAAAAACCGTCCAGAATGCTCTTGCACCCCCGAGAGTTTCCCCCTAAAAGCCCCCTCACCGGCGCTGCTGTAGCTCAGAGGTAGAGCACTCCCTTGGTAAGGGAGAGGTCGAGAGTTCAATTCTCTCCAGCAGCACCAGTAAAAAAATCCCCAAAAATCAAAACCTAAGATCACATCTAACCCTATTTGATGTCCGGGTTGGCGGTTTTCTGCTCCTTTCGGCGTATCTACGGCCGTTAGGCGTGATGCTCAGATGTAGCGGCGTGGTTCAAACACTCTGAGCGTGTAGGGATTCGGCACCTAACGGGCAATTTTCGATTCGTTCGACCAGGAAACCGCAGCAGTTCGCCAGCAAGGGCGCAACTGATGTTTCTGCCTCGCAAACAAACACCCCAAAAGACGTAAAACTGTCGGCGGTAACCTGCCGTTGAATCAAATTGCTCTCATTATGAGTGATCCGAATCGCTCCATTTTAACGTGGTTTAAGATTTGTCGGCCTAACCTCTCCGTATCGAGCAGTGAGATCGCCCCCAAAACCGGGTGTTTCACTGGCAATACACCCGCAACCAGGAGGTGGGAATGACGCTATCGAACAGTTCTTGTTCTCGCCATTGCAGCCGCGGGATTTTGCGCAATCCAGCCATAGCTTGGCCACAGGACGCTGCATCAGCGCATTGCGAAGGATACAAAAAATTAACCCACCCTCTGAACGGGGCTGCGCCCCTTGGTGGCGCTGATTTCGTACAGGCATGTGCGTTGCTACATACACCCGTTCGCAAAGGCAGATGGATTCAGGCTGCGCTTTTCTTGTGGGCCACGATGGCTGCCAACCGTGCCGCCTGGGCAGACATCTTTGTCGCCCTTCGCCGACGACGGCGACGATGTTCGAATATCGCACAATATGTTTGACCAAAAAATCAAGCTCTCACGCAAAACCAAACTGACGGATTTCCGCCGATAGCTGGGTGAATTTCTGCCCAGACACGCTGCTGTGCTTTGTGTCAGGCCCCGCACATGGTGTACCCGCTTTTCCCCAATCGGAGGGGTCAGCGGCCGGAGATCCTTTTGATGGCAGGACACATGCTCCCGGGGGGCGTCCTGAACAACCGTAGATGAGAGCGATAAGACGCCTGACAGGGCCTTTTGAACCAACTGATCCGAATGCCGGTCTGCTCCGGTCCGGATCTGTCCTGTCCACGGCGCGCTGACCCGCTGTCAGCCCCCCAACCCGAGGCTGCCCTCGACAAGGAATTGAGCATGTCGAAGATCCAAAACTCACTGATCCGCAAATCCGCCATTGCTGCTGCGGCCCTGGCTATCACAGGCATCTGCGCAGGTATGTTGCCCGCTCAAAGCATCAACAACAACATGAAAGCCCAGCTGAAACGCTATGTGAAGCAAGGCACGGAAGTCCGTTTCGAAGGCTACCTGACCGGCTACAGTTACTGGGACAACACACCACCGGGAAGCGCAGCAATCGCCCGCCCCGTTCTGCGCCAACAGGCCGGCGGCACCGGAACATACAACGATCCGATCACAATCGCCGTGGGCCATGCGATCCGCGGCGGTCGCCAAACGCTGGATTTCCCCCCCGGCACCCGTTTTTACATTGAACGGCTGCGCAAATACGCCATCGTCGAAGATGTCTGCGGGGATGGATATCAGCCCCAAAACGGCCCCTGCTACACAGGCAAGAACGGGCGGCCCTGGCTCGACATCTATATCGGCGGCAAAAACAGCAGCGTTCGCGAGACCGAGCAGTGCATGTATCGGCTTACCGGAATGCAGCCCATCCGAATGAACCCACGTCGAGGTTATCCTGTTACCCGTGGCGAGATTTCTGAAAGCGGCTGTCAGGTATTTGGTCCCGTCGGCTAATCACACCCGTCACCGGACCCCATGATATCATGCAGCACAGCCCAGCCCGCCCTGCGGGTTGGGCACAAAATCTGACAGTGTTCGGCGCGTCACGACCGGCGTTTGATATGAGCTAGGGCCTGCAAAACGATGCCATTTGTGTTCAGGTCAGCATGGTTTTGCATCTGACCATAGCCATCCAGAAACAGCCCGCTGCTCATTCCGAACCCCTCTATGCGGGCACGGTTTTGCGCCAGCTGAAGCATCTGTCTGGTGTAGGCACAGGGGCGCACAGCATACCAGAGATATGCCGCCTTGGTTGAATAGATGCCAAACTCACTGCTCTCGACCGGGTCGAAAAACACCTCACGACCCCGGCGATAGCTGACATTCCAGCGGGTCGCATGCCCCAGATCGAAGCCCTGGTAGACAAACCAGGGGGCCGTATCGATCGGAGTTTCTGACGGGGCGAGGATTTGGCCTGTCTCGTCAAAATGGTGCTTCATCGCGCCCAAGAAAACGTCACTCAAAACAGAGCATTCTGCAGAGGGCCCCAACTCGACATATTCAAGCAGCAACGGTTCTGTTGGTAAAATCCCGATCTGATCCACCGCATACAGCAGACTGACGGTTCGATCCGCAAGCGTTTCGCCCACAAAGGCCTCTCGATAAGGCGAACGCATCTCGGCATAGCCAAGCATTGGCAGCACCCGCGCCATGTAGTGGGCGCAATGCGACAGATAGGAAGACTGTGTCCGGGTCTGCAAGATGTTGATCAGGGCGCCATCCTGAATGAGGCCGCCAACCTTCCATTTCCCGATCAACTGGCTTGCCGCCTCGGCCAGGTCAGGGCGTTGCGCGGCACGCGTGACCGCACTGCTGAGGCGCCCAAAGTCGCATGCATCAAACCCGTCCCGTTCAATCGAGGCATCCCGCACATTGATCAGCGTCGGGGGATAGGCATGGTCTCCGTCCTGGATAACCGGCAAGCTCCGCATGATTTTGCGGATACGTGCATAGGCTTCACGTTCTGGTACAAGTCCCAGGTCAGCCGCAGCCAGAAGCCCCAGTATCAGGCTGCCCACATCCCACATTGTGATTTCGGCATTGTTGAACGACTTGCCGTTGATCTGCTTGCGCACAGTGAGCGCGAGCCCAGTGGCCGACATCTCTGCCTGCTCAAGATACGAATAGGCCAGTTCCGCATCTGCCATCAGCCCGTCATCAAAACGCACCTTTTCTGCAGCAAGCGTCGGCTGGCTGAGCGTCTCACGCGCCTGCAGAAACAACTCATGGGCCGGATCCACGATTGTCACGGGATAGTTCAGGCAAATCCCGTTTGATGGCGGCACCTTTGACGCGACTTTGCCCGCCGCTTCGGCCCGGTGCAGAAACACGGCGTCCGGGTGGCGGATGTCGCCCCGTTGCGGGGCAACCTCGTCCGCCAGGAAAAGCGGCCCCTCAACCGGCACGCCATCGGGCGCAATGCCCGGCGCCCCCAACCGATGGGTTTCGCCGTCTCGCGTCCGGACCCAGAGCGCGCCGTCCGTTCCGGTGCCGCCCCCGCTGACGAGGGTGACGCAGTCTACATCAAGAAGAGCCCGCGCCTGTCCAAGCATTCGGTCATAAGACGCTCGATCATCCGGCACCTCAGGCAAAAGGACGAAATGGCGGGAATGATTGGGCAGGAAGGCACAACAACGTTTGTAAATCTCCCGCGGCAACACTGACAGCAAATAGCTGGACAACCGCGCCCGGTTGACCGATGCGGCAACCCGCTGGCCGATTTCATAGGCCCGGGCCGGATTGATCGGCAGCTCCTGGACATTGATGGCCAAGGCCGTGCCGTCCCCTAGCCTGTCAAACAGTGCCGGCGTCATCTGCTGAACCGCTTCCGCCAGATCCAGCCGCGCCTTGAGCGGAACCATCAAGACCGCTGCAGGCCCCAGCAGCGCCTCCTGTTCGGGGCTATCGACTGCGTCGTAAATTACAGTCGTGCAGCCACCAGTGCGCAGCCCGTCCTGCCGCAGGTCGGCATCCAATAGACCGGTTGAGACGGTCGAAAAATGTGCTGTCTGGGTTGCTTCGCTCAGGGCTCCGGGCAGCAATTGGTTGATCTGATTACGAACCCGCCACAAGTGCCGCGCCTTGAAATACCCTGTCTGACCCAGCAAACCGGGCATGGCCGGGACAATCTCGACAAAGGTCCTGTTTCGCGCCGACGTTTCATTCAACATCGCCAAAGTCGGGTGCAATGCGTCCGGCGTATGTTTCGCAAAGGCCTCGAAATCCACCTCGACTGAGACGGCAACCCCTTGGGACAAAAAGGCAAAAATCAACGAGCCAAGCGCATTCTCTGGCAGCGAGGGATGCACACCGGTCAGCAGCACGGAAAAGGCCCGGATCCCCTCCACGCGCGACGTCTGAGCCAACGACGGATATGCCGCGCTCATCAGGCCAGAGGTAGCCAAACCCAGAAATTCACGACGTTTCAACGGCATCGACCCTGTCCAATGTTCCGGTTCCGGCTGGTGTTAACCTAAACTCTCAACAAACCGGTGCCCACCTTGAAATACCCTTAAGGTTTTGTTAAAAACTTAACGAGTGACGGCGGAATCGAAAAGTTCTGACCTCACTTGATGGCGAAAATCGCCTGCCCCCCAACTGTGAACGACTGATTACCACGTTTTTTCAACGGGTTGGCAAGTGATGACTACGACGATCAAAAACCGGCCGGCGCCAGGGCCCACCAAACGCAGTGCAAAGCGCGCAGCGCCCAAACCGCGTCGTTTCAAGACATTCCCGACTGAGATTCTCCCGGCGGAGATGTCAAACTCCACGGATCCGCAGCGGCAGATCTTTAAAGCAGATGGTCCTGCCCGTCCTCTGCTGGCTGTGTTGATCTTTGTTCTGCTGGTTGCTCTCGCGCTCGCGATGATCTTCGCCGTCACCAAGAATGTGATTACCGAGTTCAACTTTGCGCGCACGCTGTTTCAGGAAAGCCCTGCAAAAACAGTCGCCTCGCAGGACTTGCGCCGTTTCCTGCCGCAAAACGACAGCCTGCATGGCGACAGTGGTCACGACCATCTGGGTCACAATCAGCTTCACCAACACGCCACCACACCGACCGAAATGGCGGCGGCATGCACTGGTGATGGAATGGCTGCACGCACCGCCAGCGGCAACCCCTCGCAGGTCTACGCCTTTGTCGCGGCCAACCTTGAGGATGTGTCCAACGCGATCAGCCGTACCTGCGACACCATCAACACCTATGTTCCCGAATGGCTGATGCTGAGCGAAAACGGAATCGATTGGCTGCAGTCGGGCCACACAGGTGAGAGCGTTCCGTACATTGTGCGCAACAACCCCTTTGGTGGCCATCCGATCCAGCCCCTGATCCACGTACAGGCGGACGTCCTGGAAGAGCAGAACCCGGATCTATGGGCCAAGACGGCAGATCTGGCTGTGACCGAGGGTTGGTCCGGCCTTTGCTTTGATGTGCGTCGGCTCGAAGTCGAGAACCTGCGCAAGGCGCTGGGAGAGATCGAAGGCGTGCAGGGCAGCTTTACCCAGAAGGGATTGGAAAACTGCGTCGTCGTCGCCCCGGACCAGATCGAAGCCTTGGCGCATAGCGCAGAACTGCCAGACCGCGTGATCCTTCCCATTGTTCAAAACAGCTTCCGTCTCAGCATCTATGAGGAATCCCCTGCGCCACTGGACTGGTTCGAAGAAACGCTGGTGCGTGCACAGGATATCATCCCCTCCGAAAAACTGGTTGTTGGCCTTGCATCCGGTGGCGTTCACTGGAGCACGGCAGAACCGGTGCCGGAGTTCATCAGCTATGCAGACGCCATGTCTCAGGCCGATCAATACCGCGCCTTCGCTGGCTACTCCCCGGAAAAAGGGCACGGGCTGATCTCCTATATGGACAGCGCGGGTGAGCGGAACATGATCTGGTATCTTGATGCGGTCAGCCACTACAGCCAACTGTTGTCTGTGTCCGAAGCCAACATCGATGGTGTCGCCATCTGGGGCCTTGGGCAGGAAGACCCGTCCATCTGGCCGCTGCTCTCGAATGCAGACATCCTGTCTGAGGACGCCTTTGCATCGCTGAAGGAAATCGACCTCGGCAGCTTTGTCTCCTACCGCGGTGAAGGCGCGTTTATCCGGTTCGACCAGACAGAGGTTCCGGGGCGTCGCACTGTCAGCCGCGACCCTGAAACCCTGCGCGTGACAGAGGCGATTACCGATCCGTTGCCGACCCCAGTGATTGGCCAACGCTACGGCGCCCTTCCGGACAAGAGCATTCTGCTAACCTTTGACGACGGCCCCACCAAAGAGCACACCCAGGACGTTCTGGATATCCTGGCGGATGCAGAGGTTCCTGCAACCTTCTTCATGATCGGCAACCAGATGTTCGAGCATAAGTCGGTCGTGAATGCGATGGCACAGAACGACTATGACTTTGGCCTGCACACCTTTTCCCACCCGCAGCTGGATCGGTCATCACCGAACCGGGTTCAGGTGGAGCTGGCCTTGCAGTCGCGGATGTTTTCCTGGCTCACCGATAAGACCCCTGTTGTGTTCCGCGCGCCATACATGCGTGGTCCCGGCCCGCTTGAGGGAGAGATGGCCCGCCGCCTGAAGGCTGTTATCGATCAGCGTTACCATCTTCTGGGCGCTGACATCGTGCCGCCGGATTGGCGTGACCTCAGCCCTCGGGAGCTGGTCGACTACACAATCGAACAGCTGGACGGTTCCGGTCAGGTCTTGCTTTTGCATGATGGCGGCGGTGAACGCAGCAACACTGTCGCTGCTCTGGCACTGCTCATCCCGGAGTTGAAGGCGCGCGGCTACGAGTTCATTTCTCTGAAAGTGGCAATGGCAAGCTTTGGCACACCCTACGAAACCCGCCAAGTCAGCCAACTGGAATCTTTTGAATCCCTTGCCTTCAGCGGGGTTGGCAGTGGCGCAACCTGGGTTTCGTACATCGTCCCGCTTGCCGTGCTTCTGGGGGTATTGCGGGCGCTGACGCTGTTCGTGCTGGCGATCCGCTCAAAACGCCTGTCCCGTTCGGATCTCCGCCATCGCACCGGTGATTTCACCGCACCGGTGACAGTGGTCATTCCCGCCTATAACGAAGAGAAAAGCATCCTCAAGACCATCTACAGCGTCCTTGATTCCGATTATCCGAACCTGTCGGTTCTGGTCGTCGATGACGGTTCGACCGATGCAACCTATGACCTGGTTTCAAAGACTTATCTGAACAATCCAAAGGTTCAGATCCTGCGCCAGCCAAACGGCGGCAAGTGGAAGGCCGCAAATCTGGCCTTTGCCCATGTCACCACCGACTATGTTGTGGCCATTGATGCGGATACAATCGTCGCGCCTGACGCAATCCGCCGCCTGATGCAGCCGCTTCGCAACCCAAAGGTCGGGGCCGTGGCCGGAAAAATCATGGTTGGCAACTCCAACAACCTGCTGACCAAACTGGAAAAGCTGGAATACACCGTCGCCCAGAATATCGATCGTCGCGCCTATGAGACGATCAACGCGATCATGGTGGTCCCCGGTGCTTTTGGGGCCTGGCGGACCGCTGCCGTTCGTGAATGCGGCTATTATTCCAGCCAGACCTTGGCGGAGGACACGGATCTTACCATCTCGCTGCTGGAGGCCGGCTATGTCGTGCGGGCCGCTGAAAAAGCCTATGCCTACACAGAGGCACCCGCATCTGTTGGCACGCTGATGAAACAGCGCATGCGCTGGTCCATTGGCATCCTGCAATCAGCCTGGAAACACCGTGCGACGATCCGCAAGGGCCATGCCATCGGGCTTGTCGGGCTGACGGATCTGGTGCTGTTTGGTGTGATCATGCCGCTGCTTGGCCCGATCATCGATCTGTTGCTTGTTCTGATGCTGGCGCGCTTCATCACCAGCTTTGACGGCACCAGTTTTGATGCGTTTACCGCACGGGACTATATCGTTCTGTCAATTTTCCTCGCTTTGCCGCTGCTGGAAATGATCATGGCCGATTATGCGGTTCGCTCCGAACCCTCCACGCCTCGCCGAATGGTGTTCCTGCTGCTGCTCAACCGGCTGATCTATCGCCAGTTGCTGATCATCAATGTCTACCGTTCGCTGTGGCGGATTTTGACAGGTCGGTTGACCGGGTGGCATAAACTGCGGCGGTTTGGGACAGTGCAGGCCCCCGTTCGCCAGACCGTGGCAGCAAGGGTCAGCATGGGCTGACTGCCAGCCCCCCGATCAGGAAACGAAAAACCCCCTGTCCGGATTTCTCTGGGCAGGGGGTTCATGATTTGAAAGGCAGGACAGTTTTGACTGCCCTAATTTTGTCTCTTTAGTTGCCGTCCGAGCCGCCCCCGGACAGGGCATTGGGGTCAAATGCACCACCAAAAGCAGAGCTGCCGCCACCGGAACTGGGTGCGCTGCTCTGGTCATCGGTCTCTTCTGCATCTGATGACCCACCACCAAGGGCATTGGGATCAAACACATTGCCGAAGCCAGAGTTGTTGCCACCAGTGGCAGGCGCGGTTGATGTCCCGCCCGTGGCAGCATCGCCTTTTTCCGCCTCTTCAGCAGCCCGACGCGCTGCTTCTTCTGCGCGGCGTTGGCGCAGTTCCTGGATGCGCGCCTCAGTCTCAAGCCGCTTTTGCTCGCGGATATCCGCAATACACTGTTGCGGGCTATAGACTGTTGCGGTTCCGACCGTTGCAATGGTCAGACAGGCGACAACAACCAGGGCAACCGCAGCCCAGTTCGAGCTGAAGAAATTCGGCAACCGCAGACGGCCACTTTCCAGTTCTTCGACAGTGGCATCCTTGCGCGCAGCTGCGACCAGCTCCTTGCGACGAATGTTCGCCTCGTTTGCAAGCGCGGCAAACACCGTCAACACCACGATGATAAAGGCCAGAGCCGAAATCGCAGGCGTGATGCCATAGCGAACCTTCTGGGCCAGTTCGATTGTCAGCGTCGGGTATTCCCCGAAGGTGAAGGTGGTGGTGTTGTAGTTCTCAAAGCTCGCCAGGAAGGCCAGCACCGCCGCAGAGGCAATTGCCGGTTTCATGAACGGCAGCAGAACCTTGCGGAATGCCTGCGCATGGGTTGCGCCCAGATCCAGTGCCGCCTCTGTCAGCGCGATGTCATAGCGCTGCAAACGCGCGACCAGAACAAGCATGCAGTAGCTGGCAATAAAGGTGGACTGGCCAATGATGGTCAGGAACAAGCCATTGGACAGGAAACTATCCGCCCCCAGCCCCAACATCCGGTTGATCCGGTCCCAGAACACAAGGGTCGAGATACCAAGCACGACGCCAGGAATGAGAATCGGCGCAATGATGATCGTGTAGTAGGTTGCGCGCAGTTTCGGCCAGATCTGAGTGAGCATCAGCGCTCCGGCCAGCCCCATCGCAACAGACAGAACCACCGTGCCTGCACCGACCAGAATGGAATTCCAGATCCCGTTCAGAATGCGTTCATCCTGAAACAGGGCAGAGAACCATTCAAAGGTCAGGCATTCCCAAGGCGACGCCCGCGGAAACTCTGGCGAGTTGAAAGCGGTGACCGACATGATCACCAGCGGCCCCAACAGATAGGCGAAGAAAATCGCCAGATAGAACCATACGCTCAAGCGAAGGAAGGAGAAGCTCTTCATTTGCCGATGTCTCCCATATTCACCTTAAACAGGCGCATGATTGCCAGAACGAGCAGGATACAGGTGACCAGCAGAACCACTGCGTAGGCGGCACCCTGCGGCCAATCGGAGTTGTCATTGAACTGCTGATAAATCAGCTGTGTGAACCACAAGGACGATGGCCCGCCCAGGATCTGCGGTGCGGCCAGCGCGCCCGCCGACAGCATGAACACCATGGTGCAGCCCGACGAAATACCCGGCTTGGCATAGGGGATCACCACGCGGCGGTGGATCATCGGCCAGCTGGCCCCCATATCACGCGCCGCTTCGATCTGGTTGCGGTCGAGGCTCTCGATCACATTGTAGATCGGGAAGATCATGAGAAGGATGTAGGCGTACCCAAGACCCGCATAAAGCGCGATGTCATTGCGGATAAAGTCAAACGGCGTGTCAAACAGCCCCATCCCGACCAGCAGATTGTTCAAAACCCCCGTTTCGCCAAAGATGATGCGCAAAGCAAAGGCGCGCAGGATCTCGTTGATCCAATAG
>Ga0098068_1000296_pt1 | contig 20744 bp, 16 predicted proteins | sample 26BtaG_FD_75059 | JGI IMG/M metagenome (GOLD analysis project Ga0098068, IMG submission 75059) | Marine viral communities from Cariaco Basin, Caribbean Sea - 26B_WHOI_OMZ_CsCl | ecosystem: Environmental > Aquatic > Marine > Oceanic | place: Caribbean Sea: Cariaco Basin | collected 2014-11-09 | reverse complement strand
GGCATTGGGGCAGGAGGTCCAGTTCTGGGATATTCCGGGCAATCTGAGCGAGGAGGAGTTCAGGAAGGTGGCTGTGCTCGGGGCCATGTGGGGCGTGGTGCCGGGGCTCGGAGCGAACATCATAGCCACGGTTGCGCGGGTGAGCGAGAGGAACTTCAACCCCGAGTTGAACATGGAGTTTGTCAGGAAGGTTGCCAACCACGTCAGGACCGGCATGACAGTGAAGAACGCCAAACTGCTAGCTATGGACGAGTTGGTAGGGGAGAACGAGGAAGCGGCGGCCATAGTGGAGAACGTAACCAAGCGGGCCAATATCGAGTGGACGGCAGGGCAGATCAGGGCGAAGAACGAGGCGGATGCGGCGGCATGGAACATAGAGTTCGAGCGGCAGAGGGCGGAGTTGGGGGAGATATCGGGGATAGAGCCCGTGACGGTGCAGGCGGTGAGGGGGGTGCGGGCGGAGATGCCAGCAGACGCACAGCAAGAGTTGGGGCGGATTGCCGAGCACAAGTTCGGGCAGCCGTTTGCTGCGTTGAACCGTTCACAGACCATGCGAGTGCTTGAGGACTACGAGGGCGTGGTTCCTACCCAAGACATGGATTTCATTCTCAAGAAGGCGTCAAATCCGAGCAAGGGGTTAAATCTAGAGGACCAGGTGGAAATGAGGCCGCAACTGTTCTATGGCGGCGTTACGGCGCACGTCGCGACTGATGGGTTTGTCATGTACCTTGACCCGAACGTGGCTGACGAACTGCTCAATGATGCACTCAAAAAGATTGAGCAGAGGGAAATCAAAACCCGTATGCGGCTACGCCCCGACCTGAGTCTAGCGGAAGCCACTGCTGAGGTGAAAGAGTGGACAAAGCAGCAGATAGAAGCGAACAAGGAGAAGTTCCCCAACTATCAGCAATTGATACCGAGTGAGGAGAACAGGGGTACGCCTGCCCGAGTTGTGGCGATAGAGCGGGGCTATCCCCCAAGCGCGTATCTGTGGAACGGCAGCGTGTTGGCACGCCTCAATCTGGACATTCTCTCCCTGGCCTTGAAGCACCACCCTGATGCGACGATCTTGGTCAACACGGCATCTGGGCCGATTACGTTCATGGTCGGTGATGAGGTCAAGGTCGTTGCGATGCCTGTGTCAATCGAGCAAAAGGCGGAGTTGGTCAAAAGGGCTGCGGGACTTGAGGGTGTGCAGGAAGCCGCCGCTGCGGTCCCCCCGCCAGCGGTTGAAGCGGAGGGGGTGGGTGACACGGACGCAGCGATTCGGCAGTTCCAGAAGGCACGGCGTACTGCGGAGAAGGCAAAATCTGAGCGTATGGGCAAGTTTGTGGCTGGGCTGGAAGGAGCGATTGAGCGGGCAGAGGTTGAGGCGGGGATTACCCCGCCCGCCAAGCAGCCGTGGGAGATGACTAGGGAGGAGTATCGTAATCTCCCTCAGATTCCAGTATTTCGTGGTGTAGGCCCAAGAGGAATGGCTGAGTTAGTCAAAGCCGAGCAAGGTGTGCATGGGCCTGGTGTCTATTTCTACAAGCGCCCGCAAGACGCTGCTGCTTATGCCAGTCCTGGTGGTGGGATCATTGTGGCCTATGTCAGTTCACAAGATGCTACCGTCTATGATGATGGTGTGGTTGTTGTGCCTGATGCCGATATGGTTCAAAGAGTTGGTAATATCCCAACAGCCGAAACTGTTGACCTGAAATCTCTAAATCACAAAGCCGCCGAAGTGCTGGCGGACTACCCCGAGTTGCAGCAGAAGGCAGAGACGAAACTACCGCCAGCCCCCGTAGTCCCACTGGGCACTACTGGAGTGGTGATAGGGCCTCCCCCCGTCGAGGTGCCCGTGGAGCCGAGCGAGACCCCCGAGGTCGTGGTCGAGGAAGGCCCGGTGGACTGGAGATTGCTACAAAAGCGGGACAGGATAAGGACACGCCTGGAGAAACTGAACAAAGCTATTGAGCAATCAGACAGAACCGATATGCCAGGGACGTATGTAACAGGAGCCAGCGGGGTTCCAGGCAAGAGGATGAAGAAGGTTGAGCAACAAATGGAGCGCAGGATTAACCGCGCTAGCGAAGTGGTGAGGCTTACTGAGGAACTGAGGTCTGTTGAGGGTCAAATCGAGTATCAGAGACGCGCACCGCAACGTATTGAAACTGCGAAGCATGTCGCAGAATATGAGCAAGTGCAACTGGATAGCATTGAAGTTGGCGATTCCATTGACGTGGGAGGCAACGTCCCACTGAAAGTGATTAAGAAAAACCCGAAATCGGTTATTACAGAGGGCGGGTCGAAGTGGACAGCGCGAGAAATAGGACGGGTTATCAGCCAACAACGCACGTCTGAACCGATGCCAATTACCGAACCCGTGGCTGAGGCCGCCGTCGAGGAGGCTGAAGTGGTGGCTGAGACGGTTGTCGAGGAACCCGCCGCCGAACCTGCGAAGAAAGGCAAGAAGCCCAAGGCGGAGAAGCCCCCGCCTGCCGAACCGACCCCCGAGGTCAAGAAGCTGCGTTCAACCATTATGGCCGCCGTTAGCTTCAAGGGGCTGCCGAAGGTCCACTATGAAAATCTATTTCGCAAGCACGGCAAGTCGGTTCACCTCACCAAGATGACGCAGGAACAACTACAGGCCACCCTCGAAGCCGTCAGAGAAGCACGGCCCAAGACGATCAAGGGGCACCGGGTAATCACCCGCAAGACTGAGCACAAGATTGAACTGCTGAAGGCGACCCTGCTCAGAGAGAAAAAGCTGACCGAGGAGAGTTTCGAGCGGCTGAAAGCTGCACTCAATCTCAGGGTGGAGGGCTATATCTCCGGCGAACGCTACATCACGGAGTCTGACGGCAAGGCGCTGATTCGGGCTATGAACGACGAAGCCGATTGGATGGCTGAGGAGATCGCCACAGAGGACGGCCTTGCAGCCCACCCCGCCATAGCCAGGGAGCGCAATATCATCCAGGGAGAAATGACGCCCGAGCCAGAACTGGAGGGCAAGCCGGTTCGCATCGGCTACGGGAGCGAGTTGCGGTCCATGCGCTACTACGTGGAGAAGTTGGGGCCGAAGTTGGCGAAGCAATGGAACATGATTAACATGACCCACCTCGCCCGCAGACAGTACGAGCAGCACCTTTTGAACAGGCTGGAGGACGTCGCAGGCAAGGATGACTTCAAGGATATCGCGGGCAACGATGCGGCCATGCGCCGGGTCGAGGACTACATTGCGACCAAGCATAAAGCGAGCGGAGTCAAATCACCGACCGACATGACGGATGCGGAGGTGGCTGTCGCTGAGGAACTGGAGCGCCAACTGTTTCAGTTTCAGAACGATGTGAGATTCGCCAGGTTCAAGAACGCCTTTGCCGAGCACGGCGGGGACGTACAGCTCATACAGAACGAGATCCCGAGCGCACCGAAACAGGCGCTCCGGCGTGCCGTCGACATCTTTGAGTCAAAGGGCGATACTGCACTTCGTGAGTTTCTTGACACACAGGACTGGGGCGTGATTCGGAGCGGCTACAGTCCGCTATCCATAGTCAAGCCTCACCTCTACTTGTTCAAGCCGAAGGTCACCACGTTCGGGAAGGGCCATATCAAGACACGCCAGGGCAACGAGTTCACGCAAGAGGACAGGAACATTCTGGATCGCTATCGCTCGTACATGCGCCAGCTTTACGGCTTGATTCATGTGCAGCCGCAAGTCCGTACCTTTGCCCGCACGTTCGAGGAGGAGGCGGGGAAGTTCGAGAATCCGCAGCATATCGCCGGCGTACTGAGTCGGGACTTGAATATCATGAAGGGCTACCGTGAGCACGGGGGCTTATTCCACTGGGCGGCGCAACGACTTTATTCGCAGTTTGCGGCGGCAACATTCTGGCAACCATATATGGCAGTCAGGAACTTACATCAGAATCTGGCTTTCAACCCCGACACGGTGTTGACGTTTGACCGCCGTAATAGGCGTGTGAACCCCGAGAGACGGCTATGGTTTGAGATATTCGTGGCGCAGGACAAGGGGCTTGTTCAGGACTACCTCATGCGGGGAGTCAAGCCTCTTGACCTTAATGATGCGTTGTACTTCTTCCGCAAGCTGGGCTTGAACGTCAGCACGTCGGCGGCTCCGATGGATAAACTATTGAGGATGGCAAACCGCACTAGCGCCTTCCCGTGGTCGGACAAGGTAAACAGGCTATGGACCTTCTGGCTGAGGAGCAACCGGGTTGACCGGGCGGTGACCGAGTTCGAGAGGGACGGGGACGTGCATAGACTCCTCGAACGCTCCGGCACCAATGAATTGACGAAGCTGCAGCAGGTCCATGCGCTTGAATTGCTCGGTAGGGAATCGGTTGACTACGGCATTGAGGGAATGGAGCCCGTCAGTGGCAAAGAGGCGTTTCTCCGCTACGTCACGCAGCAGCATGTGAACAACGTGCAGTTCCTCTATGACAGGGCGCAACGGGCACCGGCCGAGCACGGGCCGACAGGTGAGATCATGGGGAACATCCTCGTATTTCAACGGTCCTGGGCCGAGCGTATGTTGCTTCAGTTGGGCAAGCTCGACCCGAAGGCGGATGTGCCAGCAAAAGAGCGATACGAGGCAGCAAAGAATGTAGCATACATCATTGTGGCTGGAATGATGGCGGGTTGGCTGTTCGGGCTCATGACGGGCAAAAGATACAACCCTTATAACCCCCTCAATATCCTACAGTACAGCCCGGGCGGTTTGCTGCTTGCGTCCTTCACTATGATTGGTGACACTGTTGGCTACATTGTGGATGCCAGTCAAGGGAACGAATATGCTATGGGCAAATTACCCGACATGATAAGCAGAACAGCGAAGCAGGGCTTGCCGTTCTACAAAATCACCGTGCAGGCCATTGACTCTGCTACAGACAGGAAGCATGTCGACAAGGAAGCGATGCGAAAGATACGGGGCATGATTGATGAGCAATACCGACTTAACGGCGGCCAGTATGAGGTTGACAGGTCATTGGCTGAGGCGCTGCAGCATGCCATATTCGGGGCCACCACGCAGCCGCCAACACCGACGGAAAAGGCTGCCGATGCCGTGGCACGCTTGGGCGAGCCCGTTGACGAGGAGGATCTGATCTGGAGTACCGAGGAACCCGACATTTACGGTATGAACGACTTGAGTACCGAACTGCGTAGCATATTCTCGGGCATGACACCAGACGAGGTGATAGGTGATACGGATAGCCCAATAGTGAAGTCCTGGGCGGAGAAGGAAAAGGCCAGGGAGATATACAACAGCTTCCCGTCCACACCGCTATCTGAGATCACCGACGTCTACGCGGACACTTCTCTGAGCCGCAGGGACGTTGAGTTGATTCAGGAGTACCACGACTTGCCGGAAGCGGAGCAGGAGGCTTTCCTTGAGGAGCACCCGGAGTTGACGGTCAATCGCCGCGAGGACTGGCTGAAGGCCAACCCTGAGCAAAACGCATTGTTGTCGATCTGGGGTGGCCCGAAATTGTCAACGCTGGAGGGCTACAATAAGGCCAGTTCCATGCTAGACGAGATGGACGTCCCGTCATCCTTTGTGGAGGGTATACCCCCTAAAAACGTCGCTGAGAGCGTCTTTGAGTACCAGGATTTGATTGACCAATACTCCCCCGGAAGTTCCGAGGCAATACTCTGGCGCATGGAACATCCGGCCTATCTGGACTGGGCGGGGCTTGACGAGCCCGACCACAACATAGAGGTCATGCGTATCAATGTCGACTACCGCCAGCAAGATGACACATACGAGGAACTGAAACCGGGCGGTGACCGAGACGCGTACCTGATCGAGAACCCCGAGTATGCCGAGGCACGCCGGCGCCGGGACGCTTATCAGAAGGGGGTAGCCGAACGGTTTATCCCTGAGTACGTGGACTACTATATGCAGGACTTTGACAGCGAGAGGGAGAGGGTGAAGTATCTGACCGGCCATGTCGGGCTTGCTGACGAAATGGTGAGGCTCGGCCACTGGAAGGAACCTGAGTGGGATATTCTGCTACGGCCACCGGGCGTGCGTCCTGGTGAGTTGTACTATGTGGGTGAGGAGGTAGTGAGGTGAGAACGGGTCGATCTAGGCGCAAGCCTAGTGAAATAACGAAAGGGAGGTCGATGTAATGGGTGAAACGGAAGGCACTCAGGAGGGCACCCCTCAATTCGAGGCAACCCCGCCTGATCCCGGACAAAGTACCCCGCCCCAGTCGTACACACAGGCTCAGGTTGATAAGATGGTGCAGGATGCCAAGACCGCCCACGGTCGGGAGTTGGCTGATGCTCGGCGGGTAGCGCAAGAGTCCCAGACGAGGACAAGCACGCTGGAATCTCAGATTTCCAGTCTAACCCAACAGCAAAGGGCACTCCAGGGCCAGATCGACGCCAGAGAGATGGAAGGGCTACAGGGGAACGATGACGGACTGGCTGCATACAGGCTCAAGCAAGAGGCTCGTCAGATGATGGCGGACGCCGATACACAGTTAGCGGCGTTGCGAAGCGAGCAAGCAGCACTTCAGACCGCTCAAACGCAGTTCAACACCTTGCAGTCCCAATCGTGGGCTGCGAACCTTGCTTCTCAGTATGGTGTCGCTCAGGCCGTCTTGTTGTCCCACGGAGGTTCTACCTTCGAGTCAATGGAGTCGCTCGCTCAGAAGTTGCCACGAACAGGGCAGCCACCAGCAGGCGAGCCACCTCCAGAGCCACCACCAGCGAGCCGACCTGACTCCATGGACGGCAGGGGAGCCACCGCGGAATTGACGCCGGAGCAAATCGAGCGTATGACGGCTGAGGAGTATGCCGAGCATCCGTCCGTCAAAGCGCGGTTCAAATGATTTGACCAGGAGATAAGGAATGGCGACACTGATAACCCCGCACATGATTGCAGCCGAGTCACTAATCGTGCTCGAGAACAACATGGTGTTGGCGGGGTTGGTTCACCGTGACTTCAGCAAGGAGTTCAAGAAGGTGGGCAGCACTGTGTCAATCCGCAAGCCTGCAACCCTGACCTCGGGCACCGTAAGCGGGACTGTCAACACGCAGACCCTCACGGAGTCATCGGTCGACGTCGTACTGGACACCCACCTCGACATCACGGTTGAGATCACCAGCCAGGAGCTGACTCTTTCTATGAAGGACTTCAGCGAACAGTTGATTCAACCTGCGATGCGTGGGCACGCTCAGGCGATTGACAGACAGCTCGCAGACAAGTACACCGAGATCGGGGGCCACTACGAGGTCAGTTCGACCCCGGCAGTCGGGGACGTGGCAGGACTTGAGGCGGTAATGGACGCGCAGAAGGTTCCTCTGATGGACCGCAGGCTTGTCCTGCATCCGATGACCAAGAGTGGATACATGAGCCTCGACGCGTTCCTGAACGCAGATAAGCGGGGAGACGGCGGACAAGCACTCCGAAAGGCGGAGCTGGGGCAGGTGCTCGGGTTCGATACCTATATGGACCAGAACATCCAGACCCACACCATAACCTGCGCCGACTCGACGGGTGCTATCGACGCAACGGTGGCTGCTGCTGCAACCGCACTGGCGATAGACGGGATAACGGCTTCGGCTGTAATTCCCGTGGGCAGCAACATCAAGGTCACCGGCTACGACGAGTGGTTCGTGTCGAACACGGCTGCCACGGCGTCCACTGGCGGGACCGTCACTGTAGGTGTCGCGCCTGCTGTGACAGGGCCGTTCGCCAATAACAGCGTGGTCACCATCATGCCGTCTGGCAGGGCAAACATGGCGTTCCACAAGAACGCAATCGCTCTGGTAACGGCACCACTGGAGGCACCGCTGGGCGGAGCGCAGGCGAGCGTCATGAACTTCAGGAACATAAGCGCCCGCGTGGTGTACGGGTACGAGCAGAGGACCAAGAAAAACCTAATCTCGCTCGACATCCTGCTGGGCGTGAAAGTTCTTGACCAGTTGCTTGCTGCACGGTTCAACGACACCCGGTAAGCTACTCAGGGGGAGGGGTAATCAGCCTACCCCTCCCCACTGGGAACCAAGTGAGAGGAGAGTAACCAGAGAGCGTCATGAGAATCTTATGGAGTAGCAATATCCCGTTTGCCCCGACTGGCTACGGAATGACAACGGCATCGTGTGTCCATTGGCTCCGCCGCCTGGGGCACGATGTAGCCGTGCTCGCCTTCTGGGGCTTGAAGGGCACAAAGGTGGATTGGGGCGAAGTCCCCATATATCCCAACAACACCGACGACTGGGGGGTTTCGCAAGCCCCGGCCTATTTCAAGGACTTCAATGCAGACATATTCCTCACCCTGGTCGATGTTTGGGTGCTGGGTGGTATGCCCCTTGATATTCCGTGGGTGCCGTGGTTGCCCATCGACCATGACCCGCCGCCCAAGATAGTCACGGACATCCTTCAGAAGCACCCGGCAATCATCCAGGCGATTACGCAGTCCCGCTTTGGCGTTGAGAAGCTGCAGGAGATCGGCATCAATGCCGAGTACATCCCACCGGCGATCAACTGCAATCTGTTTCAGCCGAATCAAATGTGGAGAGACGAGGCGCGGGACAAGTACAACTGGACCAAGAAGTTCGTCGTCGGCTGCGTAGCCACAAACCACAACGAGAGGAAAAACTGGACGGCCAGCTTCAAGGCATTTGCGGAGTTCGAGCACCGGCACAAGGGCGAGACCGTGATGTATTGCCACACGAAGGTATTTGACCAGAGGGGCATTGACCTGAACGCCCTGCGGCTTGCTTTGGGCATAGGCGGCACGACATTCTTCCCCTCGCAGGACAGCCTGGAAATCGGCATTGAGCAAGAGACCATGGCCCGCACGTACAATGTCATGGACGTCCACTTGCTGCCCTCAAAAGGTGAGGGGTTCGGTATGCCGATTGTCGAGTCGCAGGCTTGTGGTGTCCCGAACATCATCACCAAATGCACCAGCCATGCGGAGTTGCTCGGCGGCGGCTGGTATGTGCCGGTGTACGACAAGCACCGTGTCTGGACGTCGCAGGCGTCGTGGCAGTTTGAGTGCGACCCAGACGATATTCTAGAGCAACTGGAGAAGGCGTTTGCGGCCTGGAAGGACGGGAGCATACAAATCGAGAAGGACAAGGCACGGGACTTTGCTTTGCAGTTCGATGACAATGTAGTGTTTCCCGAACTGTGGGTTCCCGTTCTTGACCGTATTGAGAAGAAATTGAAAGCGCCCCGCACCAATCTCGAAGGCGTACAGGAATGGAAACTGCTGTTCATTCCCAAGACGTGCCAACCCCGCAAGGTGCTGGACCTGGGCTGTGGCGTGACTACTCCCTATAAGCCGTACCTCGAAGGGATGGGCAAGTATTACCCCGTGGACAAGAGGAACGAGAACGGCAACGGCGTGAACCAGGAGATTCTGGTGCATGACGCCCATGAGTTGCCGTTCAAGGACAACGAGTTCGGGTTTGTCTGGTGTTGCGAGGTGCTGGAGCATTGCATCAGCCCGGAGAAGGTGGTAGCCGAGGCAAAGCGTGTCGGCAAGCACGGCGTGATGATTTTCTCAACGCCGCAGAATCCCTTTTTCAAGCATGACCCCGATCATAGGATAGTGAGGGGAGTCTCATACACGACGCTGACGAGCGGGGACGGCTGCGTGACATGGTAGCGGCAATGCGTAGAAGCGGGGAACTGGCGAGGGAGTTACTCGCACCTCCTCTCACTGTGGCAGAGGTGGGTGTCTATCTGGGCGAGAACGCTCTGGCAATGCTGGAGGGGCTGGACATAGTCAAGCTATATCTCATTGACCCTTACAAGGCATATCAGGACGTCTATGACCCGGTGACTCAGGAGGAGTTAAACATAGCGAGACAGACCATGGTTTCCCTAGTGTTGGAACCGTACAACGGCAGGGTGGAATGGCTGAACATGCACTCTATGCTGGCTTCGGTGTGCCTTGTGGACCGGGGCATCTCGCTTGATCTGGTATACATCGACGCCAACCACAACGCCGACGCTATAGCAGATGACCTGGAAGCATGGCGCAGCCTGGTGAAAGTGGGGGGGCTTCTGGCAGGCCACGACTACCATATCGTCAAAGCCGAGGTCGACAGGTTCCTTGATCGCTCTCCTCGCTTTGAAGTCGTTGATATGCAAACCGACGAGTGGGTACTCAGGAGGGTGCGATGACTACGGCTCGGGTCGACAAGCGATACCTCCAGCTCTACCGGCTCCATGAGGGGATGCACCAGAAGTGGTGGAAGGACAAGAGCAGATCCAACTATCAAGCGGACCTGTGGATGAACGAGACCCGGAATGACATCGCCAGTAAATTACTCTGGGATTTCGGCATAGCCGACCTGCATGTGCTGTGCGTTGGCGGCGGAGAGTGGCCGGAGGCTGCCTTGATTCAGCGTATGTGCTGGGCACATGCGACCGTGTTGGACGTCGTACACAGCGACTACGTGGACATGGTAGGGGACGGCTGCCAACTTCCATTCAAGACGCATAGCTTCGACCTTGTGCTTTGCCGTGAGGTTATCGAGCACGTCCCGAACGACGATGCGCTACTCTCTGAGATCAACCGAGTATTGCAGACAAGCGGGCATTTGTTCCTTACCACCCCCAATGGTTTCAACGTGCCGCCCTTCGGTTCGCTCCACATTCGATGCTACACGCCCTTTGCCCTGCTTCTGAAACTGGCGGACTGGGGATTTGCTGCAAGGCGCAAGACGGGTGACGTCCCGAACATATACACGGCGTTGCTGCACAATGACAAGGTTTCGGACCACCAGGCCGTATTGTCCGAGTTCATGCAAACGCAGGAGATGATCGGCCATGGCGACGAACTGTACTACACAGGCACGCACCTCTATGTGTTGGCGCAGAAGGTGAGGCCATGCGAATCCTCTTAGTTCAACCTCGAATGAACTGGTATCAGCCGTATTGCGAGGCACCTAGTACGGCCCTCCTCATCTTGGGCACGCTGGCCCGGATGCACGGCCATGAGGTGCAGGTGTGGCACATGGACCTGGACCACTCCGTTGACTTCAAGGACGTATTTAGGGATTACAGGCCAGAGTTGGTCGGGCTCACCGTCAACACCTTCCAGGTCAAGCACGCCAAAGAGATCAGCAATTACCTGCACCGGGACGGGAAGGGGACACGCCTGGTGGTCGGCGGCCCTCATGCCTGCGTCTGGGACAACGGGGCGGATGCAGTAGTCGTGGGAGAGGGTGAGAACAAGTGGTTGGAGATCCTCGGAGAGAGGCCGTGGGTAAACAGCATTGACGATATCCCGATGCTGGATTACGAACTGGTGGAGCTCAACAAGTTCTGTGGCATTTCGGGTGTTGGGGCGGTGCCGTCGATGTGCATTATGGCATCCCGTGGATGCCCGAGCGAGTGCATTTTCTGCAATACCCCTGTCATGTGGGGCAGGCAGGTACGATACCGCAACCCGCAGCTCGTTCTTGACGAAATCCAAATACTGAGGGATAAGTACGGGGCCGCCGAGGTGTTTCTGCAGGATGATACGTTCAACCTGAACCTGAAGTGGGCGGGTGAGATTCTGCAGGGTATCGTTGACCGTGGACTGAACGACGACATGCTCTTCCGAATCTGTTGCAGGGTCAACGAGAAACTGATAACCGAGGAGTTCCTGAACTTGGCTTGCGAGGCTGGGGTGTGGAACATCTTTTACGGTATTGAGTCCGGCAGTCAGGAAATGCTCGACCGAATGAAAAAGGGAACCACGGTGGAGGAGGCGACCAGGGCTTGTGAAATGACGAGGGCGGCCGGCATCGGGAGCGAGTGCAGTTTCGTGATTGGCTTGCCCGGGGAGAGTTGGGACACCGTGCGAGAGACAAAACAATGGATTGGCACGGTACGCCCTGATAGATTCGGGTGGTGCCACGCTGTGCCATTTCCTCTCACCGAGTTCGACCGCATAGTGACGGAGAAGGGGCACAAGAAAGAGGTGCCGTATGAGCACTATGCCTACGGTATGCACTACGTCAGAACCGACGAGTTACACTGGGAGCAGCTAGCCAGTTTCGTAGGGTTCGGCAAGTTTGTATAGGGGGGTGAGCCATGCCAGCAGCAGTTAAGCGCAACCGCAACGGAGGCTGGGACATATACAACAGGAGGACCGGCGAGGTCTACGGTCACAGCAAGACGCGCAGGGACGCACAGAAGTCGGCCAATGCGAGGAACGCAGCGAGCCACGGCTGGGAGCCCACCAGATAGGAGGCTGTCATGGTAGCAGAAGCATCGGTAATTGACCTGATCTTGGCGGAACTTCAGGACGTGTCGGCAACTGCCGTGTTTGGGACGGCGCAGATACAGAGGCAGATCGCCCGGTCCCTGGTGGAACTGAGCAGGTACTCTCCGAATATCACGTTTGCAACCGTGACCTTCGCCGGTACAGCCCACAAACTCGACTGTTCTACCCTGACCAACCTGCTATGGGTTGACCGCATTGAGTACAAGATCGACAAAGACCCGCGGCGGTACCGCAACTTCGATGACAATTACCTGGACAGCGTGGAGGTCAATATCAGCTTCACGCCCTCCACTGGGGACACGGCGTTCGTCTATTTCGCCGTCCCCCACACGCTCTCGGGTGCCACAAACAGCATGAGACCAGACGAGGAGCAGGCCTTGATTCAGTTGGCGGCGGCAAGGCTGGCAATCTCTCAGCCTATGGCAAACCTGAACACGCAGGCAGCGGACTTGATGTTTGCGGACCTGAGCACAGCCATACTGAAGGCTCAAAACACCATACTTGAGGCGGCCACCGCCTTTGCGACTGGTGGCTCGATCATCGGTACGGACCGGCTCAATGCGGCCACGGCGGTTGCGGCTATGGCGACCATCATTGACCGAGCCACGGCAGACCTCGGTTCGGCCCGCAGTTTCACCAATCAGGTCAACATCGGTATCCCTGAGTCGGACTATGTGAACTTTGCGGGCGGCGAGTTGAACGTCGCTGCTGGCAAGCTCAGAGAGGCGCAGGGCTACCTACAGGAGGACTCACCGCCGCGAGTATGGCAGGCGCAGGGGTCGGGGCGGCTGTCTGAGGCTGGGGCCGCTTTGGGGCAGGCAAACACCTACATGAACCGCATACGTGCTCAGATTCAGAGCACCATTCTCACCGACAAGTACGAGGCATGGGGCCGGAGGAAACTGGTTGATGCTGAGCGTGAACTGAGGGGTATCGCGCGCCCACGCATTTGGGAGGAGTACAGCGAGGAGCAATGAGGACCAATGCAACCCTAGAGGCAGCGCAGAAAGCTAGCCATTCGCCGTTCGTGCATATTCTCGGCGGCGCGGAGACTCAGCGCGAGAACTTTACAACCTCGCCAACAGGCACCACGTCTGTCTATGGGGATCAATGGAGGGCGCAGACCTTCACGCCGCAGGCCAATCAAATCCTGGGTATCGTGAAGATCAAGGCTTATCGGGGCGGTAGCCCTGGGAAACTCACAGCGTCCATCACGGCTGTTGATGGCAGTTCCCTGCCGACTGGACCAGACCTTTGTTCAGGCAGTATCAATTCCGATGACTTCACTACGAACTCAACGGGAGTGGAGTACACGATACCGTTGTCCTATGCAAGTCTGACCTCGGGCACCAAGTACGCGCTGGTCTTGAGGTGCCTCAATGGTGATGTCAATAACTCTATCGGCCTCAAATACAATGCTAGTGGTGGCTATGCCAATGGTGCAGCATTGGTCTCCACTGATGGCGGCGGTTCGTGGTCTGCGCTTGGTACTGGCGACCTGTACTTCGACACCTACAGTTATCCCCTCGTAGTAGCAACGAACGACTACCGCATTAAGAGTATAGAAGGGAACGAGGAGCCGTGGGGCATCAACGTCACCATCACGCTCAACAACCAGGGCAGCCTCTACGACTCGCAGGCCTTGCAGGGTGCTCAGATTAGACTCGGCATTGGTGCTGACTGCGCCAATGGGATTGAGGTAGTCTATCGCCCTTATGTCTGGTGTTATGCTCAGGACTTTATATCAGACCGCAGGCCCGGGGCGCAGGACGTCTACGTGATTCACGCAGAGGGGGCGCCGGACAAGATCGGGCGCTATACCTGCGATGCTCATTTGGGCTATCGCTTCAACCAGGATGACGCCACGTATCAGAACTACAACATGGAGGAGATCATTGACTTCGTGGCGGAGAAGGCCGGCAGCGACCTCGGCGCTGACATCGGCACCCTCGATGGCAAGGTAGACAACGATTCGTGGGAACCTCAAGCCACCTGGGAGAGCAAGCAGACCGGCAGGGAGTTCCTTGACTACACCATGGAGAGGGTCACCCGCTGCGTCCTGGTCCCGCGCACGACGAAGGTGCATCTCAAGTATTGCCAGGATGGGGACTCGGTAGACTACACCTATCTTAGCGATGCGGCTCACTACTTCCGCAAGTCGCACTCCCGCAGTCTGTACTTCAAGAAAATGAAGGTCGAGGTCTACACAGCGGCATACTCGGGCGACTACGCCAGCACATCGCCGGCGTGGGATTCCAGTATGGGAATCTGGGCCATGCAGGAACCATTCGGGTTGGTGGGATCTGACGCTGATTGTGAGTGGATTGCTCAGTCCATGGTCGAGAGGGCGCAGAGTCAGACTGAGACAGGTTTCCTTATCACGACGCCCAACTATCTGCAAGAGGTCTACGACAAGGTGACCGTCACGGACAACAGGGGCAACACCGGGGCCACTGGCAGAGTGGGCGGTCTCTACTGGCGCTATTACCCCGAGAGCCGTGACCCGTTTCTGATGGAGCTGCGTATCGGTGGCCTGATACGCAAACTCAACACGGATGATGTTGAGGCGTTCATTGACCAACTGGCATTGGGCTCGGGCATGACCGCCCCGAACATCATAAAAATGCACACGATATCGCCCGACTTACTACGGAGAGCCGGGCAGCCATTCAATGTCGATATTGTTTGGACTTCGGTTGATGGCAATAGCGTGTCGTGGGGGGCTGGTACGATTTACTTCGCAGATGGCAGTTCGCAGGCCGTCGACGCGGGCAGCAAGGATGATGTGAGCGGGACAGACTTCGCATATTTTCTGGAAGGCAACGCTACAATTCAATGGTCATCGAATTATAACGACGCCGCAGCTTCGAACAAGGGATTGCTGGCGGTTGTCGTAGAGGGTACGAACGGGCAGTCGGCAATCGTTCTGCCGAACAAGAGCAAAGAACCAATTATCAATGCGACTATCATTGCTGCGGATTCCATACTGGCCGCGCATGTCAAGGCTGGCGAGATCAGCCTGGCAGCCGTAGCAGCACAAGGGAAGGTGACCGGCGATCTGGACGCTGTATCAGATGGGACGACATACGGCCGTGTACTGCTCACAGATATATCCGCGGGGCATATCATATTGTCTGAAACAGTTGGGGATTTGGACGATATTGCTGATGGGACGAGTTATGGAAGGGTAGCCAAGACGGACATATCGTCCGGGCATATCATATTGTCTGAAACAGTTGGGGATTTGGACGATATTGCTGATGGGACGAGTTATGGAAGGGTAGCCAAGACGGACATATCGTCCGGGCATATATTACTGTCTACCTGTACCGGCAGCATTGACAACATTGCTGAGGGTAGCACCAACAAGTATTTCAATGGCAAGGACGTTGATGATTTACCAGATGGCACGACATATAAGCGTATATTAGCGACCGACCTGAGCAGCGGTCATATCAAACTCACCTCAGCCACTGTTGTTGATGGCGAATGGTACAACGAGAGCGGTGTAGAGATTGACGCCAGCCACGGAATCAACATCTACGGCACAAATAACGCCCTGACTACGAGAGCGACGAAGGCAGGGACGGTACAGTGCAGCGTAAACTCCAGCGGCCAGATTACGGCGGGAGCCGGTAGCGTTCTCATAGACGCAGATGGGATCAAAATCTATGGCGATGTGCTCAAGTTCTATTCGGGGGCGACGCTCATTGGCGGTATGTACGGGGCGGCTACTTATCTCGACATTACGGCGCAATCGAATAAAGACCTCAGACTCAATAGTTCAGGCACAGGTGACATCACCCTCAACCCCGGGGATGATATAAACCTAGAGGCTGATACCTATGTCACGGGCAAGATTGAGGTATCGGGCTTTGCCGATTTGCGAACCTCCGATTCCTTTGCTATCCCGTGCTACGCTAACGACGCCGCCAAACCTGGGACTCCATACGAGGGCATGATCTGTTACATGGAGGACGACGACGACATAGAGTTCTACAAGAACGGGGCTTGGCACGTTATTCATGCTTTCTAGGAGGCGTATATGCGGGGCTACATACTAATTGACATCCCAGACCAACCAGCATCCCCAACCGTGCATCTCCAAGATGGGGGTCAGCCATTCTCATACGCCGAACTTCTAAGTTTTATTCAGAAAGCCCAAGCAATGATAATCGAGATGATGCAGCAGCAGGAAGCCAAGGCCAATGAGGGAGCGCCCGACTGCCGAATCGGGAGGGGTGACGGATGACGGAAAAGAACGATAACGCTGAGGTCATGGAGCAACTTGGGACGGTCGCAGCTATAGTTGATAGGTTGGTCACGGAAGTGGCCGGCGCCAATGTACAACTTGAGAAGGTGGATACAGTGGCCGTCGTCGTGGACACCCTGGTAAAGGAAGTCGCCGCCAGCACTATCAAGTTGGGGAAGGTTGATAACGTGGTGACGGAACTTGAGCACAATTTTCAGGGAAATCCTGCGCTGGGTATCCCGCCGATATTCGATCGCGTGTTCAATGCTATCAAGGAGTTGCCTTGTGGGGAACATGAGCACCAGATTCGGCGTGTAGAGGAGAAGGTGTCGAGACTCAACGGCTATAGGAGAGGTAAGCAGGACGCTGAGGTGAACAAGGCGAAACAGGCTGCCAAGAAGTATGGCATACCGACGGGCATCATAGGGGCGGTCGGCTTGCTCATCTGGGAAATCATCAGACTGTGGCAGGCATCGGGTGGTGGATAGAATGGAGCCATTTCAGCGAAGGGGGAATCGAGGCCATGCACCTCATGTACGATGGCTATGTGAAGCGGACACTGACCAAAGACGAAGCCGAGCAGCTTACCCTTGAACTGATACGGACCGTCGACATGACGCCGGTTGGCCCCTTCTGCTGGCAGGAGTTTGATGCCCTCGGACCTTCCTTCTTTCAGATGATTGCTGAGTCCCATGTGTTCGGCCATTACTACAATCTCGATGGCCGCCCCCCCTACCTCTCAATGGAAATCTACTCTTGCAAACCGTTCAGGGTTGTGGGAGCGCAGAACTTCATTCGTGACCGCTTCGGGATATGGGAGTGCAGGTACAAGAACCTGCTTGACCGCAGCTTTCCCCCATTGCCATAGAGGTCCGGCGCTGCCTCCTCTCAGCACCGCACGTCCGTCCCGGTTTCGCTCTCCTGGGGCGGCGTGTGGCATTCATATATACTAGGGGGTTGACAAGTAGGTGTACTAGGAGTATAATCCAACCATGAAGTATGAGGACTTGACCAAGCTCCAGCGCAACCTTGCTGTTGTTGGCTACCATCAACGGCACCCTGAGATGAGTTTGAAGGAGGTAGGACGTGAGTTTGGAATCAGCCAGCAACGGGTATCGCAGATTCTAAAGCGGTACAACAGCCAGAACCCGGGCCCGCACGGGCGTCGTAAATAAGGAGTGGTGGTGGGAGTCCCTGCCTCACCAGCGGGTTCCTCACTCCCACCACCCCCCACACTTGAGGAGGTGTGAAAATGGGACTCATGCAACGGTACGAAATCTCATGTACGTACTGTGGTGTCGTCTGCCATGACGAGACACTAGAGGCTGCACTCCGAACGGCACGATACCAGGAGGGTCGCCACAACGAGAAGGGAGAGGCAATCAGGGTCTTTGACCGCATGGCGCACCACGGCAAGCCTCACCTCTGGACACCCTCGGGGCGGGTCATGGGTAGGAGGCGGTAGTGGAGCGCAGAAAAGAGATCGCAGACGAGACAAAGCGATTGCTGAGGGTTCGCACTCCACGGCCAGCAGTCGGGGCCGACCAACTGGGCTATCCGCGATGCAACGCCACACGCAAGGATGGCCGACCATGCGCGGCGCGTGCCACTAAGGACGGCTTCTGTGTGGGTCATTCACCCGGAGCCGCCGAAGCGAGGCGAAAGGGCGGTCGCAACAGTGCGACTTCGATTAGGATGGAGCGCCGAATCCCGCGCCGATATGCCTCGGTCCTCGAACTACTGGAGGCTACAATCTATAAAGTGGATCGGGACGAGATCCCACGCGAAAAGGGTGATACGATTGCCCGATTAGCAGGTGCCATGGCGAGAGTTACGGATGTAGCTTTGTTTGAGGATCGCATAACGCGGCTAGAGAAACGGTTAGAGGAGGAACGAGTCCGATGACTGATACTAACGAACTTTGGGATCAACTGTTTATGGAATCCGCGCAGGTTATCACGTGGTACTTACGAAACTCAAAGAAGGGCGACCAGGACGCTCTCTCAAAGGTGAAGGTAGCCACTAGCACCCTGTCCTCATGTACTAGGCATGAGCAAACGCAGAGCGCACGAGATGCCACGCGGGTTGTTGTCGCACGTCACTTGGCCGATGGCCCCGAGCAGTTCAAGCAATATCTGGTTGGGGGCATACCTGAACTTCCAAGTACCGTGGGGAGCCCGTGAATGGAGATCAGTTTCACAGAGGAAGAACTACGCCGATGTCGCTTGGCGTTGGGGAGTGATACCACCCTCCACCTACGGCATGGGCAAGAAGCCATAGGCCGTGAGTGCTTCGGGCTATATCGGAAGTTCGGGGGCACCTTGTCGTGGGAGTCCGAGCTTGAGATAGCGCGACAGGCCCAGAGGATAATTGAGGGGCAATGATGGCATCCTGCATCCCCACCACGCTGAATCGACCAGTTGACCCCTGCCCCGAGTGTGCAGCACGCAAGCCGTTCCACAATGCCTGCGCCCGCTGCCGCATCATGATTGGCCCTACCCACATGGAACCTTTCGCCTACAGGTACGAAGGCCCGGTCAGGAAGTATCAGGGTCGGGCTCTGTGTGGCTGGTGTATCGAGCAACTGGCTGCTGGGGCGATGCCATGAACCAAGGCCGTACCAAGACAGAACGCCGTCACACCCACGCCACGCTCGGTTGCCGTGATTGCATGTACGCTCAGAGGAAGGCGCTGCGGAAGGGGCAGCCGTGTTGCTCTCTCGGGGAGGAGTGGAAGCTACGGAAGGACGGCAGGTGTCAATCTAAGAGACTGAAAAGGAGAGCGAACCATGAGACTCCATAGCCTGAAGCTGACTAGCTTCAAAGGAATCAGCAACTTCACCCTTGAACCGCTCGGAGAGGAGGTATTGGTTTACGGGCAGAACGGCTCCGGCAAAACAACGCTGATGGACTCGTTCCTCTGGCTGCTCTTTGGCAAGGACTCGCTGAACCAGGCCGACTTTGACCTGAAGGACATGACCAAGCCGTTGCCGGATGGCGGGGTCAAGCATGAGGTCGAGGCGGTGCTGGAGGTGAGAGGCAAGAGCATCACCCTGAAGAAGTCCTTTGCCGAGAAGTGGACCAAGAAGAAGGGCAAGAGCCTAGCCGAGTTCGGCGGTCACACGACTGACTATTGGGTAGACGGCGTACCGACTCAAAAGAAACAGTTTGATGCCCTCATAGCCAAGTTAGTGGAGGAAGGGGTGTTTCGGTTGCTGACCAACCCCCGCCACTTCAACGAGGTGCTGCCGTGGAGGACACGCCGAGACCTCATCGTGGCTGTGTGTGGTGATGTCTCAGAGTACGATGTGATTAGTAGCGATGACAGGCTGCAACTACTTCCAGGTGTTCTTGGCGACCGCAGCCTTGACGAGCATCGCAAGGTGCTAGCCGCCGAGCGAACCGAGATCAACGCCCAACTGAAACAGATACCCGTCAGGATTGACGAGGTGAAGTTGGGGTTGCCTGAACTGCCAGAGGGCACGGGTGATGGCCCCACCATAGAGGCTGCCCTGGTTGCCCTGCAAGGAACCCTCGAAGAAAAGCAGGGTGTTAGGGCGCAGGCCACGGCATCCACCAGCGCCGACGAGAAGAAGGGCGAACTGCGGATAACCCTAGCACGGCTTGAGAACAACAGGCGTGAGATTGCCGACCTTGAGGCCAAGTTGCAGAACCTACTGGGGCATTGGCGGAAGTTGAACGCCGATGTCTTTCCTCGGGCGGCGGATACTTGTCCTACCTGCGGCCAGCCCATGCCCGAGAACATGGTTCAGGAGTCACGGTCCAGGTTTGAGGCTTCGAAAGCCACGGGGCTTGAGCAGATCGACTACGAGGGCAAGTTGAGGAAGGCCGCGGTGGATGGGTTGAAGGAGACGAACGAGGGGCTGGAAACACACGCCGAGCAACTACGGGCAGAGATCGAGTCAGTGGAAGCAGGCGGCACAATAGACACCTCCGCCCTAGACGCCGAGATAGAGCAGATACAGGCCGACATCACGCACCATGCCGTGACCCTCACCGCACTGGAAACCATCGCCAGGGGCGACGCACGTATCTCCGAACTGAAGGCCGAGGAGAAGCGGCTTGCCAAAGCCTTCGAGACACTGGAGAACCAGATGTTTCTGACAGACGAGTTCGTGAGGACCAAGGTGCGGATGTTGGAGGAGAGAATCAACAGCCGGTTCGAGTTGGTATCGTTCAAACTGTTCAACGAGTTGGTCAACGGCGGGGTAGAGGACTGCTGCG
>Ga0098068_1000293_pt1 | contig 20853 bp, 20 predicted proteins | sample 26BtaG_FD_75059 | JGI IMG/M metagenome (GOLD analysis project Ga0098068, IMG submission 75059) | Marine viral communities from Cariaco Basin, Caribbean Sea - 26B_WHOI_OMZ_CsCl | ecosystem: Environmental > Aquatic > Marine > Oceanic | place: Caribbean Sea: Cariaco Basin | collected 2014-11-09 | reverse complement strand
TAAAATGATGTTTTTTTGTGTCATGATACCGATAAAAATAAGCCATTATTTTCGTTTATCAATCACGAGAATGGGTTTTCGACTTAATTTAGGAAAACGCAAGGTGTCGATCACGTTTTTATCAGACCATTCTATCATGGGAGTGACCCTTAATTTTGCTCTGAAGTGATCTTTTATTTGACTTAATAATTTGTCTGATGGGTTCGCTGACGCAATTCTTATCAAAATTTCATCTGTTCCAATCGCATTATGGCTGATTTCAATAACGAAACATTCCAAAGTGTTGAAGTTATTGAGAATGTTTTCCATGGCTGGCGGATATAAGGTGGTGCCCTTGTATTTGATCATTTGTTTTTTACGGCCAGCAATTGGTCCCAATCGCAACGTTGTTCTTCCGCAGGAGCAAGGCTGGGTATGGACTTTCATCATATCACCCGTTTTAAAACGCAATAACGGCATGGCTTCAATACCTAAAGTGGTGATGGTGAGTTCACCAATTTCGCCTTGTTTTACCGGTTGATTATGATCGTCTAAAAGCTCGGCAATGATGAGCTCAGGATGGAGATGACCACCTTGCTGTGCTTTGCATTCGGTAAAGGCCGTGCTCATTTCAGTGGAGGCGTAAGTCGAAAATAAATCGATTTGCCAATGTTCTGTGATTTTTTCGCCCAAAGTATTTAGGGAGAAATCGTCGTTTCTGAAAGATTCTCCAATGCAAATGGCGCCTTTTATACCTGAAGCATTTAAATCGATGTCATGTTGTTGTGCATATTCAATCAGTTTCAACAAAAATGAGGGCACGACGATGAGGTAGGTGGGTTTGAACTTTATAATGGAATCCCATTGCAATTCTGGAACCCCAGCACCGACTCTAATAATGCTGGCTCCTAATTTTCTGACCCCTAAAAAATAGGCCAAGCCTGCCATAAAGCGACGGTCTATGGTGGTCATTAATTGTAATACATCACTTGAAGTGACACCTGCACAAGCAAAAGAAATGGCTTCGTTATAAGCCAAACGCTCCAAATCGGCGTCAGTAAGGGCGAAGGTCACGGGATCTCCCAAAGTTCCGGAAGTGGTTACATAATCAATGATCTTAGATTTTGGTACACAGATGAAATCATCATTAAATTGTTGGAGGTCATCCTTAGTGGTCACGGGAATTTTTGTCAGATCCTCAAGCGTTTTAATTTCTGAAACTGTAATCTGGTGCTCATCAAAATGCCGTTTGTAAAAAGGAGAACGCTCTGAAAGATAGTTCAGGGCGATTTTGAGTTTAGCTTCCTGAAACGATTTTATTTCTGCTGCAGATTTGGTTTCTATGTCAGGAATCATCTTGATTTTCTTTTGGATTTTTTAAGATATTTAGCAACTTTTTTTGCGTCAGGCCGGGTTGTTATTTCCTTTTCAGAAGCTATTTCAAAGTTTTTGAATGCTTTATTATAGTCATTATGATTGTAAAAATAAAGTCCTGCAAGATAATAGGCTTTCCAATAATTCGGGTTCAATTCTGACAAATTCTCAACAATCCCATTGTCGAGTTTTTCTTTAGTGTTCAAAGCATGTTCTACTTTAGCTTCTAAAGTTCGATAGACTTCGTAATTTTTATAAGCTTCTGTATATAAAAAAGGATCTTCTGGAATGTTCAAACCCTGATATGAAATGGTTACTGCAGAAGGATTTTCTGATCTGTCATTAAAAACCGTATGTAAATCATAAGCCACAAATTCACCCAATTGATACGGATTGGCGGATACCCAAACTTTTAATTCTTCGGGCTTAAAAACTATGCCATGATGTGCCAAGAGTTGATTTAAAGCCTTTTCATTACCATAGCCAATAGCCTTGTCGTCTAATCCTTCTGTGTTTCTTAATATTGAAACCGCTTTCTCCGGATTGATTTTATCTTTTTCTGAAATCAATTGTGCCATCCGATCATATCGGTATTGCGAATGGCTATTTTGAATGGTCTTTTTATTTCGACGGTCTTTTTTATAGGTATCACTTTGGAAATGGTTGGCACAAATTAATTCATCAGAATTTTTGACATCGTAAACACCAAAATCCTTAGGCGATACTTCTATCAAAACTGCTTTATGGTCGATTGCGCTACCCACCATAATGGCTTCTGATACAAAAACTTCGCGCTTTTTGGCGATGGCAATGGCTTCTTCAATGTTGGAGGCATATTGTAAAATCTCTCGCGTTACGATGGAGATTGGTGTTTTAGCAATCCATGGGATTTTGGATTTTCCTGCGTTAATGGTCACGGTCAACCCTTTTTCATTCATTCCAGAAACGACTCCGATAAATCCGCTCCACGAGATGGACATGAATTTATAGCCTTCATCGGGATTGATGAACGAGACCACTTTGTGTTCCGCAAAATCATCCCCGGCATAAAAATCAAAGTTTCTACCGATTAAGAGTTTACCATCTTCAGTTTTTTCATCCCAAGCGGCAAAGGAGGTGCAACCAACCAAGGCGAGATCTTGCAGAGCGTGTGCAATATCGTGCGCACCATGAAGATACAAGGCTCTCAAATAGGGCGTTGCGATGGCATCATAATCGTCCGACATATAGCGTGAAATTCCGTAAAGTTCTGATTGAAATTCATTCGGTACATGTTTATACATTTTACGGTTGTACCAAGACAGAAATTTTCTGAGGAATTTTTGTTGACCTTCCGAAGGCACCAAACTTTTGATCTTATTCAAAAAAACAGCCTCTTGTTTATAGATCAACTCTTGAGATAAACGTCCAGAAATGAGTCCGCGTTCCAATGGATCGCCTTCCACATAAAGTTCCCAAAGTCCCTGTTTGTTTTTAGTCAGAAAATTATTCCCAACAAAAAAAGTAGAGTCATTGATTTTTGTGCGTTCAGGAATATTGCCATTATAGCCACTAACATCCGGAAGACTATTAAGCGATTTTTTAATCCCACAGGAGCTGAGACTTAAAAATAATAAGCCACTTAAAAGAAAGTAGATGATGTGATGCTTGTTATGCATCTGAATACTTTTTTTTATAATTTCTGTTCATGCGTTTCACCATTCGATTTTCTTTGTAATCTACCCAGCCTTGACCGATGCTCCGTCGCATTAAATTTTCAAAAGTTCTCATAAAAACAATATTAGAAAACAACTTTGCCAAGCGACAAGGTTTTCTCGGAAATGCACGTAGGGTGATGGAAAACCCACCATCCATATAGGTGATATAATGCCAATAGCCACTCGGCATATACAAGGCATCGCCATGTTTCATCTCTACCGAGATCCCTTCTGCCAATTGTAAGGCTGGATATTTTTCAAAATCGGGGTTGTCCATATCAATCGTTTCCAAATTGTGGACTGTAAATGGTACTTTATAGAGATGCTTCGCTTGATCTGGTGCAAAAAGAGTGACTTTTTTGTGGCCATGGAAATGAAAATGTACCAAATCGGCCAAATCCATATCATAGTGCGCCAGAACTTTGGAGCCTTTACCGCCAAAAAACATGACGGGTAATTTTTTGAAAAACTGCAATCCGATGTCAGGATAACTGAAGTCGTTGAGTAACTGTGGCATTTTTTGAAGTACGTTATAAAAGAACATCCTCAAATCTGTAGGTTGTGTTTTTAAGATTTCGATATAATCGTACAACTTCATTTTTTTTGCTGGAACGACGGAGTTTTGACGGCCTTTGGTGGGCTCATTATTGTATAAAGGCACAATTTGATCTCCTGCCAAACTTTGGATATAATCTAAATTCCATTTTTCATAAGCGGGCCAATCCTTCGTAAGATCCTCGATTAATACCGGCTTTTGTGGCTTGAAATAGTTGTTGATAAAGTCTTCCTTGCTGATGGATTTTACTCTGGTAATTGGTGATGTTTTGATGGTTCCCATAATGAAGGCTTTTGGTTGACAAATTACTTAAAGTTTTTCGGATTATTTCCCGCTGTTTTTTTTCCGCAGATGGCGCTGATTTCCGCAGATGGTTTTCTCAAACTTATGTCTGCGTTAATCTGCGAAATCTGTGGGAGATCTTTTTTCAGTTGAGTTTTTGGAAATTAACAAATTATACAATATCGGCTGCAATACAAACGAAATAAACATGGCTGTAAGAATTCCAATAATAGAAATGGTCGCTAAAGAATGTAGTGCTGGATGCTTGGCGAAAATCAATACACCAACGCCCAGGATTGTGGTTAAAACGGACAAAATAATGGAGGTTTTATGTGTAGCCATGGATGATTTTCCTGACCGCATTCCGTTGGTCATAAAAATACTATAATCGACTCCCAATCCGAAAATAAAGCTGGAAATGATGATGTTGAAAATATTAAATTCCAGATGAAACAGTCCCATGATACCAATAGTAATAAACCAAGTTATGATAATAGGAAGGATCGTCACCAAAGTCAATCTGAAGTTTTGGTAAAATAGGAGCAACAATAGCACCACCACAATAACACAATAGACCAATAATTTGTTAAAATCGTTTTTAAGATGTCCCAACAATGTTTCATTTATCGCTTGACGATCAATAACAAGTGTGTTTTCCGAATTTTTAAAGGTGTTTTTAATCACACCAATATGCTCGTCTTTAACATTGACTACGGAGGTGATGGTCATGAAATTTTCGTCTTCGGCAATAAAATCGGAAATCGGAATCACATTGATTTTTCTGTAATCTTCAATCGATAAAGGTTGAAATTCGTGATTTAAAAGCGCATAGAATTCTTGAAATGTGTTGGGTTTAAACCCGAGTTTATTTCCGTTTTCAATTAATTCAGATTGGGTTTGCCATTTTAGTTCTGCAGTCCAAAACTGATCCCAAATATGGATAGATTCTTTTTGTTTTCTATCCGAACCGACCAAAGCGCCAACCGAATTGTAATTGATGATCTTGTTTTCTCTTTCCAATTCTTGAAGTTGATTGAAAATAGCATCGTTGGTTTCCAATACGTCTTGATCGTTAGTTCCAAAGGCGATAACGTATAATGACTTGGATGATATATTGATCAGGGTGTCCAATTTCGCTTCCGCAGATTTGATCGCTTCAGGTTGAAAATTCAAATTGGAAATATCCTGGTTAAAAGTCACACGTTGGTAGCTAAATCCACTTAAAATAAGAAGAGCGGCAATGCTGGCAATTAGGATTTTATTTCTATGAAAATCGTACGATGCTATTTTATCAACTATAGAGCGTTTCTTATTATTAATAAAACTTCCTTTATAAACCTGAGGAATAAACACCAAAGCAAAAACAGACGCACCCATAACACTGATGGCCGCAAAAACGCCTAAATCTTGAAGTGCAGGTGAATCGACAAACAATAAACATAAAAATGCCAATGCGGTTGTCAGGCCACTCATTAAAATCGGTTTTGAAACACTGTCAAAAAGCTCTATTACTGTTTCGTTATTTCTGATGTGGGTCAGGATGTGCAACGAGTAATCCAATGTAACGCCTAAAAGTACGGCACCAATTCCCAGCGAAATTGCAGAGATTTCAGATCGGATCACTGATAAAACAGAGATGGCTAAAAGTCCGCCAAAAAGAGTCGGTACAAAGAGAATAATAGGGATGGTCAATTTTTTATAGAACACAATAAAAAGTGTCATCAGTAAAACCATGGCAATGGTTACGGTAATCTGAATGTCGTTTTTGATTTGTTGGGCGTTGGCGACCGCAATCAGCGTTCCACCAAAATAGGAACTTTGTGCTTTGTCTCTAAAAACGGTATTCAGATCGTCTTGGAACTTATAGAGTTGTTCGGAAAACTTCGCATTGTCCGTGGTGTTATTACTGGGATATGTAGGCGTTATAAATAGGAGTAAATGTCGCCCATCCTTGCTGACCAAAAAACCATCATTTATGGTGAAATCATCTGAAACACCCAATTGCTGTAAATGTTTTAAAGCCATCAATGAGATGCCTAAAGGATCTTTTATGATGGTTTGCTTTGATACAATCCCAGAAGGTGAAATCAGGGTTTTATAATTGTTCTCTGTGATTTTTGCAATGGAATCGGGTTGTAGTTTATTTGAAATGTTTTTATAATCGGCAGTTTCCAAAAACAAAGGGACATTAGTATAAACAAAATCCATGGTCTCAAAAATGGTTTCATCTTCTATTTTCCCTTGAATGTCTTTTATATATGAACTTGAGTGTGTAGAAAGAGAATCTAAAAGTTGAGAAGCATATTCTGTTAAATCATATGTAGTTCCGCTTTTCTCTTTTTCGATATTTACGATGATTTTATCGGCAAATTGAGCGGTCCTTAAGACTTTTTGTAATTGTTCGTTTTCTGAATTGCTCGGGATTAATTTGGAGATGTCTTCATCAAATTTAATGTTGGAAGCAGCCCAAATAAGAGTCCTGAAAATTATAATCAAAGCAATTCCAAATACAGACTTGCGCCTTTGGATATTGTTATATAAAGTGAAGAAAAAGTTAGCCATGTGTCAACACTTTTTTACTGTCAATAATTAAAAAAAACACATAACCCAATAGCCCAAAAACCAGGGCAGAGGAAGTGGAAAGCACCAAACTCCCTACAAGATAAGATTCCAAGTGTAGCATCAAGTCAAAATTTTCTCGAATGCCTTCCAAAGTGTAATGGGATTCGATGCCCAATACCCAATTTCCAGTTTGCAAGCTCAATAAAAGTACAAAAGGAATAAATGGAGGAAAACTGATATTAGAAAAAGCGAAGGCAATAAGCTTGTTGAGTCTAAGTAAAATGGCCAGGAAAATCACGATTAAGGTATGAAAACCCCAAAGTGGTGATAGACCTAAAAACACACCCAATGCAATGGACAAGGCTTTCTTTCTGGGGGAATCTTGATTTCTTAAAAGGTCTTCAAGAAAAAATCGTTTTAGACCTTTTTTTTTTAGTTTTCTAAAAAAATTACGTGGCGTGATATAAAATAGCCTAACCAGAAGAAACCAGATATAAAGGACGACCATGCGCGCAATATCCATAAACGGTCTGAAGTGTGAGACCCGTTCCTTCAGGTCATAAAGTATTTTAATGGGTACATGTACAATATCAATGCCGGCCCAATAAGATTTGACGATGACTTCAATTTCAAACTCAAATTTCTTAGTGGCCTTCATGAATCTGATGGAGGTCATTTCCTTGATAGGATACAGACGAAAACCGGATTGTGAATCTTGAAGTTTCAGTCCCGTGGCAGCTTTCATCCAAAACGTGGACACCCGGTTGCCTTTAGCACTTCTTGCCAAAACATCGGCAGTATTCATGTTGCGATCCCCAATGATCAGAATGTTTTTATTTACGGATGCTTCGAGAGCTTCAATGAAATTGGGGATATCTGAAGGAAAATGCTGACCGTCAGTATCTAAAGTTATGGCATAATCAAATCCTAAACTGACGGCATGTTTGAAACCGGTTTTCAAGGCATTTCCTTTTCCAACATTTTGAGGCTGATGGAGTTGGGTTATTTGTGGGTAATTTAATAAAATTTCTCGCGTGTTATCATTTGACCCGTCATTGACGACAATGATGTCCTTGGTGTATTGCAAAACACCGTTTAAAACCCGTTCCAAAGTTTTCCCATTGTTGTAAGTGGGTAATACCACACAACAGCGGAAGGATTTTATTTGGGATTGGATTTCAGGGAGCGTCATAAATTTGAGACGTAATTAGCGTTTGTCAAAGGTAATATAACATTTCAATACTGGCGTTCCGTCTTGAAAAGAAGTGGTGTTTTTTACCTTGACTTGCTGAGGTCCTTCCTCTAAAGTGATGCTAAATTTTAAGATGGAGTTTTTATTTGGATCCACTAAAGCTAAAAACTTGACATTGGAAGCCGATTCCAAAAACAAGGATTGTTTGAGGTGTTTTTCTGTAAGTTCTTTGATAATCTGCAACATTGTAACACCTGGAGTTACTGGGAAATTGGGAAAATGACCGTTAAAAATAGGGTGTTCTTTGTGGATGTCAATAATGGTCTCAAAGGAATTCTGCTCCAGAGATTTAGAGGATTGAATTTTGTAGAAATTTTTTAGTAACATAATTTGTCTTGTAAGTCTTGCTCAAACTCAGTTCTTAAAGGCACTATCTGAAACCGTCGTATTTACTTTTCTATTTTGAAATGTGATCAGCGTATAATCAGCATTGGGTTCTATCAATTTGACCTCATCAACTTCAGCATTAGCACTGGAGAATTTCAGTTCAAACGAAGCAATGAATTTTCTCAAGCGTTTATCTTTTGGCACAAATTTCACCAAATAGGTGTCATTAAATTTAAAATATTCCAAATCAAATTGTGATTCATCAAACATATCACCTTTAATACTGTTGACAATCAATGAATTTAGACTTCTGAACATTTTATTGGCGCCCAAATCGATGTTTTGTCGTTTTCCTTCGTTATTGACAAGCAGTTGGTCGTCTTTAAAAATCGCGGTATTTTGATAAGGTTTAAGATATTCCCATTTCACTAAATCAGGGGCTTTAAATACCAATTTTCCTTCGGAGGTGATTGCATTATCTAAAACGGAAATATGTTTGGTTTGTACAAAATCGCTGACGATGGTTTGTGTATTTTGAGCGGTCTTTTGAACTTTCGATTTGAATTCTGATTGTTCTGACGCTGAGAGTTTTGTTTGGGAAATTCCGTTGAAAACGAACAGAAAAGTGAACGCTAAAAGAAGGATGTAATTTTTAATTTTCATTGAGAAGTTCATTTATGGTCACGGTTTGATACTCGTGTTCTTGAAGGAATTGCAATAAATGTTCCAAAACCAACAAAACATTTGGCTGTTTGTCATGAAGAAGAATTATCGCTCCGGGATGGATACGTTTTGTAATGCGTTTGAGAATGTTCTGCGGATTCTTGATCACCGTATCAAAAGAACGGATGTTCCAACCGATGACTTTATGCTCGGTAACTTTTAAAGCCTTTGCCAATTTGGGTGTCGTCACCCCAAAAGGTGGTCTGAACAGTATCGTTTTCTTACCAGTTATTTTCTGAATGTTATTGTCGGTTTGCTTGATTTCCTGCAGCCATCTTTCTGTGGAATTAAAATCGATCATCAAGTCGTGGGAAAATGAATGATTACCGACGTCGTGACCACCAATGGCGATTGCTTTTAAAATTTCTGGATAGGTTTCAATATGTTGACCGATGCAGAAAAAGGTTGCTTTCGTATTGTAATCTTTCAGAATCTGCAGCACTTTTAAGGTGAACTCCGGATTTGGTCCGTCGTCGAAAGTAAGTGCGATTTTTTTGTCGGTAAGGACTTTATTAGAAGTGATTGGGTTTAAATAGAATTTCCAGCTCATGGAGAATGACCCTATTACCATCATCAAAAACCATGATATAAACAGTAATCCATACCACCATAATGCAATGCCAACAAAAGTATCGGCGATTGCCAAAATCAAAAACAAGATGATTGTAATGACAATTAGGATTCTGAAGTTTCTCATCGTTTCAAAAGGATAAAACTGTGATCTCGACCTTTAAATTGATTGTAAAGCAAAATAATATGGTTATCAGATTTGATTTCTCCTTTAAAGATCATTGCTTCTGGAATCTCTTGACGGTACAGAATTTCATAGGCAGCCCACCACCCAAACGAGGAGGCTGTGTAAAATTCGCCACTGAGATGTTTATAATGAAGTTGAGTATTATTTTCGAAAAGTTCGGCAGTTAAGTCGTAATAGCTGTCAAAAACATCGCCGTTTCTACCACTTATGAAAACATCAATCTCGGAAAGATCAACATCATTTTTTGCTAAAAATTGTTTTAAACTGTTCTGAATTGATTCGGCTGAAATGGTGCTATAAACCTCCATAGCAATCAGTTCTACACTATTCTCTATTTTCTCAGAAGACACTACAAAAAACGACGTCCCTTCACTATACGGCACCTGAATTCCTAATCCGTCAGCATCTTCCATCATGCGCCGATAACTGATGATTTCCTTGCCCAACTCCTCGTAACCACCAACAAGAACGTTTTCTGCTTCTTCTTGTTGCAGGAGTAATTGCGCATCCATTAATGCCCATTCAAATGATAATGCTGCTTGACTATACGTGTTATTGTAGGCTTTACACTTCAAGCCCAAAGCTATTTGTGCACCTACGGTATTATGGGTGGATTGGATAAAAGCAGTAGGTGTTAGAAATTGTTCGTCGTTGGAAATTATGGCATTCAGAAACTTCTCAGTATCATCGATACAACCCATTCCTGTTCCTGTAATAATAGCGTCAGGTTGGGTTATTTCAGAATCTATTAAAGCTTTACTTGCTGCAGTAACGCCCATTTTTACACCTTCAGCCATACGTCTTAAGTTGGCTGGAGCGATATAATTTTTATAATTGGGATAACGGGCAGCAACGGTTTTTCCTGATAGTCCTTTTATCTCATTCAAAAACCCATCTGAATCAAAAGTGTCCTGGGCTGAAATAGTTACGGCGCTATTGATGTAGACTTTTTTCATGCTCTTGAGAAAATAAGCGTGGAGCAATTGCCACCAAACCCAAAAGAATTGGATAAGACATGCTGGATCTCTTTTTTAACTACTGAAGTTATGGGTTTGAGTCCCGTTTCTGGCATTGGTGTCTTAAAATTGAGATTAGGAAAAATGTACTGTTCTTGTAGGGCTAAGATAGAAAACACCGCCTCTACAACCCCGGCAGCAGCCAAAGTATGACCAGTAAAGGATTTTGTAGAGCTGAAATCTGGAATTTGTTTATCAAATATACGTTCGAGCGCCCTACTTTCTGAAAGATCGTTGTTAGGTGTTGCGGTGCCGTGAGCAATGATATAATCGATTTGATTAGGGTTTAATTTTGCTGTTTTTAATGCTTTTTGCATCGCTAAAAAGGCGCCCTCTCCATTTTCAGAAGATGCTGTTTGATGAAAGGCATCATTGGCATTACCGTAACCAGAAAGATAAGCGAGTACTTCTTTTTTTTCTTTTTGAACCACTGCGTCAGATTCCAAAACCAAATAAGCTGCGGCTTCTCCCAAATTCAATCCGTTACGATGGGCATCAAATGGTGCACAGAGACTGTCTGATTGGATCATCAAGGTTTTGAATCCGTTGATGGTAAATTTTGAGAGCGAATCTGTGCCCCCAACAACAACGCGATCTAATTTTCCTGCTTTGATCAAACGTGCTCCAAGCATTGTGGCGTTGGCTGCTGAAGAACACGCAGTGCTAATGGTAGTGACCAATCCGTGAATTCTGAGAGCATCAGCTATTTTTCGGGTAGAATCACCGGCATGATGAGTCTCTATATATTTTTGAGCTGTGATATCCTTGTCAAATTGCTTGATATGTTTTTCGGTCATATCCATCCCTCCCACAGTTGTGGATGATATAAATCCGGTTCTATAAGTTGAGCAATCGGGAATGTTTGCATTTTCAAGTGCCGCTGTTGCAGCTAAAAGCCCTAATAATCCAGTTCTGGTGTAATTATGGACTTCAGGAAGTTGTAGTTGCCTTGTTAATTCTGCGTTGGAAAGTGACACTTCGCCTACTTTTATCGCTTGAGAATGATTGGTTTGGATATGTCGTAGATCTCCAATACCAGTTTTTGATGCCAATAAAGACGTCTTGTTTTCTTCAACAGAATGACCTATTGCAGAAATTATACCCATTCCGGTAATTGCAACGCCCATATTTATTATTATTTGGCTCTGTTATCCGTAATATAATCTGCCAGAACAGCAATAGATTTAAAAATTTCTTTCCCTTCTTTTGGGTCCGTCAATTGGATGCCGTAATCCTTATCCATCATTACAATAAGTTCTAATGCATCAATGGAATCCAATCCTAATCCATCACCAAAAAGTGCATCATCATCTGCAATATCGGCAACGGTGAACTCTTCCAAATTCAATTGCTCTATAATCTTCTCTTTTAATTCCTGTCTTAAGTCTGCCATGTTTTAAATAATCTCTTAATTTCATTTGGATTATGTGCAATAATACCATTTTCTTCTACCAAATATAAGAAACCTTCGTAGTTTTTATCATCAAAATCAACCCAACCGCACAAGACTTTCTCTGCTTTTTGTTGCCTTAAAAGACTTTGGGCATTGATCCATAAATGATCGGCATTAAAGCTGTCAAAGATAAAAAAACAATTCTCAGAATGAAGTTGATGTTTGATGCTTATTTCACCAATACAAATATTGGGTAAGGTATATACAAATACTGAGGGACTCGGAAAGAAGTTGTCAGGATCACTTATAGATGTCTGGTAAGTTCTATCGGTATCGAGACTGGACGCTTTGTTGGACAAAACGATAGCGATATTATGCTCTGTATTTGAATCTAATTCTGCGTTTTTTAATAGGATATCAGCCGCCAAAAATGCCAGTTTGCTCAAATTGTCCATTTTGTAGAACTTCGAATAATTGGTGTTCAGATGCTGTGCTGCAGTTTTAATAAATGGCTGAAATTCCTGAATGGGACTCGAAAATAGAAGTTTTCCATCAAGCGAAATGCTGCTGTTTTTAATCTGGCAATAGGACGATATGTGGTATGTTTTATCCAAAAACCTTATTCTTTTTTACAAACAAACATCGTGTGATATTCTCCAAGTTTTAAATCTTCCGTAATAGTCAAGCCAGCTTTTTGTATCAAACTTTTAAATACCGTAGACGGATACATTTTGCTATTGCCATTGGCCATCACCGTAAAATATAACGACGTGGCTTCCAAAATAAATTTTGACATTGGGAATTCTTGACGATCCGTAAAGGTTTCAATGACAATCAACTCTGTGCTATCATTCATGGAAGTGACACAGGTGGATAAAATCTTAAGGATTTCATCTTCTGAAAAACAATCCAAAAACTGACTCATCCAAATAACATCAGCGCCAGTTGGAATTTCTGGATTGGGTTTTAGCCAATTAATCTCATGTCCGCTGATGCGGTTTTCAAATCCGGCATTTTGAATGTTTTTTAAGGCTTTATTTAATTGTCCGGGCAAATCGATGATTTTCACCTGAATATTGTCGTTATAATTAAAACACTGTAATGCGAACTTTCCGGTATTTCCACCAATGTCAAACAAAAGTTTCGGCTGATTTTTGAAAACGCGTACTAAAGCTTCTTTAAAAATGCCGTCTGAATAATAATGGTCAAATTCAAACCACGATTGTTGCTCTTGTGGTGATAATTGTGAAAGTCCTTCATAAATAGTATCCCATTCCCCTAACTCTTTTAATCCTGATGGTTTACCGGTTTCAATAGCTTTATCTAAATGAAATAGCCCTTTATAGCATATATCATGTGTAAAGTTGAGGTTGACATTGACAGCTTTGTCGTAATTTAGAAAATAGCCGATTTTGGTAAGTTCGTAGGCGCCATTTTCAGATTTATAAACAATATCCGCACTTTCAGAAAGTTCGAGAAGTACCCCAAGTCCGTAGCGACTGATGGACAGTTTTTTGGAAAGATCATCAATGGTAATGCCGCCTTCGTCACGACTATCAAAGATCAGGTCAAATACCCCCAGTTTTTTTAAGGTAACTGACGATTGAAATATAAAAGGTGCGAAAGCTATTTTTTGTGCTTCCAATAAGGCATCTGCAGCTCTGATTGTTTTTTTGGTCATAAATTATTAGGATACTTTTCTGAAAAGGACAGCAGTATTGCAACCTCCAAATCCAGATGAGGTTTTTAAAAATGTTTGTAATTTTTGGGGTGTTGTTTCTGAAATAATTTGGAGTGGTTTTGAAACGCCTAAAGTTTTAAATCCTGCGGAAGCAATTAAGGTGTTTTGATGTAAAGATTGCATCCCGATAATGGTTTCCAACAAACCAGATGCGCCCAAGGTATGCCCAAAATAGCCTTTTAAACTATTTAATGGCGTTTGGTTTAATACTAATCTATTAAAAGCAATGGCTTCCATTTCGTCATTAAATAATGTTGCAGTGCCGTGCGCTGAAAGATAATCGATTTCATTTGGGGTGATATGTGCTTCTTTAAATGCCGATTTAATACTTCTGAACAAGCCTTCGCCAGTGCGGGAGGGTCCAGAAATGTGATTGGCATCATTGCAACTCCCTTCTCCCAAGATTTCTACGGCATCATCAGATATATGATTTTTGTCTGAAGTTACCAAAACACTGACAGCCGCTTCACCTAAATTAATTCCTGTACGATCTTGATCATAAGGCTGACAAAGACTGTCACTCATGGCGTGAAACGAGTTGAAACCCGAAAGCACAAAATCAGAAATTAAGTCTCCAGCGATGATAAAGATGTGGTCATAAATACCTTCTTGGAGGTAACGTTTTGCGATGGCAACGGATAAAATACCAGAAACACAAGCATTGGAAATCACGAGGGCATCATTTTTAAAATTGAAATAATCCTTGATGATTTGCCCTAATTGACCCAAGTAGGCATGTTCTTTCGGAAAGTGATTTTGATCTTCTAATATATCAATATTTCCCTTGGTGGTAGAAATAATAAGTCCGACGCGATTATTGATGTCAATGCCCGACGCTTTTATTGTCTTTGAAAGTGACAGCATCAACATTTTTTCTAAACGGGTGAATTCATTCTTTGATTCTAAGATTCTAAATTTTGCTTCTAATGTTTCGGTTGGAATTACAGCACCATAAAACAGTTTATAAAATCGGGTGGAATCTTCCACCAGTTGGATACCACTTTTCTTGTTTTTAAGATGATTGAAAACGGTATGCGTATCAAATCCTAATGAAGAGGTGATATTGTTATATGACAAGTAACATTTAGTCATGCAGTAATCCGTGTTTTTGTTTCCAGTCTTTATAAAATTCAGGCAGATTTAAAGACATGTCTCCAACTTCCGAATTGGTGAATACTTGAGTGGTTTCCCCAGTGCAAACCGTTTGACCGTTTTCATTCTTAATACAATAGGAGAACACAAGTTTTGCAGCTCGCGAATTTAAAAAAGTGGTTTCAATGGTGGCTACTTCGCCATAGCGCAAAGGTAATTTGTATTCTAAGGACATTTTTACAATAGGAATTGCAAAACCGTGTCTTTTTGCATCTAAATAAGATAAATCAAATTCCCTTCCGAAGGCTTCACGTCCATCTTCGAAATATTTGACGTAATTCCCGTGCCAAACAACGTGCATTGAATCAACTTCATTAAATCGTACTCTGATTTGATGGGCGAATTTTAATGTGGAATTTTCTTGTTGTGACTTTTTCATTCCTCTTCTTTCAGAACAGTGTTCATTTGGGCGTTGGCAATTTCAATACCATTGCTAAAGGTAGAAAGTTTAACCGTGGACATGTGCATAATTTCGTGAATAATGGAGACGTCGGTGGTTATCACTTGGTCTACTTTTGGTAACTTTTGGATATTCAGTTTTTTTATGGAAGCGATGAATCCTTCTTTTGCACTTTGCTCTTTTACGTGATTTTTGAATCCGATATATAAGGCGGCGGCTTGTGCCATGTGTTCGATCAAGCCTGTTTCTGAAAATTCATCATTGTTCACAAAAAGATTATCCTTTAAAATAGTGAGACCAACGGTTGCATTTCCATCACTAAATTCCAACAATGAATCGACCATAATCATCGGTTCACGATGTGGAATCAGTTTTTTAATACCATGAAGGTCGGTAATAGGAATTTTTAATGCTTTCATTTTTTATCTTCCCAAAAATCATAAAAATTGAACCACTGCAACGGATATTTTTTGACCATTTGTTCTACGCTTTCGGTATATTTTTTTAATAGGTCGTTTACATCCCATTGTTTATAATCTATCCATTGTGCATATAAATGGTAATGACGTTTTGGTTCGCGCATGACATAAACAAATAATACAGGCACATTTAAACGGTTTGCTAAATAGAAAGGTCCTAACGGGAATTTTGCTTTCTTGCCCAAAAGTGTTTCCTCAAGACATTTCGTATTGTCCATATAACGATCTCCGGCAATACAAATGATTCTGTTTTGCGCCAATGCCGCATTAATTTCAAAAATATGGGATAAATCGTCTTTGACCACTATAAAATGGGTTTCTTTTTTAACGAATTGTCCTAAATACTCCTTTATATCCTCATGGTCTTGATCTGTGATGACAATGCTGATGGAATCTTTGGCTAATCGTTCTTTAAAAAAGTATTGTGCCAATTCAAAATTTCCAATGTGTGCGCTGATAAGGATGCCACCTTTGTTCATCTCCAACACTTCAGAAATCTTGACTTCGCCAGTGAACTCGTAGGTATAATCACTTCTTAAACCGGATGAAATGGCGATTTTATCCACTAAGGTTTGACCAAATGTATAATAGGTTTTGTAGATACTGACCATGGTTTTAAACCGCGAATAGCCCAATCTCTTTCTAAAATACAACCGTAACCCCCTGACGTTTTTGCCCGAAAACAAACAGAAGTAGGGCACAGGAAGATGCATTAATGCGTAGGCGGCGTTAATTCCGAAGTTCTTTATAAAAAACACAAAGACCTTAAAACCGAAAACAGTTCCCCTCGATTTACCATCCCATTCTGCCATTGCAATTCCGAAGTTTAGGCTTTTGATTTAAGCACATTATTAAAGCCACAAATTTACACGAATTTTTCGGTTAAGAAATTGTAAAGTGCTTTAGTGGACGCCTCCAGTTATACCGATGACTTCTCCAGTGATATAGGATGCGTTTTTTGATGCCAAGAAAGCGACCAAATGTGCTACTTCTTCAGGATTCCCAAATCGGTTCGCAGGGATCATCTTTTTAAGACTTGCTTCATCCAGATCTTCAGTCATGTCGGTTTTGATAAAACCAGGTGCCACAGCATTTACAGTGACATTGCGCTTGGCAACTTCTTGTGCCAATGATTTTGTAGCGGCAATAACAGCACCTTTAGCAGCGGAATAATTGGTCTGTCCTGAAACTCCTTTAAGTCCAGAAATAGACACCATATTTATGATGCGACCATAGCGGTTTAATAACATCCTTTCAATTACATGGGTGGTCACATTGAAGAATCCGTTGAGACTGATGTTGATGACGTCGTTCCATTCCTGAGGTTTCATCCACATAAAAAGTCCATCTTTTGTAATGCCGGCATTGTTTACCAAAACTTCAATAATCGCATCAGATTGTTGTTCTTGCCATGTGTTTAATGCATTCTGAACATTTTCAATATTGGAAACATCAAATTGTATGATTTGACCAGAACCGCCAACAGCTTCCACTTCGGTTAAGGTTTGAAGTGCGGCTTCTTTATTACTGTTATAATTGATGAGAATATGATATTCTGAATCTTTGGCAAGTTGGATGCAGATGGCTTTTCCGATGCCTCTTGAACCTCCGGTGATTAGTGCGTATTTGTGCTGTTTGAACATTGATTGTTTTTTTTCCTCCCCCAGATCGCGCAGATTTTCGCGGATTGTTTCGATCCTAATCTACGGAATAAGCGATAAAGATTTTAAAGTTCGTATTTTTATTTTTTTTCCCGCTGATCACGCTGATTTTCGCGAATTATTTCTGAGCGGTTCGGCGAGTTTTACGAAAAAAATTTTACAGTTTTATTTTTTCTCAATCGAGAAAGTAATTGTCATCGATCCCCTCTGCGTCTATCTGCGGAATCTGCGGGAAATTTTATTCGGTTTGATTAATAAGGTAGTCTTTCACCGCATTCACATAAGGATACATCACCACATCCTCCTTAAATACTGGAACAATGGCACGAATATCATTATACATCTGCTTTGTTTTTGTGGATACTTTATCTTTTACGTTCAAGTATTCAATGGCTTGTGTAATGGTAATCAACTCAATAGCAAGGACCTCGAAGGCGTTTTTAATCACTTTTTTCGTAATCAAAGCGGCATTGGTGCCCATGCTTACAATGTCCTGATTGTCATTATTGTTAGGGATACTGTGCACATACATCGGATTGGATAGCATTTGATTCTCTGCCGTTGTTGAGGTCGCGGTAAATTGAACGCCTTGCATTCCAAAATTCAGTCCGAGTTTGCCCAGATTGACAAATGGTGGCAAAATTCTATTGAGATTTGGATTGAGCAGGTAATTTAATTGGCGCTCTGCTAACATCGACGTTTTAGTCACTACCAATTTTAGTTTGTCCATTTCTAAAGACACATAATCCCCATGAAAATTCCCGCCGTGGTATACATTTTGATTTTTTACATCTATTATTGGATTGTCGTTTGCAGAATTGACTTCTTCGATTAAAATCGCTTCTACCGTATTTAGTGTGTCCAAAACGGGACCTAAGATTTGTGGCACGCAGCGTAAAGAATAATATTCTTGGACCTTGTCTTCAAAGAACGCTACATTTTTGACGTCATTATATAAATGGTGTTCGCGTTTTTTAATTAAGGAGTTATCCTTTAAATGAGCGCGCATGAGTTTTGCAATCTCGCGTTGCCCTCTATGTTTTTTTGATTGGTTCAATTCAAAAGAGAGGTGGTCGTCATAGGCGCTTACAATTTCATTTATGGCTGAAGATGCTTTAATCATCCAATTTAAAAGCTTGCGCGTGTAAATAGTATTTACAATGCCGATACCTGTCATCACTGAAGTGCCATTCATAAGGGCAATGCCTTCACGCAGTTCAACGGAAATAGGTTTTAAATTTTCTTTTTTGAAGACAATTTCTGTCGGATGTTTTTTACCCTTATATAGGACTTCACCTTCACCGATCATCACCAACGCCAAGTGAGCCAATTGTACCAAATCGCCACTGGCACCAACGCCACCATGTTCATAAATAACCGGAGTGATATTTTTATTGATCAATTGGACCATCAGTTCTACAACTGATTTGTGTACCCCAGAATTCCCCAAACAGAGCGTATTGAGTCGCGCTAACATGGCTGCTTTGACGTATAAAGACGGAATTAGATTTCCAGTTCCCGAAGCATGGCTTCTGATCAGGTTATACTGAAGCTGTTTGCGCTCTGAATCTTCAATTTTATACTGCGCCATCGGACCAAAGCCCGTGTTGACACCGTAAATAATCTTATTTTCCGAAAATGTCTTTAAAAATTTGAAGCTCTCATCAACCGTTTCGAGAACATTTTCTTCAATTTGAATCGATTTATTGTCAAATAAAACTTGTTGAAAATCGGTGATTCCTAAGGTTCCATTAAGTACTAACATTCAGATTGGGTTCACAATGTTTTTAAATAGTTCAATAACCAGAAGTAAAGTGGTTATTTTTGTGCTACAAATGTAAAATAATAAATCGTTTAAATCCATTTGCTTTATGAAGGATGTTCAGGTTGATGTTTTGATTATTGGTGCAGGGCCTTCAGGTTGCGTTGCCGCCGCTTATTTAAATAAGCACGGGGTCAATGTTAAAGTCATTGAGAAGAGTGTTTTCCCTCGTTTTGTGATTGGTGAAAGTTTATTGCCAAGATGTATGGACCATTTTGAAGAGGTAGATTTATTGGACTGTTTGATTGCCCAAAACTTTGAAGTTAAAAGTGGTGCAAGATTTATTAAGGGCGACACTATTTGCGAGTTTGATTTTAGTGAAAAGTATACGCAAGGGTATGACTGGACGTGGCAAGCTCCAAGAGCTGATTTTGATTATGCGCTTACAGAAGAGTTGAAAAGAAAAGGGGTGGACATCGCCTTTAAACAGGAAGTTATTTCGGTGGTTTTTAACGAAGATGGTTCGTCACGTACGACGGTGAAAACTGAAAATAATGAAACATTTGAAGTTCATGCAAAGTTTATTATTGACTCCAGTGGTTATGGACGGGTTTTGCCGAGACTATTAAACCTTGACAAACCATCAACCATTCCTGAGCATTCCTCTATATTCAGTCATGTTCAAGAGGTTGAACGACCAGCTGGAACCGAAGGTACGTTTATCACTTTTGATGTCCTTGATACGGATACCTGGTTTTGGGTCATTCCATTTAGCAATGGTAATACGAGTATTGGATTTGTAGGTAAAACGGATTTCATCAACAGTTTTGAAGGCACACCCAAAGAACGGCTTTCTGAAATGCTAAAAGAGTCGTCTTATTATTATGAACGATTTAAAGATGTTGATTTTCTATTTGAACCTAAAATAATTCAGAATTATTCTAAATCCGTGACCCAACTTTATGGGAAAGGTTATGCTTTAACAGGAAATAGTGCAGAGTTTTTGGATCCTGTGTTTTCATCTGGAGTTACTTTTGCCACGGAATCAGGATTAAAAGCTGCAAAATTAATCACCAAAGAATTGCAAAATGAATCCGTCGACTGGGAAAAGGATTATGCAGAATATATGAAAAAGGGTGTTTCGGTATTTGCTTCCTATGTCAAGGAATGGTACACGGGGAATTTACAGACCATCTTTTTTGAAGGAACAGATAATCCTGATATTAAGAAACAAATCTGTGCGGTCTTGGCGGGTTATGTTTGGGATGAAACCAATCCGTTTGTAAAGAATCACGATAGATTAATTAAAACAGTGGCAAATATCATTCACTTGAATAAAAGGCATTAAAAGTATGGTCAAGCATGATATTTTTGTAATCATGGAAAACTTTCATTTTCTCATAATGCCCTTGAAGTGAGAGTGATGTGATTTTAGAAAAAAGACTTCTAATTACTTTTGTCGGATGTTTTTGCATTCTGACTAAAATACTAATTGATAATTGTTTGCGTTATATGTAGTGATTATTTTTGAACAAAAAAATGTATGTATTGGACGGAGTATATTAAAAATACATATATTTGATAACGTGAATAAATAGCCATTTTTAAAAACAAAATCATGCATTTCATCGAAGAATATTGCTCTTCATGGATGTTTTTTCTTGTTTTTTGTTTTGTCGATTCACTTTTTTTTATACATTTACATCATAATGATTAAACTATACAAGAAAATTACCGCTT
>Ga0098068_1000290_pt1 | contig 20907 bp, 22 predicted proteins | sample 26BtaG_FD_75059 | JGI IMG/M metagenome (GOLD analysis project Ga0098068, IMG submission 75059) | Marine viral communities from Cariaco Basin, Caribbean Sea - 26B_WHOI_OMZ_CsCl | ecosystem: Environmental > Aquatic > Marine > Oceanic | place: Caribbean Sea: Cariaco Basin | collected 2014-11-09 | reverse complement strand
GTCGGGTTCGCAGGATAGTTCCATCGATGCAGATCTGAAAGGCCGCCCAGTTAGAGATCAGAAAAGGAGACCCAGAACAATTGGTACGGTGATAGCACTGAAGAGCGTCGACATCACGATGGCTGAGGCACCGACTTCTTCCACTTTGTGGCGCCCGCATAAGACAACAAAAGACAAGAATAGCGGCATGCAGGCGAACAGAACGGCATCTTGCGTGACAGGATCATCCCATCCGAAGACCATCCAAAACCCAACTCCGACCACCAGCGGATGCAGCAACAGCTTTGCCGTGGTTACCGCCAGAACGCGAGGACCGCTTCGGGACATGCGAAACTGGAGAATACTGCCGCCAATAACAAACAACGCTACAAACGGCGCTGCCGATACAATCGAGGAAACAACCTTGTCGCCCCAAGCGGGAAGCGCCAGACCCGTTGCGAGAGAGGCAAATCCTGCGAAAAGACCAAGCACAACAGGGCTGCGGGAGAGCGCTCTGACTGCGGTCGAAAGTGGGTTTCCTTCGTGTCGTTCTTCGGCCAGCAAGGCAAGCGTCGTCATCAGAGGCATAATGATCGCAACCTCGGCAAAGACGATCCAGGCAAAGGCCTCCGCCGCGCGATCCGGGATGAAGGCCGATGCGATCGGGAAGCCTAGAAAGATCGTATTTGCTGTCGCACCACCGAGCGACAGGATGATGCTTTGAGGCTGCGCCTCGCGAAAACCGTATCCTAACAACGCCCAAAGAGTTGCAACTGATGCAAGTGACGCGAAAGCGTAGGTGAACGAGTTGAGCCACGAGAAATCTGAAAGCGCCTCTCCGTTGGTAATTGCCGAGAACAGCAAGACGGGAATGCATGCATTCATGACGAAGCGGTTCAGGATCGGCAAACCGTCTGTCGGAAACCAACCCTGCAACACGAAAAGACTGCCGATGGCAATCATCGCAAAAATGGGAAGCATCAAGAGGATCACATCAACCATGGTGTCTCGTCTCAAGGTTTAAAGGGGATTGCACCGCGCTCAACGCAGAGCGCCGCGCGATTGCACACCTCGGCGACCTATGCGCCGTCTTGAGGTCCGAATATCCCGTCAAAGAATGCTTTCAGATCATCGAAAGCCTCCAGTGGCAGGATATGTGCGACATACTGATCGGGGCGCACGACAATCACACATCCGGTTGTTCGGTCGATTCCGCGCATGCCATAGATGTCGTCGCCCAACTTATGATCGACACAGAAGACTTTCTCGAAATCGCGCAACCCGTAGCGCCCTTTCGCAGGCCGAAGAAGCGAAGGCATGTCCTCATAGTTCAAAGACTTGAAGTCCTGTTGGAAAACTGCGCGCAGATCGAACAGGGCGTCGACGTCTTCATCCTTGCGCGTGAACCTCTGAATTGGCGAGGTGGGGTCATTTTCCAGCCAGCTGCAAAACCGTTCGATGGCGGCGCCCTTGGCGCCCACGTCATCCTGACCGGCAAAGGCGTAAAGGCGCCATCGTCCGTCCGCCTCGGCCACGTGACCGAGGTGCAAGGGCTTGGCGTCTGACAGCCGCAGCACCGGCGCGGAATGGAAGCGTTTTCCAATGATCTGCCCCGTCGCAAGTTCTTGATGTGCAGGATTCGCGATAATGCGAGACGTTTCATATTTCACGGCCAGCCCGCCCGTGAATTCGAGGTTCTCGATGAATTGCTTCTGGAAGCGCGGCATGTCGGTGCCGTCCAACTCGGATTCGCCCGGTGGTGCGCTCATGATGCGAGCCCATTTGTGATCGGTCTCGACCAGCCGCTTGGCCTCTTCCAAACGCTCGGCGGAATAGCTGTGCAGCAGACTCGCATCCGCGCGGCCCGTCAGCACATGCGCCAGTTTCCATCCGAGGTTGAAGGTGTCCCCCATGGAGACGTTCATCCCCTGGCCGGCTTTCGGGCTATGCGTGTGGCAGGCGTCGCCGGCGGTGAAAACCCTCGGGGTGCGCGTGGCCGTCTCGCCTTCGGGCACGTCGTCGAACTTGTCGGTCAATCTGTGCCCGATCTCGTAGATCGACCACCAAACCACCTCTTTGACGTCGATGGTATAGGGCCGCATGATCCGGTTCGCAGCGGCGATGATGTGTTCGGACGTCAGGTTCCGGTTCGCGACGCGTTCATCGGGGTTGAGCTTATCGAGTTCCACATACATGCGAAAAAGATATCCACCTTCGCGCGGGATGATCAGCACGTTGCCTTCCTTGGACGACTGGATCAGGCATTTGCGGCGCAGGTCCGGGAAATCGGAGTTCGCGAGAATGTCCATCACGCCCCAAGCCTGATGCGCTGCATCACCGTGCAACTTGCCGCCGATCGCCTTGCGCACTGTGCTGCGGGCCCCGTCGCACCCAACGACATAATTCGCGCGCACGGTCATCGTGTCGCTCGGGCTTCCATCCGCCTGAACGCGTTCCAGCGTGACGGTCACCGGGTGATCTTCGGTGCCGGTGTCGATCTTAAGATCCACGACCCGCAGCCCATAATGCGGCTCCAAGCGGGTCGGGGATTTCTTCATCACGTCGAGAAAAAGCTGGTGAATGCGCGCCTGGTTGACGATGGTATGCGGCATCTCGGACTGGTCATCGGCCACGTCCTGAGCGATTCCGACACGTGTGATGTGGTCCGTGTTCGCTGGATCGGGCTTCCAGAACGTCGTCTGGTTCACCCAGTAGGCCTCGCGCTTGACCTTGTCGGCAAAGCCAAAGGCCTGAAACATCTCCATCGAGCGAACATTCACGCCATCGGCCTGACCCTTTTCCATTGGGCCATTCTTGGGCTCGACGATCATAGTCGTAATCCCGGGAAAGCCAGCGAGTTGCGCGGCAAGACACAGGCCCGCAGGGCCGCAACCGGCAATCAGCACGTCAACTGTCGGAGGCACCGCGCCACCGTGGGGTTGCTCTCGACCAGGGGCAGGGGCCTTGAGATCCGGATCTCCGGGTCTGAACCCGTCCACATAGTACTGCATCAATTTCTCCAGAAGTCGTGCTGCGGCCTAGGTATAGCATTTGTACTTACTATATCGCAAAAGAAAAGGTATGTGTGCATACCTTTTTGGATGTACTAACGAGGTGGCTCTAACGAAACTCACACTTGAGGAAATTTGGTATGAACGTCTTTGGCATGGCCGGGCATTTGATCCGCCGACTGAACCAGTTGTCGACTCAAGTGTTCATGCATCGCATGCAAGCGGCAGGATACGACCTCACTCCGGTTCAGTTTGCTGCGCTCGACGCCATTCGTGTGAACCCTGGACTCGACCAAGCAAGCGTCGCGGCAAGAATTGCGTACGACAAGGCGACAATCGGTGGCGTTATCGACAGGCTGGAGCAAAAGGGATTTGTCGAGCGGTCCGTCAGCAAATCCGACCGTCGCGCTCGCGAGGTCACGCTCACCAACCTTGGTGGAAAGACCTATGACGCGATACTCCCGATCGTAAATGAACTTCAGGCGGAGATACTCTCGGGTCTCACACCGGAGGAACAGGATCAGTTCATGATGCTGGCCACGAAGGCAATCCAGGCTGGCTCGAGCGACCCGAAATAGCTGCGTCAGAAACGACCAAGCAGCCAATCATTTAACATGAACTTCACTATCGGATGTTGAATCTGTAGCGGGGTTTTCCCGGCTCCAAAGCTTGGCAAGCGAACCTACCTGGGAATTTCCCCTGCCAGCACCGCTCGTCCGTGCACCGCCAAGGTTGCTGAAAACCTCTGGCACCCAAACTTGCGGATCACATCGAGTACCCGCGCTTCGTAGGCAGCGTGTCCGATCAAGCGACACAAGTCGGACGCGTGGAACTGGCGGTTCGCAGTTGGTGCGGCTTGCATCTGTCTCAGTAATTCGCACTCTTTGGGGTCCGTTATTGGTCTCGCGGGCGGCTTGACCGCGGGACGAGTTGGGGTTCCCGACGAATTTCGCCATCGACGCATGAAGCCAAGCAGGAAGCCGGCCGGCACCCTGCTGTTGCCTCGGGACCGGTTGAAGGCGAGGAAGCGATCCCAGATGACCTGGGTGTCGATGTTCCAGCAGGGCAACGTGGCCTTCGCTGCTTTGATGAGCTCTGCCCAACTGGTCTGAAAAACATTCGAACTCGCGGTGATATCGATCAGCCCTGAGAAGATAGTTTTGTTATTATTATCTCTAGATAGTGATGTGTCGCCTTCACCTGACACGAGATCATGGGTTTCACTCTCCTCGTCGAAGGCGGAAAACCGAAAGATCCAGGGCGCGAACTTGCCATTCGGCTTCGTCCGCTCGAGCTGCAACTCCGACGTCTCAAGTTCGCTCAAAAGAACCGAAAGATACTGTCGTGAAACACCCATCTTCTCCGCCAGGGCCGAGAGGGTGAAGGCTGCCGTTCCGCGCGACAAACCGTTGTAGCCATCCTTCCAGGCGATGGCATCGAGGATGAGGGTAGCAAGCTTGTGCGCAGCAACAGAGAGATTTGTCTGCGTGATCCGTCGCAGGATCAGGCCGGTCGTAGGTTCCATGGTCGAGGTCTCCTTGGAGATCCGACGCCATGTCGTGAGACAACAACATTCTTGCCAGCAAAACAACTTTGCTGGTTGCAGGTGTTTTAGCGGTGCGCTAGGAAACTCTTGTTCACGGAGTTTTCTAGCACGGCGTCAGGCTTCACGGTCTGGCGTCGTCTCCTTTTCGGGGGTTTTGCACAGCCTTCCGTGCGGGGTTGTCAGGACGCGCGCGGTAAAAACCGCGCGCAGATTTTGTCAGTAGCGAACCTCTTCAGAGCCATAGTTCCCGGCGTGATCGCGCCAGTCGACGAAGACGGAACGGTAGAAGTAGCTGCCGCATCCATTCGGGATGCTCAGTCCGGATGCGGCCGGCACTTGGCCTACGTTGGACCTTGTCCATCGGTAATCGCCCTGCACGCCGTAGGACCCCAACCGCGTGGAGTCGCTGCGATTGCAGTCGCCATCTCGGTTTTCATGCTGGCGGTACTGGATGTGATAAACGCGAATGCTACGCACGAAATCAAAGGCGTCGCCTGAGATGTCGACGTCGGCTTGCTCATCTGCTTGGACGTGAACAAGGGGGATCGGAGTCGATTTCTGCGGTTCGGGCGGATCGCGGAACGTGATGTCATAGAGGCGTTCCATAGGCGACATCGGACTGGGATCGTTGAGCGACACACCCATCGGACAACGCCAGATTTGTAAGGGCGGCTCGATCGGCCATGGCGTGATCCGCCGAATGAAGACCGCTCTGGCATGCGCGCAGGGCGCGGAGGCAGGCCAGCCGCCCGCAAGGCAGAGGAGGATCGCACAGTCGACCTGATAGGCCTGAGCCGGACCTGACGAGGCCATTAGTCCGGATATGCTTAGTGCCGTGGCTGTTGCCACGCTGTGGATCACGTGCTTCATGATGCCGACTCCATCTATAATGGTGCAGCGATACGAAACAACATTACTGATAGCAAGGAGATTTGATTGATAGTTGCGCGCAAGTCTTGCCTTTGTCGCTCATCATGTTCTCGAGCCTGGCAGCGGGCCACGGAGGAGTTGCGGCCAAAGAACCGGCCAAATTGGCGGACGGGATGCCACTTTATGAGTCGGCAACCTCATGATAGTCTGTGGTTTTAGGAGAGGCGATTTATGGCCAGCAAAGCGGCCAGAAAGCAGGACAAGTGACAACCCCGGATGATGGAGAAACGGTAGGACTGTTCGAGCCACTCATGGTTTCTGAAGGTGCACCAGCGCGCGCGGGTCTAAACGATCTCGCGCTCGAGCTGGCAGAAAAGTCTGCCGCGTTCCGGAGTGGGTTGCCTTCCTCCGTCTCGGAGGCGTTGGCAGATCTCGTGCGGGCGATGAACTGCTACTACAGTAACCTCATCGAAGGGCACGACACCCATCCCATCGACATCGAACGCGCGATGCATGGCGACTATAGCGCCGACCCCAAGAAGCGGAACCTTCAGCTCGAAGCCAAAGCGCATGTCGCGGTCCAGAAATGGATCGACGAGGACGGCATGGCGGAACAGCCAACCGCGCCCACGTCCATTATCGAGCTGCATCGCCGCTTCTGCGAGCTGCTGCCGCCTGAGCTTCTCTTCGTCGAAAACCCGAAGACGGGCGAAAAAATACCTGTTGTGCCCGGCGAGTTGCGGACGCGCTACGTTGAAGTCGGGCGGCACGTTGCCATCAGCCCTGGCGCGGTGCCGCGATTTCTCGAACGTATGCACAAGGCTTACAGCCTCCCCGGCAGGATCGAACCAATCCTTGCTGCGGCGTGCGCGCATCACCGGCTTCTCTGGGTGCACCCTTTCCTCGACGGTAACGGGCGTGTTGCCCGCCTCATGTCTTACGCCATGCTGCGCAGAACGCTCGATACACGCGGCCTCTGGTCTGTGGCGCGCGGGCTTGCACGTGAAGAGGCCGCCTACAAGGAGCACCTGGCCTCCTGCGACGGTCCTCGCCGTGGAGATCGCGATGGGCGTGGGACGCTCAGCGAAGCCGCGCTTGCTTCCTTCACCGGCTTCTTCCTTCGCACCTGCATTGACCAGGTAGAGTTCATGGAAAGTCTTATGCGGCCTGATCGGCTGCGTGACCGTATCCTGATCTGGGCCGAAGAAGAAATCCGCGCCGGGGCGTTGCCTCCAAAATCCGATACCGTGCTGAAAGCCGTCCTCTATCAGGGACAGATTGAACGTGGAGAGGTCGAGTCCATCCTTGGCACGAGTGATCGCACCGCGCGGCGGGTGACATCTGCGCTACTTGAAGCGGGGGCTTTGTCATCGACCTCGACCCGCGCGCCGCTCAAGCTGGCGTTCCCTGCCAAGTATGCAGGTCGGTGGATGCCCGGGCTGTTTCCCGAAAAAGACACATGAAGTTAGGCACAATACGGTGATAGTTGACGGTCTCAAAGAAATGGCCGAGCACCTCTATTCGACAGCATTCAGGAACCTGGCGTAGTCATCACTGACCTCCCTCGCCTCAACAAAGGCGCGGGCGCGCTCGGTGTCGAGACAACGGAAGTAGTCCTGCACATCGGCAATGTAGGTCTCGAAATCGCTTCTGATCAGATCGGCGTAGGCACGCATGTCGTCTTGCGACTGAGGCAAGAACGGTCGTTCGGGAGGTACGCAATCCGCAGCCGCGGCTACCGGCATGCTTCCAAGCAGGAGCGCGAACAGCAACGGTGCGTTGCGCGCAATAAACAGGCGCAGGGCAAAACTCCTTTGCCGCCTTTAAGATTATCATTCTGTCGGCTATCACCGTTATCGGAGCAAGGCGAACTTCGTCAACACGTTATTATTGTCTTGCTATCACTAATGTTGTTTTGTATCGCTCACGGTGTTGCGACCCCGTGGGCCTGATACTGCACCCAGGCAGAACAAGGACCCAAGGGAAGGCCATGATAGAAGAAGCCCCGAATGTGGTTACAGAAGACGGACTGCGCGGCTTGCTCGCCGAGGGCTACCTCATTGAGGTGGTCTGCAAGGAGAGAGCAGAGAAGCGCCATAACAGCTGGTACGGCTCGTGGGTCATCCGCGCCGTCGCCACTGATGAGCGTGACGATAAGATGCTCGTCACCAGCCGAAGCGTCCTCAAGCTCCGCGACTTCAAAACCATCGTTGGCCTTGTCAGTTTCCTGGCCGACATGGGCTGTACGACCGCTAGCATCCCACTTGAAGAAGGTGGCCGCGAGCGCCACGCCGCGCCGCCGGTCAAAGGCAGCTGACCGCGCGACTGCGCTCGTCGTTGCTTTGGGTACAGGCGTTTGTTCCGCGCCCCCGGCCCTGGCCGACGGTTTCATCTTTTCGGTTGGCCCAGACGGCCAATTGATTTCCACTTCTCAAGAGGCAAACGAGCGTCTTTTTCTCTTCGCAGAACCTCGCGTTCCTGACCCAACGAGCGAGACAGCGATCCCGGCTCGATTTGCCGCCCACGCCACTCCAGAAATCCTCCATGCGATCGAGACCACGGCGCTACGGTATGCCGGGCATGGTGCGCTGCGTCGCGCAGGGCTTTCAGTCACTGATTGGGCGCTCCTTTACCGGGCCAATATCGAAGTCGAGAGCGCATACAATCCGGCTGCACGTAGCCCTGTCGGTGCCATAGGCCTTGGCCAGCTTATGCCGGATACCGCCCGCGATCTCGGCGTCGACCCACATGACATTGCGCAGAACCTCGACGGATCAGCCCGCTACTTGCTGATGATGCTCGACCAGTTCGGCGAGGGCTCTCTGGCCCTTGCGGCGTACAACGCTGGCCCTGAGGCGGTCACACGCCACGGCGGCATCCCCCCCTTTCGAGAAACCCAAGGGCATGTGGCCCGTGTGACTGCCGTGTTTGAGCGGCTCAGAGGAGATCTTTCATGACATCGAGGAAACGTCAAAGCGTGCTCCGCACGCGGGCGATCACCGCGTCCGGCGCGATGGCCCTTATAGTGCTGGCGGGTCCAGCGCTTGCGCAGAGCATTGACCTCTCGCCGGTGCAGACCCTGCTTCAAGGCATTGTCGATGCGATCACCGGTCCCTTGGGGATCGTGATCGGAACGCTTGCGCTGATCGGGGTGTTCCTTTCCTGGCTCTTTGGCATCCTCGACTTTCGTCAGGCGCTCTGGGTCGTGGTTGCAATCGCCGGCATCGCCGCAGCACCCACCATCGTCGCCGCCATCTGGACCACCTGAGCTCCATCCATGGCTGACCAGTCCCGCGTGTTCATCGGTCTTCTCAGGCCACCCAAGCTGATGGGCTTGCCGATCATGTACGCAATGGTCTGGCTCTTCGGCTCGACGCTTCTGTTCCTCTGGGTGCAGAGCTGGGTGGTGGCTGTGTTCGCGGGGCTGGCCTGGCCGGCGCTTTGGAAAGCCGCGGACTGGGATCCGAACTTCCTCGATGTCCTGGTGATCACCCTGCAGGAAACCCCGCCCACGACGAACCGCAAGCTGCACGGAGGCGACAGCTATGCCCCGTGATGGAATTGCCGATGAGGTTGAGAACGCCATCGATCCGCTGACCGCGCTACCCGCATGGGTCAAGGGCGAGAAGCGGCTCTCAATGATGCTGCCTTATGTGAGCCTCGTGAACGACCGAACGATCCGGACACGCGGCAACGAGCTGATGCAATGCATCCGCCTCGAAGGGGTGAACAGCACCACGAGCGAGGACGGGCATCTCGACCGGATCGGAGGGTTGCTGGCTGGCATCGTCGCGCAGGTCGGGACCGAGTTCTCATTCTACCTGCACAAGGTCTCGAAAGCGGTCGACGTGACCCTGCCGCCCATTCCGGGTGAGGGGTTTTCTGCCGCCGTCGACAAACGATGGCACGCGCATCTCGGCCGCGCGGGCTTGCGCGACAAGACGCTGACCCTGACGGTGCTGAAGCGACCTGAGACCGGCAGCCGCTTGCCGTTAGGACTTGGGGCGTCTCGCTCGCGACATGCGGCCGACACCACCCGCCGCTTGCGCAAGCTCGACGAGGTCGTGGGGTTTCTGCTGTCCTCCTTCGACGAGTTGAAGCCCCGCTTGATGGCCGCCAGCAGCGGCAAGCTTCTGGGCTTCCTCGGTTCACTCAACACAGGCGAGGAGCACCCGCTCTTCCCCCGGTCGCGCCTCGGTGTGATCGCCGAGGACGTCGCAAATACCCGCGTCACCTTCCGCGGCACGACCATCGCACTCTCGGACGGTGCCGTCGGCGACAAGCTCGGGGCGATCTTTGCGGTGAAGAACTACCCCGCCAAGACCGATAGCCTGATGCTCGACGAGTTGAACTTGCCCGTCGACATGGTGGTCACGCACTCTTTTGTGCCGATCAACGCCAACATCATGGCGGGCCGGATCAAGCGGCAGCTGCGGCTAATGCAGGCCGCCAATGACGGAGCCGTCAGTCTCGCCCAGGAACTGGAACTCGCGCAGGACGATCTGGAATCCAAACGCCTGATCTTCGGCGAGCACCACATGACCGTGGCCGTCTATGCCCGCACCCAGACGGCGCTTGACGATATCGCGGCCGAAATCCGCAACATCTGCGCCACTTCCGGGATCAACCTGATCTCGGAAGCCTTCGGGGCGCGGGCGCATTTCATGGCGCAGCATCCCGGGAACACAGGGGCGCGCAGCCGCAAGGCCGCAATCACGAACCACAACTTCGCCGATCTCGCTACCTTCCACCGCACCCCGCTCGGAAAGACAGGGCGGGAAGTCCCCTGGGGCGTGCCGATCACGCTCTTTCCGACACCCGAGCGCAGTGGTTTTCGCTTCAACTTCCACGAACAGGGCGCGCCGGATCGCGAGCCCACGGGAGGCCACACGCTGATCCTCGGCCGTCCCGGCTCCGGCAAATCCGTCCTGGCGGCTTTCCTGATGACCATGGCACGGCGGGCAGGTGCGCGGGTCTTTGTATTCGACTATCGCGCGGGCATGGAGATGGCCGTCCGCGCGCTCGGCGGCAGCTATTCGACCGTGCGGGCCGGACGGCCCACGGGCCTCAATCCGCTCCAGACCGAGATCGACGCCCGCGGGCAGGCCTGGCTTGCCGACTGGCTTGCAAGTCTTCTCGAACGCCGCGACCGGCCTCTGACCCCGGTGCAGACCAACCGACTGCAGGAGGTCGTACGCCAGAACGCGAGCGCAGGACATGCGGGCCTACGGAACTGGTCGGATTTCGCCTCGCTGCTGGTCTCGACCGATGACGAGGGCGATCTCTTCGAGCGTATGCAGGAATGGACCGCCGAGGGTCGCTACGGGTGGATCTTCGGGGCCAATGCCGAGGACAGTTTCAGCATCGATGGAGACGTCGCGGGCTTTGACCTCACCGGCATCCTCGATTCCGAGAGCGAGCGGGAACGCATGGCGGTCCTGTCCTACCTCTTCCGCCGGGTCGAGCGGGTGATCGAGGACCGCAAGCCCACCATCATCGTCATCGACGAGGCATGGAAAGCCCTCGACAACGCCTACTTCGCGGAGCGACTCAGCAACTGGCTGGTGACCGCCCGCAAGCAGAACGCCGTCGTCGTGATGATGACGCAATATGCCAGCCAGCTCGAGCGCACGCGCACCGGCAAGACCATCGTGGAAGCGGTGCCGACGCAGGTGCTCTTGCCCAATATTCGTGCTTCCGCCGCTGACTACGCGATGCTCGGCCTGACCGAGAAAGAGCTCGACGTGCTTCTGGGCGTCGGCTCGGCCTCGCGGCTCGCGCTTGTACGCGACGACCGTGGTTCCGTCGTGATCGATGCCGATCTCAGCGCGCTCGGCCCGCTCGTGACCATCCTTGGCGGAATGGAGAAGGGCGAAGCGCTTGTCGGCGCCGATTATCGCGAACGTCCTGATTTCTGGAGAGTGACATGACCCGTACCATCATTCGCAGCGTCGCGCTGCTCGGGCTCGGCCTGACCCTGACAGCCTGTGCGCAGCATAACCCCCCGCAAGCCAACTGCTTCAATTTTCGCGAGGCTCCTGCGCAGGCAGGAACCGCCACCGCCACGATCTCGACCATGGGGGCGGAGGTCACGCGCCGCGACACGGCCTGCGATTTCGTCCTCTTGGGGGCGGGCGGCTGAGCCAATGCGGACCTGGCTTCCTCTCTCGATGATCGGCTTTGCACTGGCAGGTCCCACGGCGGGGCCAGCGGTCGCCCAAGGCGTGCCGACCTTCGATCCGCGCCTCTTCGCAGAGCGGCAGGCCATCCTTGAGCAGACCGATCGGGACCTGACACTGCAGCAGGGCCGGCTAAGCCGCGAGGAGGAACTGGCCGAAATCGAGCGCCAGCAACTCGCCTCCCTCGAAGGGCTGATGGATGCCATGTCGCTTGGCGCTGGAGACGTGGCCGGAACCGTGGCGGGGCTCGAGGCGGGGCAGGGGGCGGTAGACGACGTCGAAAGCGCCGCCGCCAGTCTTTATGCGCCCGAGGACACCAATCCAGCGGCAGCGCGGATGTTCGGCGATGCCAGGGAGGGGATCGAGGAGCTGATCATCCGCGCAGCACGCGACACCCATAGTCTGTCCGGGGTCGGCCGCGCAGGTCTTTCGCTCGTGCAATGGCGCTGTCTCTTGCAGGCGCTGATCTGGCAGGAAAGTCGTTTCCAGATCGGGGCACGCTCACCCGTGGGGGCCTTCGGACTTACCCAGATCATGCCCGGTACCGCGGGCGATCTCGGGATCTACCCGGCCTATTACGACGATCCCTATCTGCAGGTCACCGGCGGTGCGCGATACCTCGCACAAATGCTGAACATGTTCGATGGCAACATTATCCATGCGCTAGCCGCCTATAACGCCGGTCCTGGCAATGTGCAGGATTATGGCGGTGTGCCGCCTTTCGCGGAAACCCAGCATTATGTCGTGGTGATCCCGCAGCAGTACAACAGCTACCTCGCGGCTGTAGGCGGCATCGATGCGCTCGGCACCATCGACCCTGTGCTCCTCGCCAACGCGAGTTTCAGCCTCTCGGCCCACGGCGCAGGGGTCTATGGCGACTATTCGCTGGTCTCGGTCCGTGCCGCCGCCCTGCGGGTTCAGGACATCATCACCCGCATTGGTGAGACCGAGGATCTCCACGAGGCCATCGCGCTCAACACCTATGCCCGGGCCGAACTGGCCCGGCTGGTAGCAATCCGGACCCGGATCAAGGCCGCCCGAACCGAGCCACTCAGTGCCGAGCAGATCGCCTTGGCGGCAGCGCAAGCTGCCGAACGGCAATACATGGATTTTAGTCAGGAGGATTTGCGTTGAACCTGCGCCTGCCCCGTTCCCTTTTCGCCGGTAGCATCGCTCTCGCGCTTGCCCTCAATGTCACCGGACCTGTCGCGGCACAGGGTGTGCCCACGGTGGACACTCAGAACATTGCTCAGGAAATCCGCCAGCTTCAACAGATGCTGCAGGATTTCGGGATCCAGACCGATCTTCTGGACAATGCGTTGGAGCAACTGGACATGCTGCAAAGCCAACTCGATCAGCTGAACGAGATGTATGCCTCGCTCACCGGGCCGCGCAGCATCCTCGGACTTGCCATGGGCGGGGACCTCGATACCTTGCTTGAGGCCAACTTCGAAGACATCCCCGGCCTGATCCGAGGCATCCAGGCGGGCGATTGGAGCGCGCTCATCGGGCCCAATGCCGGGCCCATGCGCACGCAGATGGAACAGGCGCTGGCAAGCGCCGGGTTCGACGAGGATTCACTCCGCGAGATCGCCACCAGCGGCAATCCGGGCGCCGAAGGCGTGGCCACGCGGGCAACCACAGGTGCTGTGATGTCGGCGGCGGCGCAGAACAGCCACGCAGAGGCGGAACAGTCTCTCGAACGGGTGGAACGTCTGGTCGAGATGATCCCGGACATGGAGGATCTCAAAGCCTCGATGGATCATAACACCCGCGTCACGGCGGAACTCGCCATCGCCATGACCCGGATGTGGGAGCTGGAAGCGATCCAAACCCTAGGCGCAGGCAATGCAGGCGTGGTTGACGCCGCCACCGTTGCCGAAGAACGCCGCTACATGGACTTCACCTTGCCGGACCTTGAGCCATGAGTAGGGCAGGGGTGATGACTGCGCGCGAGCTCGTGGAAGAGGAACTTGTCTACGGTGCCCTGCGCCGGGAACAGCTTTGGCGGATGATCGGCCTTTCCGGGGCAGGCTTCGGCGTATTCGGCTGTTTGACGGCTGCGGCTGTCGCGCTGATGGTCGAGACGCCGCCTCCCGTGGTTGTGCCCTACGATCCCGCGACCGGGATGGCGCTCCCCAATGCCACGGTTGAAACCGTGTCGCTCGCCGAACGGCCTGCCGTGATCGAAGCGCAAATCTACCGCTACATTTTCGACCGCGAAACCTACAACCAGCTCGACAACGATCTTCGTGTCCGCCGTGTCCTGGCACAGTCTTCCGGATCGGCCGAGGCCAGCATGCGCGCGATGTGGACATCGGGGCAGGACAGCTATCCGCCGACGCGTTACGGGGCTGCGGCCGAGATGGCTGTCGAGATCGCATCGATCACCCTTATTGGCGATAACCGCGCCCAGGTGCGGCTCAGAAAGCGCCTGACCAGCCCTCAGGGGGTACAGGATGGATCGTTCACTGCCACGTTGATGTTCGAATTCCGGCCCGAGCGGACCCGCGCGATCGACGATGTCTGGCAAAACCCTTTCGGTTTCACCGTTACCCAATATGCCATCCGATCGGACCGTTCCGAATGACTCGCACTCCAATCTCCGCGCTGCTGGCCGCCAGTATTCTCGCGTTCGCGGGAACGACTGCTTTGGCCGAGACCACGCCCCGCCCAGGTTCTCATGACAATCGCGTGCGCGTCGCGACCTGGACTGAAGGCCAGGTTTACCGTGTCGTCACGACTCTGACCCGCGTCACCACAGTCGAATTCGGTGAGGGTGAAACCATCCGCTCGATCATCGCCGGCGATACGGTCGGGTTTCAATTCGACGGTGTCCCGGGTGGCCGTGCCTTCGCCATCAAGCCGACAGCATCTGGCGTCGCCACCAACATCACCGTCTACACCAACCGCCGCTCCTACTACTTCCATGTCGTCGAAGCCCGGGAGACGCCGCATTATGTCGTGCAGTTCCGCTATCCTGAAAACCGCGTGCAACCCACCAGGGCGGTTGCGGCCGATGCGCCGAATGCAAACTATGCGGTCAGTGCCCGAGAAGAGTTCACGCCGACGGCCATCTGGGATGATGGTACCTTCACGTATTTCCGGTTTGCACGGAACGCGCCGGTGCCCGCCATCTTCCGATATTCGAACGGAAGGGAACGCGCGGTGAACAGCCACACCTCAAGTGACGGCGTCATCCGCGTGTCTGGCGTCAACCGACAATGGGTTCTTCGCCTTGGCGAAGATGTGGTTTGCGTCCAGGACGGAGGGCAGGCCACGTCATGACCGAAGGCACGGAAGACCTCGCTGCGCGCCTCGCGGCGCTCGAAGGTTCGACAAGCAAAGCGACGGCAAGCAAGCGGCCTGCGCCGCTTGCCGCGATCCTTGGGGTCGTCGGCATCGCGGCAGCAGGTGGTCTGGCATGGGCTGCCCTGCAGCCGTCGGCAGAAGCACCAATGGCGACCGCCGCGCCGGAAGAGTTCCAGAGCAGCGGCCCCGGATTCGGAGATCTGGCGCCGATTTCTGCCCCGGAGCCCAGCCAAGCCACGCCTGCGGACACAGGTCCGAGCGAGTCGGAACTCGCGCTGATGGAAAGTCTTGCGACATTGAGAGCGGAACTCGAGGACCTGCGCGCAAGACCGGCCGAGGCCGCGGACAGCGGGGCGGAGCAGGCTATTGCGGACCTGACGGCGCAAATTGCCACCTTACAGGAAGCATCCGCCGAGGCGCAGCGTGCCCTCGAGCGGCAGCTGACCGAGCGGGATCGCGAATTGGATCAGCTCCGCATGGACTTGGAACTTGCACGGCTTGCACCACCAGAGCCGACCTCATTGGGACCAAGTGAAGAAGAATTGCGGCTGGCCGAACTCGAAAGGCGTCGCGCAGCCGAAGCCGAGGCCCGCGCAGAGCGTATCGCGTCTCCTATGATCGCGTTCTCCGGGATGGGCGCGGGTGCGGATAGGGAGAACACGCTGGAAGCCGCACGTCTGAATGCAGATGAAGCCTTTGTTCGTTCGGGCGCACAACCTGCGCAGGTGACACGTGCCGAAGTGATCGCGAACCCATCGAACACGGTTGTTCAGGGCACCATGATCCAGGCCGTGACAGAGACGGCCCTCGACAGCACACTGCCCGGCGCGATCCGCGCCATCGTCTCGGAAGACGTCCATTCTATCGATGGAACGCGTATCCTGATCCCGCGCGGCGCACGGCTGATCGGGCGCTACCGTTCCGATGTCGCACTCGCCCAATCGCGCGTCATGGTCGCCTGGGACCGGATCACCTTGCCGGATAATCAGACCGTGCAGATCAGCGCCTTCGGTGGAGACGAACTCGGCCGTACTGGCACCACCGGGTTTGTCGACACCCGTTTCGCGCAACGCTTCGGCTCGGCCGCGCTGATCTCTTTGATCGGCGCCTTGCCTGCGGCCGCAGCGGGTCAAATAGACAGCGAGGCGGCGGCCGATGTTGCGAGTGATGTCGGCACGGACCTGCGCGATAGCACGCAAAGCGTGATGCAGGACTATCTGGCGATCCGGCCAGTGATACATGTCGATCAGGGTACACGGATCACGGTCATGGTTGATCGTGACCTGGAGATTTTCTGACATGGCTGCAAGTTATCTGGAAGCGTCGCTCGACCGTTTCGGCCCCGAGGTCCTGCGCGACGACACGATCGAGATCTGCATCAATCCCGACGGACAAGTCTGGGGCGAATTCCAGGGCGATCACTTCATGCGAGGTCTCGGCAGCCCGCTGAGCCAGACTGAGATCAAGGACCTCGGCAACCAGATCGCCTCCGCCGCCTCGACCACGCTCAGCACCAAGAAGCCTATCGTCTCGGTCTCGATCCTATATCGAGATCGCCCGATCCGCGCGCAGGTGATCCAGCCGCCGGCAGTCGAGGGCGGGTTTTCCATATCGCTGCGGTTCTTCTCCTCCCTGCCGCTTGAGAAGATCAAACTCGGTTTCCTTTTCGGCAAGGAACGCAGCCTTGAGGGTCTGCGCCGGGAACGGAACGCAGCGCTGCGCGATGTGGTGAGGTCCGGCGACATCGACGCCGCGCTGCGGTTTTGCGTCGAGAACAAGCTCAACATGATCGTCTCGGGCGGTACATCGACCGGCAAGACGGTCGCGGCGCGCAAGATCCTTTCGCTGATCCCGCCCGAAGAGCGGATCATCACCATCGAGGAGGCGGCCGAGCTGCGCCCCGAGCAGCCCAATGTCGTGACGTTGATCGCGGCCCGGGACACGGATGCCCGCAGTGCCGATGTGCTCTTGGCCTCAACGCTTCGCATGCGACCTGACCGGATCGTCCTAGGCGAAGTCCGCGGGCGCGAGGCGATGACGTTTCTCGAGGCAATCAACACCGGCCACGGTGGATCGCTGACCACGCTGCATGCCGAGACCCCACAACTTGCTGTTCGCCGCCTCGCCATCGCCGCCCTGAAAACGGATGTGCCGATGAACTACGCCGACATGATCGATTACATCGAAGGCTCGATCGACGTGATCATTCAGGCAGGCCGCCATGAAGGCGCGCGCGGAATCACCGAGTTCTTCCTCCCGGGTCAAACCACAGATTTGAACCTCGACACGGTCGACGGCAGAGGCAACAAGAGCCCCTCCGTTGCCGCTGAGTAAAAAAGGAACCCCCCAGATGCGAAAACTAATTCTCGCACTCATGCTTGCCGCCTTGGCGGGCCCTCTTGTGGCGCAGACTTCGCCGCAGGTCTCAAACGATCTCACAGTCAATATGTCGCCGCAACAATACCGGATCTGCAACGAACGTCCGGCGCGCCCGACCTGGATGGACGAAATCAATCCGCGTGAAGCTTACAAGGCAGCAGCTTTGATGGAGTTGTACGAAATTCGTGCCTGGGAGGAGATTGCAGAATCTGGCGACTGCAGCTGTGAAACCCGCTTTCCCGCTTGGGATAGCTCCGATGGCGAATATCATGAAAGGTATGCAGGCCTTAGCCAAGCCGAGCATTCAGCGTTTCGCCGCGACTGGATTGAAGTAAGGAAGCAACTCGAGCCGAGCGTGCGTACAATCTGCGAAGCTCAAGGCAACTGGTAATGGGCGTCGTCAGCTGGATGGTCGGAACGGCAGACGCGTTCCTTGTCGATGCGGCTGAGTCCCAGTTCGGGGCCGTGGCAAGCAATACCGGCACGATCGTCCTGCTGATGGTCACGCTTTCGCTAATCGGCGTCTGCATCAACATGGCATTCCAGTTCCGCAGCATGGATGGGGCCAGCTTCTTCTGGTACCTGATCAAGCTGACCCTTATCGGTCTGTTCGCCTTCAATTGGGCAAACTTCAATGCAGTAGCAAACGCAGTCATTGGAGGCTTGGACTACGTCGCTGGCGCACTGGTGTCTTCGGTTGGCGGCGGAGGAGCCGGAGCCACACACTTTGCCGGCGAATTCGACATCCTGATCGAAAAATTCAGCCAGTACCTGAATGCCATCGGCAGCAACCTGAACTGGATGACGGGCGCGATCCTAGGCGGAATCGGGCTTATTCTTTTGAGCTTCCTTGGCTTCATGACCGGCATCGTCCTCATATTCGCCAAGATGATGCTGACCCTCATGCTCGGCCTTGCTCCGATCATGATTGCATTGTCGCTCTTCGACGCGACCAAAGATTTCTTCCACAGATGGGTCTCGACGACAGTCAGCTATGCCTTCTACCCCATCGTAATCGCAGCAATGTTCTCTACCGTCGTCGGCATGGCGAATTCGCTGCTAGCCCAGCTCGGTGATCCGAACTCGGCAACCAACATCGGATCGCTGGTGCCGTTCTTCGTCATGGTGTTCCTGGCCAAGGGATTTGTGGCAGCAACACCCCTGATCGTGCGAGGGATATCGGGGAACCTGATGGTGGCGGCGACGCCTGCTGTTGCCGCTGGATCGATCGGGATCATGCGAGGGATCTTCAATACCGACGGCGTAAAGGGCAGGGCGCGGATCGGGGCGCTCCCGACAGGCGAAGCGATCGGGCGGGGTGCGGTGCAGGCACCTGCAGTCGTACGGACCGCTACAGTGACCGCCAGCGCGCAGCTAGTCAGGATGGCGGAACGGGCAAAACGGCTGAGAGGATAGACGTCGATGAGCTGACGTTCGCCAAGGCCTTCGGCAAAGCTCACAATGCGGACTTTGCTGCCATTGCCCTTCCAGATGTTTGCTGACGCAGCATTCTATTGCAGATGCGGCACGCTCATCGCCGCGATGCAGCCGATGTCGCCAGACCGGTCCTTCATTGTCAGCCTGAGCCGCGAAATTCGAACCGCCCTTCCGCCGCTGCCACATTGATGCATTGCGGTGTTTACGTTTAACAAAACCCAACAGCAGAATAGAGTTCTTCACGATCACACCGGCAAGCGCCGCGCACCCCATTGTGCTGGGCATCGGCAAATCCGTCCGACCTGCGCGAGATCTTGGAACTTAGAAGGCAACGTTAACGCTGACATCGCGGCGGGATTCCTTGCAGCGGGTGTTCTTAACCTAATGTACGACTTTTGAGCGCCGCGGGGATGTCTGCGGGCCCATAGCTGAGTGTGGAAAACTAACGTTCGCATAATTTAGGGCTATTTTGAACATTCAGCTGCTGTTCGTCGGCGCCCTTGAGACGGGTGTCCTGACCACGGTTCAGGGCAGAAAATCACTCAGCTTGACTCATTCGAGCAATTTATACTAGTGTTCGAATAATTAGAATTCAAAACCGCATAGTAGAATTTAGGGAGGAGACCTAATGAAACCCCTGCTAGCATCCACCGCGGCGGCACTCTGCTTGGCGGCCTCGACAATCGCGAGCGCCGACACAACGCTGATACTGGGAGAAGCCGGCCCGAATCGGGGAGCCCGGGCCGCAGCATTGCAGTCCTTTGCCGACGACGTAACAGCCCGTACCAACGGCGAAGTAAATATCGACATTCAATGGGGGGGAGCGCTGTTCAAGGCCAATGCGGCCGCACAAGCCATTGCGGACGGAGTGGCTGACCTCGGCACGGTCATCGCAGTGTATTTCCCGCAGGAAATGCTGAGCTACAGCTTCGCCGACCTGCCGATGCGCAATGAGGATGCCTGGGTCGGAATGCGCGCGACGGACGAGTTGATGAGGACCTCCGACGCGATCACGAAAAGCCTGGCGGACCAGAACCTCGTATACATCGGCACTTTCACAACCTCGGCAGTGAACATCGCATGCAAGGACGTGGCAATTCGCAGGGTCGAGGATATTGCCGGTCTGAAAGTCCGTGGCGTCGGCGCATATGGCGACACCTTCCGCGACTTTGGTGCAAACATGGTCGCGATGCCGATCTACGATGCCTATCAGGGCCTCGACACCGGGTTGCTGAATTGCTCGCAAGGCTACTCCTACGCAGTTGCCGCCCTGAAACAACAGGAAGTCATGACCAGCTATACCCTGCTTAACTGGGGTCAGGTCGGTGCTTTGGGAATCTTCATGAACAAGGATGTGTACGATTCCCTCGACGCCGAGACCCAGTCCGCGATGGCTGATGCCGGTATCGCGATGGCTGACAAGCTGGGTGAATTGATTACCGCGGCCAATGACGCGGCCTTGGAGACAATGAAGGACGCCGGTGTCGAGGTCGTCGACTTGCCAGCGGGAGAGCGCGACAAGCTGGTTCAGCAAGGCAAGCAATACGTTGATGAATGGGTCGAGCGTGCGAATGCGGCGGGGCTCGACGGCACGTCGCTGCTGGAACAATACCGCACGCTTCTGGAAAAATATGCCGAAGAGCGTGACGGCCAAGGCTATCCCTGGGCGCGCGGCTGAGACCAGCTGCACATATCTCCGCGGCGCAAGACCGGCGCCGCGGCACTTCCCTTCATACTATTTCGACGGAGTTGACCGATGTTGCGTCGCGTTGAAAAGCTATTGCTTGACCTGGCGGTTGTCGCCGTTGTCGGCCTTGGCGTGTTGATCACAGGCAGCGTATTTCTGCGGGCCGCATTCAATTCCGGCATCCCGGACACCATTGTGATCGTGCGCGAACTGATGGTCGCCGCGATCGTTTTGCCTCTGGCAGTGGCAACACTGGACCGGGCGCATATTGTGGTGGAGTTTCTCAGCAAAATGATGCCCCTCCGTGTGCAGGACTGGCTGCTCGTCGGTGGAAGCGCCTTTGGTCTCTTCGCCCTCTCCCCCCTGATCTACGCGGGTTGGCGCGAGGTTGCCCATACCGTCGAAAGCGGCGCCTTCTTCTTTGGTCAGCTTAACCTCCCGAAATGGCCGGGCCGGGTGGTTTTCCTTGTCGGGATTTCCTTCTGCTGGCTTCGGCTGCTGCTAATG
>Ga0098068_1000285_pt1 | contig 21044 bp, 17 predicted proteins | sample 26BtaG_FD_75059 | JGI IMG/M metagenome (GOLD analysis project Ga0098068, IMG submission 75059) | Marine viral communities from Cariaco Basin, Caribbean Sea - 26B_WHOI_OMZ_CsCl | ecosystem: Environmental > Aquatic > Marine > Oceanic | place: Caribbean Sea: Cariaco Basin | collected 2014-11-09 | reverse complement strand
ATGAAAGTTTCTATCCCCACCACGGTCGGTGTGATCGTGATTAGAGAGTCTTCAAGCTGCTGCGGGTTGTCGAGCTCGGTAGTTTCCGTGATCGCCTGGGCGGTCAACTGCGCTAGACTTACCTCGTTCCAGGATAGGCCAACGCCTTCTCCCAAAGTAACCCTGTCGCAGAGTTGGGGCATAACGCCTTCTTTTTCCCGCACTATTCGCGCCGAAGCAATCAGAGTGGGTAAACTATCTGCTAATGCATCAGTGGTCGTATTTCCTGTAGGCATTTAACTAACCCTCACTTTAACTGATATTTGCGAGGATTTTTTCAGCCCGTTCGTGATCGTCGATCTTGCCTTCACTATAAGACTTCATAAAATCCTCATCGCTAAGGTGATCGCCACCGCTGGTATCCTGGGAATCTACGGGAACCGTTGTCGTGGTTGTCTCTTCGCCCAATGGTACCCATTTAGTCCCAGCCGCCGCGCGGATTTTTTCTTCGTCAGCGCCTACTCCAAATGTGTCGCAGATTTCGGTTAGTGCCTCGGCAGTTCCGTCTTTATGCTCGGCAGCTATCTTGGCAATGAAAACCTCGCGTCTATCAGCATCTATTTTCGCCCTGTCTGCGTCATTCTCCGCTTTCGCTGTCGCGTTCGCCGCCGCATTTTCTCTTTTCTCTGATTGAGCACCCTTTTTGGCAGAAGTCAAATCACGGGTTAATCGAGCAATATTCTTCTTATCAGGGTCGTCCGCAGATAACTCATCAAGAGTCTTATTAACTGTTTCAACTTCCATTTTTTGACTTTCAACGGTTCCTTTGAGGGAAGCATTCTCACCGGTCAATTTCGTAACCTTATCGGTCAATCCATCTTTTTCCAGTTTATGCTTTTGGCCCATCTTGCCGGTAGCCTCTCGTACCGCCTTTTCTACCTCTTTGTCTAATTCTGCTTTGGAATAGGTTTTGGCGTCAGACGGATTCGGATTAGTAACCTGTTGGTTTTCACTCCCAGGTGCTTTATCTTTATCGGCCATTGGTTCACTCCTTGTTGTTTATTTATATAAGACAAATTAACGAACTTGTCAAGTCCTAGCTTTATATTTCAACATCACCTCCTTAGTTCTTCCAGTAATTCATCAAGATTTAGATTGTCAAATTCTTCCTGTAACGCCATGAGTTTTAATGCGTTTCTATCAGCTTGAGTAAGTTCGACTCGCTGCCATGCCGGTACGCTAACCTTGCCAGTTTGCATCATCCAATCATCGAGCTCGGGATTCTCATACCTGAAATTAAGGCGAGTGTTAGCTGTCGCACTTACTTCTGGGTCGTCGAGGTATATATTATAGAGGTCTTCAACTTTTTCGCTGGGAACCATATCAAACTCTATAGTATCAATCCACTCTCTTTTCTCTTTTATGACATAATAAAACTCAAGGTTTTCGGCCAGATATCTCTCTTGCGCCCAGCCGGTGTCCGGCAACAGATAATACTCTACATAGTTGTCTACATACTCTTCCGGCATAAAGTCGCCCCACGCTTGGCGGCGATAATAGGCGAGTTTGAATGTCAATGCTGTCTGTGCGTCCCATTGTCCAATCTCAACCATACTATCAGACCATTTAAGTGCGTTCAAATTAAGTGCATCGCCAGTTCGATCAGCGAACTCTTCAAATAGCGGCTGATACTGTTGATATAACTGGTCGTACTCTACATTTGGAATAGTCGACGGATCTACCGCAGTAAGCCCATGAGCCTCGGTAAGAACGGCATCGAACTCTGGGTTTTCCGCCCGGAACCGCTCTCGCCAGTGTCCGGTATCAGGTAAGTTCATATAATCAACATACAGTTGAGGGTCGGTGTATCCTATTTCATACGCAGCGCGCTCTAACCGTTTCTGTGCGTATTCCATATTCTCAGGTTTGCCGAGGAATTCCGCTATCTTCTGATTCCGCATGGGAACATCATCGACGTGCTCATCGAGTATTGCCTGGTATGCCGCGTCCTGATCTTTATAGGCATCGGTTATCCGCCATATGGGTATGCGGGATTCATCAAGCGGTTCATTCTTATTATCACCCCAGATAAGTTCACTTGTTAGAAAATCATCGAATTCAGGATTGTCGGCACGATAGAGGTTAGCGCCAATCGTATCGCCCTCATCTTTTAACCTCATGTAGCCTATATACGATGCAACCGCCTCATCATCAGCGTTAAAGCCGAGCTTGATAACATCAATCATGCGTTCAATGTCTCTGAACTCAGTATCCGATGCTAGGTCGGGAAATTTCTCGCCAGGTTCAACTACTGTTTGCCTCAAATCAGCTACCGCCTCGGCACGTTGTTGATCATCCGCTATATACTCTTCTGAACCCTCATCACTATATGCCTTGAGTGTCTTGAACAACTCGTGGTGGTCTACTTGCAACTGCAACGCCTCAATAGGCGTATCGGATATCTGAAGATTAAGGAACTCAGCCAGATCGGGATTCTCGGCAAGGAATAGTTTATCTTCCCATGAACCTCGGCCAAAGTCATTCACAATATCTATGCGGTCAAAGTACGAATCAGCAATCGTCGGATTGGGCATGTAATCCATCACCGCTACCTCTGGTATCCCCAACTCTTTAACAAGGCTCTCAGCCCGATTTAGGGCAGCTTTTGAGTAAACTGGTGCCTGTCCCCAAATGGCAAGTAAGGCGTTTTCTTCAGGTCGGTCAGTAAGATACTCTTGTTGTCTATTCGTGGTGAGTTCTGGGTGAACCTCTAAGAAGTCAACTTGGTCCCGTTCATCAAGTAGATAATACTGTTTAAGTAAAGAATATTGAGATTGTGTCATGTTGCCCATGTACGCTTTGGTTGTAACATCACCATGATCGGTTTCACCTTTATCAAACGCTTCAAGGGCAGCTTGATCTCCGGCAGCAACCAGCCTTTGCCGTTCTTGCCAGAGTGCGTAATAGTCTTCAAAGGTAGAACCCTCGGCTGGATCGGCGTTGAGTTCTATAACTGCTTGCGATGGTACATGCTTAAGGTTCTCATTCTTTAGTATCACCGCCTCAACAAATTTGACCATATAAGGTTCAAAGCCTCTATCCTCATCAGCGAACCCAGGTTGTGTGCCAGAAAACGAAGCGGCATTATCAGCCCAAAAGTCTTTAACATCGTATAACGGTTCGGTGTCACCGTAGAATGTATTGTCCTCGTATTTAGATAAACCGAGGTTTGCCCAATCTTCTCTCCAATCACCACTGTAGGTTTGAGCGCCCATGCCGAGGAAAGCGAATGGTGCAACACCTAGCCCCCAAAACTCATGTTCCATAATAGCTTCAGTTATATCTAAAACTGAGAATGGTAAAGTCGCCTCAAGCCATTGCTGGGGATTGGTAACATCAATCTCTTCACCTACATAGTTTTTTCCTTCATAGAAGTTAAGCATTTCACCTGTCATTGGCGCGGCCTTGCTTCTCATAAAATCAAAGAGCATCGATGCGAGGTTTGCATCACTTGTTGCACCAGTAGTAGAAGACTTCATCGTTTCAACGGTCGGGTCAAATTGCTTGATAATAATAGAAGTCAGTCTAGCATATAACACCGCATATTGCTTAAAACCACCCCACGGGTCTATACGGGTATTGCCTACTCTGGCGGTCAGGAAGTCCGCACTACGAGGGTCAAACTCGACTTCCCATAGATCAAGATGTTTACCCAATAACAACATACCAGTAAACATACCAATGAATGTGGTCATATCTTTCCATGCCTGTTTGCGGATATATCTGTTACCGCTGAACAAGTGCCTCGGAGCCACAAGGCGCGACACCATGAGCCTAGGCGCAAAGAAGAAAGCATTGAGGAACCGCGCACCACCAGAGAGGGTTTTGCCGAGGCTGGCGCGACCTGTCATTTCAGCGAGATAGGTTGCCCAATCGTGCATTTCTTTTACAATGTACTCGCCCCACTCGGTCTTAGGTGGCTTTCTCTTGCCAGCGATTATCTCGTCTCTCTCACGACTGAGTTGATTGAAGCGTTCTTCATACAGCGACCACACCATATCATTAGTCATGGTAATGAAAGCACGTTCAGACATACGCACACCAGCAAACAGTTTTTGTGCCAGATGTTGCCAGCCCTCGGTGAACTCACCTTCAATCAGTTTTGGTATAAGCCGCTCTTGCCCCTTCATTAAACCGTACTCTTCAACGTTGCTCACGGTCGGTGCATCAGGGTTGATTATATGAGGTCGCAACGGGTCGCCTTTATCCCCGTAATCCTTTAAGCCCTTTTTGTAGATATGATTGTATAGGTTTGAACTGGTTATCCTATTCCAAGCGGCATCGGCAGAAGTGGGCGACCACATAGCCGACCACGCCTTTCTAAGTGCTTGTGTAAATTTAACAGGGTGTGAAACTATTAGCGGTGCCAACTGGCGACCAGCGGACAAGTCGATCGATGTTCTGATCGCACGAACCATATTACCTATATCCATAGCGAACATACCGATCTTTTTAAGCCAATTCACAATCCTGTGTGGGTCAGGCGTCGTTGGGGCCGGCCCACCTCGGCGTCGCGGCGGTGATAGTGCCAGTTCCAACTTCAGCATATTCATGTCTGCTTGTACGGTTGCTGGTAACGATTCATCAGGATTGTCCGGAATGGTTTTTACATACTCGCCTGTTTCAGCATCTAGCATAGATGGCGGTTTACCTTGATTAACCCAATCCTCAATTAAGGCGCCGGCGGCATCAGCCAGCGATCTACCCTCACTAGACATTTGTTCAATCGCTTTAATCACTTCCGGATCTGAACCGAACACTTTATATAACCGAGTAAAAGCTGAACGGCCTGTGGAACCTGGGTCACGAGGTATCGGTTTGCCCATAAGAGCGTTATCTAAAGCGGTTTCAGTATTCCATATCTCATAAGCATCTGTGAGTGTCATGTGTATATGTTCCATTAACACTTTACGCATACGATCAGTAACATCTTGCACGTACTCTTCTGTCAAGGTGGGGAATGCACCAGAGGCAGTTTCCTTACGAGCTTGTCTGCTTAAGGCATAATAATCAGGTATTTGGCCTCGTTGCCTCTTCTCTAATACAAGTTCTTCAAGCCTTACATGGTAGTTCTCGGCACGTTTGGCGCGGATATCGGTTCTAAGCGCTTTAACTAAATCCCACGCATTTACCGCTTCAGGACTGATAAGGTACTGTGCGAACAGTTGGATTATCTTTCGTTTCTGGGCCGGCGTGAGATCTTTAGCCTGTTTGGGCTGGATAGTTGTAACCTCAGTTTGTAAGAGTTTAATCTGGTTTCTAACGTCCCGTATGTGCATAGCCTGTTCTGCAATCTCATCGGGAGTCATATCTAAGCGCTCTGTTAGATCATATAAAGCCTCATCTTTAGGAACGTGGTTATACAGCTTGCTATCCTTCTGGGTATACTGATCGAAGTTATGCCCTGGGAAGAGAAGTCTGGCCTGTTTTACGGTGAAATACTCTGGGAATGTTTGTTCTCGTATACTGATGAAATATGTGATATCGACTTCTTTATATCCTTTGCCCTTTTCAGTCTGAACACCATCGACCATTACCGTTCTTTTTTTTACCGGTACTTGGAACCGTATCTGTCCTAAAGAATCATAGGCCAGTTCCGCCTCAAGACCATCGATTTTAGCATTTACCTCATCAAGTGCTACATCGACACCTTCAGGGATAGGCGCGGTCATGTTGTCTAAATCAACGGTCTGTGTCCTTTGCGCTTCCCAACGTTCTCTTAAATCCGGCACCGTGTTATAGGCATCAGACATTTGGTAAGACGGGTCAACGGCAGCGGCATATTCTTCAAAGGTCATTTCTTCAAGCGGTTTGCCGATATCCGCTATTCTTTCTTCTTGTGTCATTTTGCCGTATTCATTCAGGTTAAAAGTAAACCGTTCTGGTTCAGTAACAGGTATCTTTTCCTCTATTACCCTTTCGCCAATCACATCAAGGTCTTTTTGGGTAACGCCTATCTCTTCTGGGTTAATATCGTATTCGTTGAAAGTCTTGGCTAATTCATGTTTTACGGCCTCAACGGTCGCTTTATCATCGGTAATGATTTGCTGTGCAAGGTCAAGGGCCATGGACGCTTTTACAATACCCTCAACTCTTCCGACAATCGATGCGTCTTCTTTGGACATTTCTTCAAGAGCCTGTAAGATAGCAGCACCCTCATTGATATTCTGTCCCATCAACACTCTTTTTCTGGTCTTAAATTGAGTCTGTTGTTCTGGCGAAAGTCTAGCGAGGACACCCATCTCAAGTCTCTTCATTGTGGTAGTAACCGTACCCATACCGTTACGTTGCATAACCTCACCGGCCAAGCCGAAGCCTACACCCATCACGGCACCGATAGCGAATACTTCACGCATTTCTGGGTCATTAAGCATTTGTGTCCAGGCACGTTTGTCTCCGAGAGCCATGTTTTGTATAATAGACTGGTATACCTCTTCACCGCCCTCGGTGAGCCCTTCTATAAAGAATTTACCGCCCGTCCAAGCAACTTTAGCTAGACCTCTGTTTATGACATTTTTTATGGCTAAAATTCTGGCTGGAACTTTTATAAAAGCGAGAGCCAACTGTGGTGCATCGGAAAGCACTAATTTCATATTGCCCTTGAATGTTTTTCCGGCTGCTGCGCGCGCTTCAGCATGATTAGCGCCATTTGCCCTAGCTGTATCATATGTTTGTGCGGCTTCAAGTGCAGATTCTAATGGCCTAGATATCAATGCACCGCCTACGGCACCTACTATTGTTTGCCCAATCGTGCCAAGCCCTAGTGCTGCGGCACCACCAGCCGCGAGACTGAATGCACCCATACTCGGTATCATAAGTGCCAGTGTTGTAGGAAGAGAAGATGCAACGCTTGTGGCCCAAAACTCAGGATTTAATAAATGATTCCACTGGAATGCACCGAGATCACTTGCTAGTGCGAGTCGTGTAAGTGATACAGATTCTTCGGATATCCTATTACCTATGCCCTCGGCACCCATCATGCGGAAAACACCGCCTATATTATTAACGAGAGAACCTACACCGGAGAGTAGGTTGCGCCCGAACTTGTATCCTGTTTCCGTCTTGAGAACTTCGTAACGGTCCAAAACTTGCATGGAAAGATCATAGAACTCTTGTGCTGTATAAGCACCTCGATCGATCACATATAAATTACCTTTTGGCATCATTCCAAACGGAGTTACTACCAAATCTGTGCTACTAACATCTGAACGTTTCGTCTTAAAAGGGAATTGCCCCGTTAAACCCTGGACAGCTTTGCCGATCATGTATAGGTTCGGCAAATCAAGTGCATGTAAACCGTTAAGTTCTGGGTCGTAGAAAACGCCAACGTGTGCGCCAAATGCACTCGGGCCCATCTGTTCAATTAAAAGATCGCGTTCATACTCCAAAAAAGCAGTACGTTTGAGTGATTCATCTTCACCGAATATTCCGGCTAAATCAGCCGGAGTTAATTCACCAAACATAAGTGTGAGTAAGTCTACAGTATTATCATTCCAGCCAGCAGTACGCAAGTTATCTACAAAACCTTTAGCTTTATCACCCTCAAATACCCCTGTAATATAGTGCTTTATATACTCATCACTGTGGAACGTTTCTGGGAATGCTGATCGGTAGATACCTATAGCCTCTTCTGTTTTGGCGTGACCAGCGTACATTTCAACTAAATCCTCTTCCTCAAACTCAAAGAACTGCGAAAGTATACGTCTACCATCAGCCATTGTGGTATGACTAATTACATCTGTTATAAGGCCATCGGGATCGGTTTGCGCTCGTTCGTACATAACATTGAACATCTGGCCTTCAGGCACGCCAGATTGGATTACACTATATTTGTCCCCGTAGGCAGTACCCTCACCGAATATGTCCTCGTATGGTATGCCAAAAGCCTCGCGGTATAGATCGGAAACCGCTGTTTGTTCATCGAAGTTTGCCTGTTGTTCCATCAATTCCGCTAGTGAGAATGTTTCACCAGTAGGGAACGTAGTAGTGTAATCTGTAATGAGTCCATCTTCGTCTCTTACAACATCACCATAAACCAACTGATCGGGAGATACATAACTGAATGGGTCCGCAGCAGTAGGGTCTACCCGTAGTTGCCACTGGTCTGTAGGTAAAGTAACATCATACCGTTCCAATGCTTCAGCGGAAGTGAGATTTGTTACTCCACTAGGTAGATCACCATACGCCTCTTCAGCTATTTTTCCGAGACGTATCTGTTCTATCGTACCAGCGTTCTTATATTGTTCAGATAATCCCATCTGGGATAACCTGTCTTGCAATCCGGCGGGCAAATTGCGTGTGGCCATTATTCACCTTCTGCTAAAGGATTTGTCGTAGTGGTCTGGCTGGCAACAGGATTAGTAACGACGGGTTTGTTATTATTCAAACCCATCTTGCTCTTAAAGCCCTTGATACTCGGTTTGGGCATTGCATCACCACTTGCCTCACTCATCATTGCGTTTAAGTCGTCTACCGTGAACTTGTATTGGCTGGCCATATCATACCCCCTAGAAACTCATTACGTTGTCTACCAGCGCACCTGTAGTATTGCCAGGATTATCCTTGCCCTCTTCTACCTTTGGTGCGATTACTTCATCAGGAACCTTGCCATTGCCATTCTGCTGTCCTTGACCGAGAAGTTGCTGTTTACGTGCTTTTAGCAATGTCGATGCTTCAATCCCCAGAGTCTTTGCAGATATGTAGTAATAATCGGCTCTCTCCGGATCTGTCTTCTCTATTTTCTCGGCTTTTCGTATTGAAGAGAACGCTTGGCAGTACATATCGAATATTGGGTTCGATCGTCTCATGCGGTATATATCGTTATCTTCTTCAACGATATCGGGATTTTCAAGCATCATTATGTTTTTATACACGAAATTAGGCGGCAGCACCTTCAAGGCGTTCATGCCCACCATCATGTTCGTGTAGTCCAACTTCTTTGATTTTGTCATTAACCGGCACTTGATAGTATATTTCTCCGGTTTCGGTATGGCTTTGTACTCTGATTTATTACCCAAACGACCTATCGTAATCCCGCCCTTGTGCTCAGTTATTTGCCTCAACATTAAACGGATAAGGTCTTCACGGAAATACTGCAATGCGTTCTTACGTGAAGTATGGCGCTTGCTACGCATTTCGGACTCTTCCAGCACCAGTAAGGCAGATGGCGGTGTGGAACCCTGGCGATCATTGTTGGTTGATGCTACAGCACCACGCGATATCATGTAATCAACACTTTGATCTGATGCCATCGATGCCTGTTTGATATCTCCGGTGTCTACTATCTGATGCATACCATCTTCAGGCACACCCAATGTTTGCCCGTCTTTCGGCACCTTCTGGGCATTGGCAGGGTTCTTCAACTGCTGTTCATATGCAGGGCGGACAGCTTTCATACTCACTGTCATTTTAATAGTTTCGTTGCGGGACTTCGTATCGAGCAATTTCCTGATAAGAAACAGTATGTCCTCGTCCTCATGCTTCTTTGAATTCTTATCCTGTATCATAAAGCCCGAACTCGTGCCGGCCACCACGAAGCGAACATAGCCGCGGTTATGCTTAAGAGTGGTTTCAGGCTTCTCCATATATGTTCTGGGAACCAGTATCGAATCCTCAGAACCATCACCAACCCATAGCTCATCTTTTTCAGCATCGTGCCAATCCCACACCTGTATCAATTCTTTGGTGAATTCCAGTTTTTCCCTCAAAAATGGATAGTCCTTCATAAGAGAGTACCATGTGCGCCATGTAACAGGGCAAATCCAACCATCGTCAAGCCCTTCAGAGCCGTACTCAAAAGGTGTATTCAGCATATCGCACGGCTTACAGATTATCTTTAGTTGCCCGTTAACTACCTCGGCAACCCACCTTACGCCTATCAAGCCAGTATGACATATATGATTTGCGTTCCATTCCCCTAATGAGTTTATTCGCTTTGATTTACGCAATGTTTCATCTGTTTGGTCCATAAGGCTGTCAACTAGATTAAACAGCTTGTTATTCTGTTCTGGGCTAATATCGCCTTTGTATGTATCTTGCCACTTCGCACCCACGAGGTCTTGAATAACATCTTCGGCAAACGTGGCAGCAAGGTTATGATTGACCGGATAGGCGTCGTCAATCTTGTTGCCTTTCCAATCCTTCAATACATAATCCTTATCCATGAGAATACGCACACGGGTATCCTGTATACGTTCGCGCTTCGATTGTTCAGACTCAAGTTTTTTCCGTGCTATCTCGATAGTGGTCATTGGTTTGTATAATGCCGCTGCCTCAGACATAATGCCCCCTTAATAATCCTCTGGTTCTGGTAATTCAAATGTACCCTGCGTGCCGTCGTATTCTGCTGCCAAGTATCTCAGCGCCGCATAGTAGTGATATTTACTCTCGTTTGCTATCTTTTTCGTTGGCATATTCTCATCGTCGAGCTCAAACATCATGTTCGCGAACTCAAGGAATAACCCTTTATTCTTTTTGAACAGATAGATGTTGTTGTTTTCCTGTAGCTTCGTAATGTGCTCAATCTGTGGGCCCTGGCTATTAGGGCCAGTTATTACCGGCTCGTATATCGGCCAACCTATATCTGTAAATCCTTGCCTTATCTGATCTTCACCGCTTTTATTCCCGCCCACACTCTTAACAACGCGATATCCTTCTGTTTTGTCTTCCCAACTCTGAACGTGCTGCCTGTTAGATTGCGTACCTAGCGGTTTATCCTCGACAAAAATTACCATAGAACCGGGCGGCATATACTCCGGCGCTCCTGGCGGTAACGGTAAACGCACTTCAGCGGAAGCAAGCATACAGGTATTAGCAGGGCCAAAGTCATGCCCTGTTTTTACCGGCCAGTTTTTAGGTATCTCAAAATCGTTGATATAGCAAATATTCTCTCTCCACGCATGGTTTACCATCCACATTGTTTCGATTTCATCGTCTTGCGCCATAATCTCACGTCGATAAGCGTCCTGCGTCATATCCTCAAGCATTTCATCGAGAGCTTCTTTACTAAGATCTGGGTTCTCATATGATGTGCCGTGGAAACACAGCCAGCGGCAAACACCAGTTTTCGGATCGGGCTTATCATTGACATGCTTCTTAAACAACTTAGAAGCATGGCGCGGGTCTTCAGCCCAACTCTTCTGTTTGGACCCGAGCCGCGGCGGTGTAAATATGAATACGCACCAGCCGTGATATCTGGCCAACATAGGCTGTGCAACCTCACCCCAGACGTTCTCTTTCATAAGCTGGTACTCTTCAAGTATCAGACCTTGCCACGTACCACCACGAAGCGAATCAGGGTCGTAGGCGGTCTTGGCTTTGAGCATGATATCCGTGCCCTTGAGGGTGATTTCCTTTTTAGACTTATTCAGTTTATATATCTTCTTGCTGATCGGATCAGCCAATGCTCTCGTAACCTCGTACCAAAACTTGTCTACCTGGGCCTCAGTCGGCGCGGCGTACAATACCCGCTGTGGCGCGACTTTGCCTGTCCCGTGGCAATGAGGGCAATCGGTGTCCCCCGGAACACCCTTGCAGTCAAAACAGACGCCTACAAAGGCGGACGCGGCTTTTATCGCGGCGCCCACGGTTTTACCCAACTGCCGACCGGCCTTGATGATCTGGCGCAAATTCGTACACCAAACGAACTTCGCCTGAATCTTACTATTCGGCTTCCTTATCTTTATACGCATGCGCGTAGTTTTCTGCGGCACAGCCACGGCCACACCGCAATTTATAACAAGGAAAAGCGACACGAGAACGATCAGGTTCATTATGAACTTAATCGCTATCCTGCGCGGTACATCAATGTCAACTTCGATAAATTCGTCCAACTACTTGTCCTTTTTTATCTTACCGCATGTCGGACAGCGCTCAACCACTTCCCCGCAATCAGGGCAAATTTCGTCTACGGGAGGCCAATACCAATAATCAACCTGTGGTACCCGCGCGGGACAAACGTGGTACTGTCCAGCGGGCACCCAATACCCGCAGAACGGGCAGAGGTAGCCGTTGCTGTAGTTCGGCCACATATCATCGATGCCGGCAGGATTGCTGCAATTTATGGTTATCGATGGTACATCAAGCAACGGACTCGGCTGTTTCAGACTGTAATTCTCCGCGTCGTAAATCGTAATAACGGCATTCACCTCTTCTGTCATGCTGTTCTCTCTTTCTTCCTGCTCGACATCAACTTACAGGTGCATTCCAACTCAGGCCACGCACACCAAAACTCATGCACCCAGCGCACCACGGGCCGCATAAAACTGTCAGACCTTGGCGCGTCAGCGCCCGATTTTATTTTTTCAGCCCCATCAACACTCATCACCAGCCTCTTCCCACCTGTCGCACACTGGCTCCATCGTGCCACGGCAGGTCTCAGCGTACTCCCTGCACCGGCTACACCGCTCGATGCTCAACGGCTTCTGCTCACTCTCAGCCACTACACACCACCTTAACTCGATTTGAGACTAGGAAACCAGATTTCAGGAAATTCTGCCCGCGGACATACCGTATTCTCATGGGCGCGAGCCGGCTTTTTTCCCGACCCCCCAAAAAGAAACGAACACATGCGCGCAAAGGTATATATAATAACGTCTTCTTTATGGACAACCAGGCGAGACTTTTGGCTATCATGTTAGGCATAGGGCACCATCCATTCGGGTCGTAAGCGTCAGCGGTATGCTGGTTAAAGTGTTACGGTGCGGTGACAGTGTAACTGTAGATATGACCGGGTTACGAGCACGATAATACCATGTCTTCTCCAACTCTGCCTGTTGTTGAGGGGTCATTATATAATGACCATGTTTCCGCTTATGGTAGGGGATACATAACGCAATGCCATTATCGGGGTCATATCTTAGTTCTGGGCAGTCTTTCCACGGTTTTACATGGTGGGCGTACCTGGCCTTGGCGCCGCAGTCTTGACAGGTTCTACGATCTCTATTCATAACTTTATAGCGCCAATCCCTTGCTTCATCATCAAAAGGTCTGTACATAAACCCACCTCGTCATTATGTCAATTCTACGCGCGCGCGATATAACTGGTTATTCTAATAGTAAGGTGTTGTCTTCGGCGTCTTCATCGTCACTGGTTACAAATTCAACATCATATATAATACGGCCCAGGATATCAGCCAGGCTCAGGTCATACTCGCCGGTCATTTTATTATGTAGATCAACGGCGCTCATATTTTGAGAGCGTGTTAACGTGGTGCCATCCTTGCCGGTGTAATGAGTTTCTTGTGCCCATTTAGACAACAATTCTAACTTTTTATCGCGTGTTAGAGACAACCGAGATAAAGCATGTTGTTTTAATATACTTATATAATCTATTATCTTATCATTGTTTAACAATCTATGGGCAGTAACAGCAGCGCTATTATCAGTATTAGCAGTATAATTAGCTATTTTAGCGCATTCAGTACCATTAGAAGCGCTACCGCTGAATACATAAGCAATACAGAAATCGATCTCTTTCTGGTTATAGTCAAAGTGTGGAGATGGTTCCGGTAAGTTACTAGCAATAATAAAGCTCATAAGATTTATATAATCCATTGCAAGGATAATGTCAAGCCTACAAGCGTTAAAACTTGGCTAATTAGCTAAAAAGATTCTACTAATATATATTATCTTTAAGGTTATGTTTTATCTTTAAGCGAGTGCATAACTTGGCTAATTAGATAAAAAAACTTGGCTAATTAGCCAAACGGGCTTATCAAATTAGACAATTGGCTAATTAGATAAAAAGCATCATTTTACCGCTTGAGACTACGGCAAGGTTTCGAGTGTGGACTGTTATTTTATCAGCTACAATCACTCGTAGCTCATAGCTAAAAGTACCAAAACAGCCCCAAAACAGCCCCTAGAGGGCTATATTAGCTTTGAACTAGGCAATTATACCACCCCAAACAGTCCGCCAGTTTTAGCTACGAAAAAACAGTCCGCCGAGCGGTCCGCCGGGAAATAAATGGCCTGGACTCTTTTCCAGCTTCAATAATACAGTCCGAAAAAATAGGTGCCGGCTGGCCGCCACAACCAACCGACACCGAAGGAAAGAGAACCGACACGAGGCCGGCAAACTCTCATACTTATTATATAACATACGCGTGAAACAGTCCGCAACCCAAACGTCGGACTCATACAGTCCGCGGACTGTTTTTTAGCTTCGATTTACGACTTTTTGGAGAACGTAAATTTAGCTTCATATACTCTCGTTGACAGTCCGACGGACTCTCTATAGAGTGTAAAGCACAATTAAATATTGAAAGTGAGGCACCGACATGATTAACACCACCAACGCCAACGAATGCGAAAACATCCAATGCAAGCACCACACTAGCGAATACAGTTTTGTATTCCGGCAAGACTTCCATTTTTGCAACCTGAAAGCCGGCGAGGAAAAAACTTGCCCACTATTGATCGAGGCTATGCAAAAAGAGGTATGCAAAGATTGTCCGGCAAACGTAGAGGAACACAACCACGCCACCAACACAACCGAATGGACTTGCACGCGGTATAATATGCCGAGTAAAGCAACGATCTATTGCCCATTCAAGGAAGCAAACCCAAATTGGAACGAATAATAATATAAAGTGAGGCACCATGATACCGCAGAGAGCACAGTTAGACATTGACGACGGTAACATCTACTTTGAAGAGATCGCACGCCCAGCGCCAGATTTAGGGCGTAATCAATACGATATTTTTGCCGGTATGCCTGAACTTTGGGACTACCGTAAACTATCAAGACGAACGCGATCAAGGCCGGTACCTAAAGAGCAAGGACGCCTCTTTAGCGAGGCCACTGTATGAATGTTTGGATACCGGTAAAGGATGGCGACGATCGAGCTCGAGGGATTTATCTACGTCATTACTCAGCACGCAAGTATAGAGACGGACGACTCAGGCGATTGTTTGTAGGACCAGGGGAGAAGATTGTACTTTTGACGATCGAATGCGACGCGCTATTCATATGGCGCAAGTTTATCAGTGATGATAACCAAGAAGGCGTGAATTGTGCAGTCTTTAGAAATGAGGGCACCAAACTATCAAGCGACCTTATACTAGAGGCCGAGGAACTAGCGTGGAACCGCTGGCCAGGTGAGCGCCTATATACATATATAAACGATGGAAAGGTAAAGAGTAGCAACCCTGGATATTGTTTTAAGTGCGCCGGTTGGCAAGTATTCGGTCGAAACAAATCAGGTAAATTAACGATACTGGAAAAATTGCCAGTAGAGGGAGCGCCACAATGAAACTCTTATCATTAAAGCTACACAACTTCAAAGGCATTCGGGAATTAAAACTGGAACCCAAAGGCAAAAACCTTACCATCAAAGGTGATAACGGCACCGGCAAAACAACTATCATGGACGCAAACACATGGGTGCTATTCGGTAAAGACAGTCTTAATCGTACCAAGTTCGAGATAAAGACAATCGGCGCCGACGGGCAGACAATCCATAAGTTAGACCACGAAGTTGAAGCCGTTTATGAGTCCGATATGGGGGACGGCTTGACTTCAAGTGACGAGCTTACACCAGTTGGCACCGTCAAACTGCGTAAGGTGTACCGAGAGCATTATACCAAGAAGAAAGGCAGCGCTCTTGCGGTCTGGGACGGTCACGACACCGACTATTACGTTAATGATCTCCCAATGAAAGCAAAGGACTACCAATCGTATATTGCCAGCCTCATCGACGAAGAGCTCTTTAAGATTCTCACCAACCCCAAGTATTTCAATGAACACCTGGATTGGAAGAAGCAACGCACGACCTTGATTGATATGTGCGGCGATATAACCGATGAAGAGATATACGGCAGCGATAAAGAGTTGGCTGGCATACCTATGATGCTGGACGGACGCAGTATGAAAGACTTTGCATCAATCGCCAAAGATAAGCGCGCCGCTATCGACAAAGAGCTCAAAGGGATACCCGTGCGAATCGATGAGGACACGCGCCTACTTACCGAGTCCGGTAACATTGACGAGATACAGGCCAAAATCGACAAACTGCTTGAGGATCGGAAAGCAAAGCAAGCCGAGCTAGATAGCCTCGTATCAGGTGGGACTCTTGCCCAGAAGAAAGCCGAGTTGCTTGAGCTTCAAAATGAAGTCCGTGGGTTCGATAACGATATCCGCCAGCAGATAACAGACCTACAAATCAAAGCACAGAAGATAAAAGGTTCTATTACCGCAGCGAAACAAACAGTTGCCGGTAATATCCTCTTCGTAGAGGGTAAGGAACTGCGGCTGCAAGACCTACGCAAAAAATACAGCAAGGTAAACGCGGAAGTCTTATTAATGGAGCAAGGCGAGTTCAAGTGCGCTACTTGCGGCCAGACCATACCGCAGGAGTTAAAAGAATCCAACTATCAAGAGGCATACCACAAGTTCGAGGCAGAGAAGAGAGAGCGCTTAGAGGTTATAACAAGTGAAGCTGCCGGTATCAAGGAAGATATTGAATCGACGAAAAAGCATACCGCAGGACTTGAGGACGAAATAGCCAAGGCCACAGCAGAGCTTGAGATAGTCGAGGACGATATCGGTGCCCTTGAGGGAGCACCGGCACCGGATAACGCTGAAGCAAAGAAGAATATAGCCGAGCTTGAGCGCCAAATCGAACATCTACAAGATAAGAACCTCGATCACGCCGACAACTTCGCACAGACAATCGGTACCATTAATGACCTGATACACGAGCAGGAGACACTTAAAGCCCAAGCCGCTGCCGCCAAGGAAACCCAGGCTCGTATCGACCAGTTGAGAGCCACAGAAAAGGCGCTGGCCAAAGAGTTCGAGGAAATCGAAAAGCAACTCTATCTTATAGAACTATTCGACAAAGCCAAGGTGGGACTGCTTGAGGATAAAATCAACTCGCAGTTCAAAATCGCCAAGTTCAAGCTCTTCAGGGAATACGATAACGGCGGTATCGAGCCGCATTGTGAGTGCATGGTAAACGGCGTGCCATACAACGGCGGACTCAATAACGGTATGCAGATAGCCGTCGGCATAGATATCATTAACCGGCTTGAGAAATACTATGGCTACCAGGCGCCCATCTATGTAGATAACGCCGAGGCCATAACGGATATCCCGGAAACCAAGGCGCAGCAAATCAGAATGTATGTATCAGCGTCAGACCCTAAACTACGCGTGGAGTGATATTATGCCAACTTTAGGAGAAATAAAAAAATGTTGAGGGTAGAGTGATGAATGAGCAAGATTACAACTGCCAAATATGCGGCGAAGTATTGGAAAAGAGTACCTACGGACACGCAAGGAAACAAGCTCATATGAGGGCAAAGCACCCTGAGTATGAATTCATATACGAATACAAGACGAAAGACTATCCCAACTCGGCGGCATATAAATGCGCCAAGTGCGGACAAACACTTACAGGGATAGCGGGGATTATTGAACACTATAATTTTTACCATCCTGAAAGTTTAAAAACCGAACAACAACCCGAAAAGAAGCCACCGACTGAAAAAGAAGTCAAGAGACTGCGCACTAGTACAACATGCGATATTTGTGGAGTTAATCTTGGCCACAAAAGCAAGGTTCTTCATATGGAAAAATTCCACCCAGAGTTTCCGCTAACCTATAACGAAAGGCACCAACCTAAATGTGGTATATGCGGTGTTGTTGGGAGAAGCACAAAATCTATTAGCACGTAGAGATTAGATGATACCCCACTACTATAAAACAGTCGCCGTGCTCTTCGATTGGGCAAGGCAGAAAGCGAGGAATAAAGTGACAACAGAATTAACAACCACAGCACAGCAAGAGGCAGCATTAGCAATCCTAAAACCCCACGAACTCGTGCAGCAAACCGAAGACCGGATAATGGCGCTCGTCAATGACGGCATAATTGAAATGCCGGACGGCTACAAGGCCGGTAATGCCATGAAGTCGGCATGGCTCAAACTGCAAGAGACTGAGACAAAATCTGGCGCACCAGTGTTAGAGTCTTGCACAAAGGTAAGTATCGCCAACGCGCTACTTAATATGGCCATACAGGGTCTTAATCCAGGTAGAGATCAGGTGTACTTCATTGCCTATGGCAAGAAACTTACAGCCATGATATCAAGGTTCGGCTATCATGCTATCGCCAAGAGGTTCGGCGCCAAAGAAATCTATTCCGCCGTGATGTATGCCGGTGATGAAGTGATATTCCGCACGGTGAAAGGCCGGAAGATCATCGATTCGCACGTTCAGAAGTTTACCAATGTGAACGATGCCAATATCATCGGTGCTTATTGCACCATCGAGTTTGCCGACGGACGCCCGGATTATACCGAGATTATGAATATCGATCAGATACATAAATCATGGGCCCAAAGCAAGCTCGATTGGAAGAAGGCCGATAGCACCCACGGTAAATTCCCGGTTGAAATGTGCCGCCGGACGGTGGAGAACAAAGCCTGTAAGTATGTTATCAAGTCCGCCAACGATAACGAAACATTTATGGCAGCGTTCAATGAGGCAAGCGACGAGATAGCCATCGCGCAGCACGAAGAGTCCGTGGAAGTCGGCGCAAATTCAATACCGTTGGAGATACCGGCGGTAGTAGTGGAGCATGAAGTAAACCCTGAGACAACGGCGCTTGAGGAAGCAATGGAGCCAGCAGCGCTAAAAGGCGAAGTGGTAACAAAGGCTGAGGCCGAAGTAATGCCAGCGCCCGAAGAGCCACCCGCGCCGGTAGCGCCGTGGTTTGGACTTTGCCCTCTTCACGATAAGACGGAACTATTGCCTGATACAAAAGGCTGGTCAAAAACAGGGTTCTATTGTCCAGATCCAGAAAAGATGCCGCGGATTGTAAAAGGTGAACTCTCAATGGATGCCCCCGTCGGTTGCCGAGCTCATGGCATAGACCCAGCCACGGGGGAGCTTTGGCAACCAGTAAAGGTCCGCAGATACCGTGACTTTATGGGCAAGGGAGTGCCAGAGGACCCACGGCTTGCATTTGCTCTGGATTATACCACCGAGGCACCGGACGATCAGGGTAAGTTACCAATGGAACCAGAAACACCCCAGACACAGGCCGAGATCATCGAGGAACAAGAGGCCGAGGATGCAGCGGAGAATAAATCAGACCAGATACCGTTCTAATGGTAGGTATATATATTGGCATGATAGTCGGTTTTCTTGTTATGGCATTCGCTATTCACGCCTTATTGCACCATAAGTAGTTTACAGCTAGGGGGAGAATTAAAAGAAAGGAACCCTTGTTACAGTCAACGAACAAAGGCATCTAGCTTACTCCCCCTAGCATCAAGAAGAGGCACCATGAATATAGAAGTAATAGCATCAGGCAGTAGTCCTAAATTAGGTGATATAAAAAGGGCACACGAAATAGGATTCAAGGGTGGTGCAAATTACATATGGCACAGTTGCGTGTACTGTGGTAAGGAACGTTGGGTTCAGTTGTGTGCCACAGGGCCAACTAATCAGCGATGTCGTAGCTGTATTAATATTGGACGGAAACCATCTGAGGAAATTAACCGCAAGCGCAGTTATGCACTAACTGGCGAAAAGAACCATAAATGGAAAGGCGGCAGAGTCAGTGATGGCAGCGGCTATATACTTATATGGGTCCACCCCGAAGACTTCTTTCATCAAATGGCAAACCGCCACAACCAAATTCCAGAACATAGGTTAGTTATGGCAAAGCACTTAGGAAGATGTCTGCAATCATGGGAAATCGTACATCACAAAAATGGTATAAGATACGATAATAGGCTGGAGAACCTAGAACTCATGACTAAAAATAGTCACCACAAAAACCACAGCAAAGGTTATCGTGATGGCTATACCAAAGGATATTATGACGGGGCAAACAAACACATTGAAGAGCTGGAGGCTGAAGTTGCTAGACTTTCGATCTTATGCCAGCAGCAGCAAGGGTAATCTATACACTCTATCAGATGGCGAAACGAAGATTATGATAGAGTGCGGACTACCATGGGCTGAAATACAACACAAATTAGATTTCAAAACATCTGAGATTGATGCTTGTTTGTTGAGTCACCAGCACGCAGATCATTCTAAGGCTGTAAATAAAGTGTTGATGTATGGTATCGATGTATATACATCTGAGGACACAATATCATCACTTAAAATAAATCATCACAGAGCACACATAATACATAGTAAAAAGTTATTCCAAATCGGTTCGTTTAAAGTAATGCCATTTGATGTGCCCCATGATGTTGATAATATGGCTTATGTAATAATCAATAAATTGGGTGAGAGGTGCTTATTTGCCATCGACTGTGAGTATATTCGTTATCGCATAGAAGGCCTCTGTGTGGTGGCGATAAGCTGCAATTATAGCCAGGAAATCATCAGGCGCAACACAGCAGATGATGTAATAGAAAACGAACGTTTCCGGCGGACGGTTGGATCTCATATGAGTTTAGAGGAAGTAATCAAGTTCTTTCAGGTAAATGATAGGAGCAAACTAAAACAGGTTATTCTTCTACATTTATCAAATGATAACTCGGACGCCGAATACTTCAAATCGGAAGTCCAGCAAATAACGAATTGCGACGTGATAGTTGCATAAGGAGATTCAAAATGGATTTAACTGAAGCTATCAAAAACAGAGTACGCAAGGTAATAATCCAGGCGTTGCCTAAAGAGCAAGTCGACGAGTTCATTCAGCATGAGTTCGATTACCTCTTCGAGAAGCGCGACCGCGGGTACCATAACCGCAAGACTTCAGAGTTTGAGCGTATGGTACAAGAGCAATTAACCGAACTTATCAAGGCAGAAATCAAGCAATGGCTCAACGAGAATTTCAAAAAGGTCTTCGATGAGAAGACAGGTACAGAACAAGTTGTGCTAAAGGTAACAACTGCACTTGTACCGATGGTTCAGGAAGCCTTGACCAGAAGCCTTATAGGACAGGTTTTACAGGAACTTCAAAGCAAAGTACATTAACAGCCCTGCTAGTTGAGGCTGGGGAGTGGGTGGTGCCTCTGCCTTGGCCTCGGCTAGT
>Ga0098068_1000283_pt1 | contig 21185 bp, 28 predicted proteins | sample 26BtaG_FD_75059 | JGI IMG/M metagenome (GOLD analysis project Ga0098068, IMG submission 75059) | Marine viral communities from Cariaco Basin, Caribbean Sea - 26B_WHOI_OMZ_CsCl | ecosystem: Environmental > Aquatic > Marine > Oceanic | place: Caribbean Sea: Cariaco Basin | collected 2014-11-09 | reverse complement strand
TATTAAAGGCTATCAGTAAGGCCAGACCGAAGACTATCAAGGGTAGGAGAGTTGTCACACTCGGTACTGAGAACGCCATTAAATCACTGAAGGCTGAACTGATAAACAGTGGCAAGTTATCAGAGGAAGCCTACCAGGACATAAAGAGATACCTCAAATTGTCAGTTGACCGTTATATAGACAGTAACCTCTTCCTTACCGAGCGTGAGGGTAAGGCGTTAATCCGCCAGATGAATGACGAAGCCGAAGTAGGGCTTATCGAGTATGATGTAAAACTAGAAGAGGCTTTATCTAAGAATGAATCTATGCGTAAAAACATAGAGGAGTTAAAAGACTCATTATGGTCTGATGACCCTAGTATCATTCGGGATATAGGTAACTTTGCACGGAGAATATTCCATAAACCGTTACCGGAAGGGGCAGATGTCAGTGGTTTGTGGAGTACACGATACCGCTTTGAAAAACTGGGTATTCGCACCCGTGATTTAAGGTGGCACAGGCTAGAACGGCTAATTACCGCACAGGCAAAAACTAACGAGCATGTTGCCAGAGAGAAGTTAAAGGCTCTAGAATCCGCTACTCCTGAATATGGGAAGATAGTAGCCGATAAGGAAGCATTACAAAGGGTCAGCGATTACATAGCTGCAAAGAACAAAATGGGACCGAAATCCCCTGAGAATATCACCGAAGAAGAAAAAAAGTTTGCTGTTGCTGTTGAAAAACATTTGTTCCAGTATAGGAATGACATCAGATATGAGAGATTTCACGCTTGGTATGACCATTATGAGGGCGATGTCACTAAGATGATGTCGGAAATAAAAGGCGTTCTCAAAGAAGACCTGACTGAGGCAATCCGCATTTATGAATCTAAGGGGGACGCGGCACTCAGGGAATATTTAGACACTAAGGAGTGGGGCATTATCAAGAGTGGGTTTGAGCCACACCAAGCCATAAACCCTAAAATTGTAGAGTACAGAATACGGGAAACGGTCATAGGTAAAGGCAGGCTAAAAAGTAGGGAAGGTGTAGAGTTTAAGGCAGAAGAGAAAGATATTATGCAAAGAACCGTAGCCTATACCTATTACATGGAGAAGCTGAAACTACAACCTTATTTCAAATACCTGTCCCGTGTCTATGCTGAGAACGTGCCTAAGTTATCCAACCCACAGAAAATTAAACATCAGGTGGAGGAATTTATCTCGGAGGCAAAGGGCGGTAAGCCTATAGAACATCCGGTTCTGAGAATAATGGCAAAGGTGGCTGCGCTAGGCTACCAGACTATATTCAAATTCCCTCACTTGTCCTTCCGTAATCTTTTTCAGTGGGGTTTTCACAGAGACAAAAGTACGCTTTTCCACCCTGGGAACAAAACCTTACCAGATGACATAATGAAATTATTTGGCATCAAGGACAGCCAGATGGTGGGGGCAAAAAGGGATTTACTTTTACACCAAGAGATTGAGATGGGGAGAGTCGGGCGATTCCTGAAGAAACTTGACCACTATCCCTGGAGTGACCAGGTTGGAAGGCTCTATAGCTTCTGGGGTAGTTGGAATAAAGCAAGACGGGCTATGCAGACCTATCAACGAACAAAGGATTTTAACGAGTTCCTGAAAGCATCGGCTCTTAATGAATTAACCGTTCAGCAACAGCTTGATGTGGCTGAAGTGATGGTTATGGAAAATACGAAGTATGCTGGGGGAGAAGTCACGCTGTCTGGGGCAGAGGCAGCAACTTACGAGATAGCCTCTAACATGGCAGCTAATATCCATTTTGTCTATGACCGTTTAGGGCGTTCAATATGGGAGTATGGGCCTGAAGGAAGGGTGTTGACTAGCCTGTTTATATTTCCCAGGTCTTATTATGAGCAACTTTACATACATGTAAACCGCATAAAACCAGGGAGTAAGGCATCGGTAGCTGAAAAAGCGCGCTCTTGGAAAGTGCTAATTGCCGTAATTGTCGGGGGTATGCTTGTCGGGGAGATATACAGGATAGCAGCAGGGAAAACAAGGAGTCCTTACAACCCACTCTACATACTAACCTACTCTGGGGGTATGGCTATTGGCCTGACTATGGACATTAGTAAAGGCGCCTATCTTTTAGTACAGGCAGCCCAGGGTGATGAATATGCGATGGCGGAGTTGACTACACACCTTCCCAGAATGGGGGATAGTTTTATTCCTTTTTATAAAACGACTATTGATATTCTTGAGGCGGCTACAGACACCAAATACGTTGACCGCCAGGCACTACGCAAGATCAGGGCGATGTTTGACAAAGACTATATGCCCAACGAAGAGTATTACGAGCAGGAGAGGGGAATTCTGGGCAAGATTCAACATGCCCTGTTTGGTGGCGAAGAACCTCAACCAAGCGATATAGAAACTTCGATTACCACGATTAAAGAAGGTATCCCGAAACTCGGGCTGACGGACAATGAAGCTAGAGAGAAGGCTCTAGAAGGTGCTGAGACCTTTAATGATAAAAAGAAGATTCAGGCTAGAGACTGGACTTACACCATGTCCGACCTGAGAAGTGATATATACTTTGCCCTCAAGGGTATCGACCTTGACTTGATTACCGAAGAGGAGGGCTATCCACCTATAGTCCAGGATTACCTTGACGCACAGCCACTTATTGAAGATTACTTTGACCTGATGGCAGATGACAGGTGGGAGTATCGAGAGGAAAACCCCGAAACTGAAGCAGCTTTGGTTATCTGGAACGGATATAAAAAGATGAGTACCCCTGAGTGTGAAGCCATCGTAAGGCGGTTTGTCCAGAACTACAGGATACCGGAGAGTGCTATACCGGCATTAGCAACAGCAGTAGAAGAAGAAAAGCCCACCAGGACAAGGGGGATGACTGATAACATAATCGAACTAAGACAGAAACTAGGCAAACATCAACCACGGTTACACAGAATTCCAGAGAACTTAAGGGCAATCGGTGTAAAATCGGGGGATTATGGTGGTTCTCCCAGCTATCGTAGCAGAGGAATTACCATTCCCGAGAGCTTAAGGGCAATCGGTGTAAAATCGGGGGATTATGGTGGTTCTCCCAGCTATCGTAGCAGAGGAATTACCATTCCCGAAAGCTTAAGGGCAATAGGCGTGAAGTAAGCGAAATATAACATATATGTTATCAGTCATCCCCGAAGGGGTGCTTAAAAGGCACTCCTTTTTTATTACCAAAAATTAAGGAGGTTTTTACAATGCCGGAGCCAACAGAAACTACTTTGGAGCAGGACGAGACTCAAGTTTCGGAACAGGAGCAAGAGTCTAGCGATGTTTCGGAGGAGACAGGAAGCGAAACTTCGGAAGAGGAAAAAACCGAAGAGACCGACAAAGAGGGCGACAAGGACGAGTCAAAACCCAAGTATTCAGAGAAGGACTATAACGAGGCAGTCGAGGTAAAAGCACAGTCCATGAAGGACAAGGAACTCAAACCTATAAGGACTGAGCTTGAGGACTTAAAAAAGTCCAACGCCGACTTTAAGCGCCAACTGGAGCAACGGGAAGATGATAAAGACTTGAAAGTCATCTTTGAAGGTGAAGTGGATGAGGAAGGGGAAACTACCGCTAAAAAAAGGGACGAAGCGCGCCGTAAGTTTGCTGCCCGCTACCGTGAATACCAGGAGAAATCCGAAACGGTAGAAACACGGGAAAAGGAAATCGAGGGGCTGGCTGACAAACTCGGTGGCATCGAGAAGAGGCAAAACGCTACTAAAGCAGCTCTTAACCTTGTATTACCGAAAGACAAAGGGATTACTTCAGAGATTGAAAGCATCGTTAATCGGCTTGACGAAGCTGAATCGCCCAGGGAGTTTGACCTTCTCTTGAAGATGATAACAAGTGAGTATGAGGGCAAAGCCTCCAAGAAAAAGAACGTCCCTGATTCCAGCCGTTCCGATGCACCCGGTAGTGTATCCGGACTCAAAGGGGATGCTGCTATAAATGCAGGTCTAGCAAAAGAGAAACGAAAAACGTAAACCAGGAGGCTTAGTTAAGATATGCAGACATTAACAGATTATCAAAAACTCGATACAGACCTCATTATGAAGGGGGTCTATGACTGGCTTTTCAAACAGACCAATGGTCTGTTACAGACGATGCCGGTCAGGGAAGTCAAAGGCAACGGTGTCAAGTACAACGTAGAGACAGCATATCCCGGCGGGGCCTGGACTCGACCCGGTGATGTTATCCCAGAAGACACTGGGACTTACACGCAGCGCTCGGCTGCCATCTACGAACTTATCGGGGATGCCGATGTAGACAAGTTCTCTATTGCCACCAATGCAACCCAGAACCCAGAACTCATCGAGATTAAGAGGAAGACCCGGGGCATGATGAACGAGTGGTATGACCAGTTGATTTACGGCCAGACCACAACCTCATCTAGCACAAACCAGCCGAAGGGCTTACTTCTACTCTGCGCTGAGATAGAGAGCGAATCCACCACTGACCTTGATGCTCCTAACAACTCCCAGGTTGTAGCCAACCATGCTACCTCCGCCGCTCTCACCATTGCCAAGATAGAGGAACTGGTTGACGCCTGTAAGAGTGGTGCTACCAACCTGATGATGAGTCGGTGGTCGCGAAGGAAACTCAATGCGCTTGCTCGGGCTGCGGGTAACAACTTGGAGCACGACAAAGACCAGTTGGGCTACTTCGTAACCCGCTTTGGTGAGCAGACATTACTCATCAACGACTACATCGAGGACAACTTCCCCGACAGTTCCTCAAGCATTACAACCATATCCACAGCGGTCAAGCATGTTACCAGGGCAAATACTACGGACAATAGCCCGATATTCGCCATGCGCTTGGCTGAGGATGGGCTTTGTATCATACAGGCCGGCGGATTCAAACACGAAAACATAGGCACTGTCCAGAACAAAGATGCCATCCGCCACCGCTTTAAGTGGTACACGGGCTTTGCTTGTTACGACAAGTTTAGCCTATCCGTCCTGACCGGTGTGAACCCCGAAACCTAGACCATCTAGTAACTATCAGTTTATTTCAAGGAGGATTTTAACATTATGGCTGAAGTAGTAATCAGAGATATTGAAGGTGTGCTATCAGGCATAACAGTGGCATCCAGTGTAGTAGTCAAACGAGGCAATCTTATCGGCCTTGATTCTAGCGGTTATGCTACTCTGGCTGATGCTGATGCTGCTACCAATGAACTAGCCCAGTACGTAGCATTGGATGACGGAGACGGTAACGATAGCACCAAGAACCTGATAAATGCCTGTCGCCGATGCACATTCTATGACTCAGACGCACCATATACTGTCGATACGGCTCAATATTTATCCGGCACCGCTGGGGCTACAACGGAAACCAGGCCGGCTACCAATGGTGACTTAATTCAGGTAGTAGGCCGTTCCATAGACACCTACAATGCCCGGATAGAGATTGAACCTCCCAAAGAATGGGAAATGTTTGTCACCCCTGACACCTTAGATACCACCGGTGAACCCGGTCTTGGTGCCGTCGATACCGGATGGGCTGGCCCACAGATTGATGCTGCTGGTGAGACAGTTTACTTCAAAGGTAGACTGCCTTCAGGTCTGGTTGGAAGCATCACTGTAGCGAGGGTAGTCTACAACTCCATCAATGGTAGTGCCCTTGACATGGATGCCTCTATTGTAGGTGCTTATGACGGTGGAACTAACAACCAGGATACCGGCACCGCCATTACTGCGGGTGATTGGAACGCGGATACTGATAACTTACTGCTCTATCAGGATGTCAGTGCTTTGTTCGACTCAGGCTTTTACAAGCCCGGCAGGAACTTCTGTGTCCTGCTAGACCCGGATGCCATCACCAACGATGCTACCGTTATTGGTCTGTACCTGAGAGGCTGGAAAGTCTAGCCCAAAATCCAGGAGAAAGGGAGTGGGGGATGGCTTAGTGCCTCCCCCACTACTTTTAGGATGAAAGAGTTAATCATCTTAGGCCGGGGACCCAGTATGAAACAATGCCCTTACGACTGCGAAGTCTGGGCTACTTCTACGGTATTGCTCTACAAAAGTGTGCCTTACGAGAAAATCACGAGGGTATTCGCTTTTGACCGTGAGGACAGGATAAGCGACACACTAGACATCGCAAGGCGCAGGGGAATCCCTATCTGGAGCATGAGGGATTACGCTGACTGTAAATATCCCATTGATGAGATTGTAGCCAAACTGAGGAAAAAATACTTCCTGAATACCATATCTTTTATGATTGCCCTTGCCATATACGAAGGATATGAGAAGTTAAAATTCTTCGGTATTGACCAGGGGCCACAGTGGAAGTACTTAGCAGGTAAACCTTACGTTATGTACTGGATAGGGCAGGCTGATGGGCGTGGAATAAAAACCGAGCACCCTCCGATGACTGTACTCTTTCAAACTCATGTCGAAGAGATAAAGAAGGGTGTTGCGGAATCTAAACAAAGAGGTCTGAAGAACCTGGTTGAATCTGGGGGTGGTTTAATAAAAATCAAAGCCCCAAGTATAGAAGAACTGAGGGAGGGATAAATCTATGTCAGATTTGATACCTGAAATAGTGGTGGAATCATTTAAGTTAAAGGCAACCGATGAGTTACGCAAGATGGCTTGTTGTGAGGTTGTCACCAAGAACGGGGATTATATAGGCACCTGGGTAGCCCCCCAGACCGACTACGTGAAGGTACAGGTCGAATATCTGGGGCAACTAAGTAACTCGGTAATACCCCAGGAAGAGCCTGAGCCAGAACCCGAGCCTGAAGAGGAAGCTGTGGAGGAAGAAGTAACGGAGGAAGCTGTGGAGGAAGAAGTAACGGAGGCTGAGGGGGAAGAAGAGGTTAGCGAAATTGATGGCGAAAGATTTTACTGCTCTTTCCCAGGGTGCGATAAATCGTTTGGTTCAAAGATAGCCCTGATAGGGCATACAAGAAGTCACAAGGCAAACTAGGGAGGTAAAGCGATATGGCAGACTTATTTGACGATTACGGTAGACCCATAAAGGTAATGGGTGGGCGTGACTGTGTTGGTGACTTATTCGATTCCAACGGTAGACCAATCATAATTGTATTGGCTGAAGCTGATATAGAGAATGACCATAATTTTTCCGGTCCGTCTTGTGAAGCAACTGCTGGTGAAACCCTAACCATCTTTCAGGCTGTCTACCAGAAGTCAGACGGGAAATTCTGGAAAGCAGATGCGGATGCCAGTTCAACTATGCCTGTAATGGCTCTGGCTTCAGCGGCTATAGTTGCCGATGCGGAAGGTGTATTTATCTTGCCGGGTTCCTATGTTCGGGATGATACGTGGAACTGGACAGTAGGTGGTGCCATATACGCTTCAACTACAGCAGGTGGCTTGACGCAAACTGCTCCAACAGGGACAGACGACATAGTGCAAGTAGTAGGTTGGGCTTACTCTGCTGATATTATGTACTTCATCCCTTCCCTTGCAAAGGAAGTGTTTGGAGGGCTGAATATAACTAATGATGGCACGAAGACCACACTACTTGGTGTTGCGGGCGATTACATCCGAATAGGTGATGCTGGTACAACGGGGTACTCCTTAAACTCCGAAGATGACCTGATGGTAACAGGAGACTTGGAGGTGAACGGAGTTACCTATCTTGATGGTCAGGTGGTTACTGGGGGTTATGTAGTCTTGCCTTACGCAAGAAACCACTTTGGGGGCAACTTCACTTCTGGCGGAGGAGCTGCAGCACTTTTTGGTAATGCTTTTGATGGGGTACTCACGGCTATTAATGGTGATACCAATTACACAGTTGGGACAAGTATGGCAAATGCCATTGTTACCCAAAATAACAGTGAGACAATAGGTTACATAGCACAACTTAGAGTAAATGAGCCGTATATCACGAAAGGGAATGACACAGTGACGGTTGCCGCCACCCTCTACATTGTGGCTGCTCCTGATGAGGGAGCTACTAATGCAGCTATCTATGTGGCTAGTGGGGACATTAGGACAGCAGGTAACAACGCTGTAATTGGGGCAACAACTACTGGGGCAAATGGCTTTGTATTAACTAACCCCAAAAATGCCGCCGCCACCGCTTTAAGTGGCACACAGCTAGATGTAGAGATAGACATCGCTGGAACACCATACCATTTCACGGTTTACCCGACTAAAGCATAAGGAGGACAAGATGAAACAGGTTAAAGAAGACAGGTTATCAATCATTCTAACATTAACTAGAGGCGGAGACATAGATTGCAGGGCTGACTATGTAGTGGGTGCTGAAGATGTCTCTGAATCTCGCTCTATGCGAATTCAGTTAAACCCCTCTCAGGAACAAGTAATCAGAAACTTTGGTGACAGTATCCTGCGAGAAATAAAACAATCTGAGGATGTGTAGCTTGGCAGAGAATAAGAATATTATTTTAACACTGACACAGAGGCTTGCATTACAGGTCTGTATAGATAACCTGACAATAGCTAGGCAGCAATTAGAAGCCGTTAAAAAGGAGATAGGGATAACCTACAATAACTTTACCGTCTCCCAGAATGGCGAAGTAAAAGACCTCGACAATATCCCACAAAAACAGGAGTGAACTATGGCTAAACCTATGCAAGCTAGAAACCGCCTGGAAATAAGACAGGCAATCGGCTACAACTTGGCTGATATTATCGTGGGCACGGCTACGGGTGGCGGTGATACGGCTAGCCTTCTGGATACCTACGGCCTGGCAAAGGGCGGTGACGATGAATACAACGGCAGACAGGTACAGTTCAATACACTGGCTGCCGGTAGCCCACCTGAAAAGACCTTCGTATCTGACTTTGCTGATACCGGCTCTGATGCCACTCTAGCCCCTGTTCTTTCAGGAGCAGTAGCAGCCAATGATACCTACGAAATGTGGAAGACCTTTTTAGTCGAGGACATCAACGATGCCATCAATCAGGCGATTATGGAAGTGACGGCTAGGTGTCTTCAGATGAAGGAAACCCATAATAATCATACTGCCAAAAAGACGTATGAGTATGCCTGGTTGACCAGTTTTAAGGCTCTGCACTCGGTAGAATATGTCTCCAGCGTAGGTGAAGAAGTGATTATCCACCGGTGCAATGCCGTCTGGGATGAGCTTGTGGATGGTGATGTGACCGCTTCACTCGATACCGCCTTAGAGAAAGAAGGTACAGGCTGTCTCAAGTTGGTTGTAGCTGCCGGTTGCGGTGCTGGTGACATACTAGCTACTGAAGACATATCCTCAAAAGACCTATCTGAGTGTGATGAGTTGGAGATGTGGATTTACTCGTCCGTAGCTCTAAGTGCTGGCGACCTCCAGGTATTACTTGATGACACCGCCCAGTGTGCCTCTGCTGTGGAATCCCTGAATATACCTGCTACTACTGCGGCTACCTGGACACGGCATGTTATCAGTCTGGCTAATCCTCACCTTGACACGGCTATTATCTCAGTAGGCTTAAAGATGGTCACTGATAAAGGGGCTTTCACTCTCTATGCCGATGACATCAAGGCAGTAAAAGCCACATCACGGGTCTACAGGGAACTTAACCCTGAATACTGGTCAATCGTGAAAGGCAGTACCAATTATCTGAGATTCACCGAGAATGGATTTAGTGTAGTGAGTAGCCCTACCCAGATAAGGCTCACTGGCTATCAGTTAGCAGCCCTTCTTAGTGATGACACTACCGATAGCGAGATAGACCCCGCTTACCTGATTGCTGCGGTAACCGGCAACCTTCTAATCTCCCATGCCAAGAGCCGGTCACTGGATATTAACGACAGGCAGAAACTATCTCAGTTCTGGCTTGCCAAAGCGGAGAAGATGAAGATTGGGTTAACAACGGACATATTACCTGATACCAGGTGGATTTAATATGGCAATAAATGTAATTGAGCAAGACGAAGTTGCCCTGAATAGTAAGAAGTACAAGATAAGACCTCCGGTATATGAGAGGTCTTATTCCCGATTCCCTAACCCTATTCGTATAGGCGACTCTGAATATACTTACGAGCAGATACTTTCCAACTGGGTTATCAATGACCAGAGGGGCGGTATCGGCGTTGAGGAAATGGACGAGAGTGTTGACTTCGACCGGTGCTGGTGGTCAAACTTAATACTCAATTACAAAGGACACATGTTCCTGCCCAGATTGGCAACGTCAATGACTGTTCCATCAAACCCTACCTTTACTTTGTCAAACGGGGATATGGAAACATGGTCACAAGCGCAATATCCTGATGATTGGACACTAGGGTCAGGTCAATGCGTTGAAGATACAAACAGAAAGCACGGAGGTACTTCTTCCGCAAAAGGCGATTCATCAGCGACCTTAATCCAAGCAATCTCCGACCCTACAGAGTGGATAGGGTTCAGGATGACGATAGCAGGGTGGAGTTATCGTGGTAGTGGTGATACTATAGCTAAATTAGCCATATACCGCAATTCAGTCGAGGTAACATCAGATACGGGGACAACTACAGGTGCGTGGGAGAATCTTACTCCTGCTGCGTATGTAGTGCCATTAGGGACGACTTCATTAGAAATCCATATCAACCTTAATAATGATATTTATGATAACAGAGCCTGGATTGATGATGTCACCTTAACCTACGTTGCCGTAGGTAATCCTTCCCACATGGTTAATTTTAACGGTGCTCATTATGCAGCCTTCGGTCAAGTTCTGGCTCGGGAGAACGCAGCGGGTACAGGCTACGATGCCAGGTACACCTTTGAGGCGAATATTACCGCGCTAATATCATCCCTTAATTCTAAACTCTACATCTTTATAGGGGATTCAGATAACTACTATCACATGACTACTGCCGAAGCTTGTACACAAAGTGATTCGGCTAATGCTAACTGGGGCTTTCAGTGGGACGGTAAGTTATTCAAGATAAATACCTCGGGAACCATGGCTTACTCAACCGATCCTGACGGTGGCAGTCCCACATGGACTGCTGATGCCAATATAACCGATATACCCTCAGAGATAGAACGGTTTTTCATCGGCAAAGATGCTGACGGTGCTGATGTCCCTTACTGTGCCACTAACACGGTTTTGAAAGTCCTCGACTTTTCTAACACTCTCTGGCTAGATAGTGCTCTGAAACTACCTAATCATCCGAACGGTGGTAAAGGAGCTTGCTACTGGCATGATGGGCATTATCTTTCATACGGGCTTGGATTAAAGAAATATGTCACCGGCTCAACGGCCACTATCTCAGAAGTGGGTCTTAACCGTGATGGGGGGCTTCCAGTTGAGTATAACGGGGAGATAACCACACTCCTGGGGGAAAGTGCCTCGGATGAGCTATTTGCCCTTGTAGATGCCTCTCAGACATCAGGAAATAGTAAATCAGGCGTTTATGCCTACGATGGTAGAGGATGGCATTGCTGGTGGGCAGATACGTCCAATAATGGGGCAATGAACGCTGCCATTATCAGCAATGACTACGCTTACCGCCTGTACTGGGATTGTGGCGGTACTGTCTATTATATTACCCTGCACAGGGGTATCTTTAACCCCAAGCAGTTAGCAGGGATCCAGGCTTATGCTAGTTCGGGGATATGGCTTAGCCCTTGGTTCAATGCCGGTACAGCAGTATATGACAAGACGGCTAATGAGCTTATGGACTTTGCCAAGAGTATAGATACTGATGAGACAGTAGCCTTAAAGTATCGTACCGACCATGCTAATACAGACCTTGATACCGGCTGGACTACACTCGATACCCTTAACACCACTGGGGAAGCAGGGGTAAACACTGAGGTCTTTGGCTCAAGTGCAGGGGTAAAGTTCAACACCATACAATTCAGAATGGACTTTGCTCGGGGTTCAACCAATACCAATAGTCCTGATGTCCAGGCTCTTGTCCTGTCTTTTCTAAAGAACCTGGACCGGAAGCGCATGTGGACATTTACGGTAATATGTGAGGAATATAGCGGGAATAAACCAAAGCAGATTCAGGCTAATCTCAAGACAGCCTTTGACTCGGATACTTTCTTACCCTTCATTTTCAGGCGTGATGACACCAATGAAACTCACTACGTCCATGTTTTCGACTATACCGCTCCACTCCAGACAGGCGATACATGGGAGGGTGAGTTCACTGTCACCTTAATGGAGATTTAGATGGAAGCCACACTCCCGGAAGTCAAAGTGCATCAAGCCTTAACGAAACTCGGTATATCCTTTGAGTTCCAGAGTACAAAGATGGGCGGAACCCAGGTTAAAGGCGGTGCCGTAGTTGACTTCTATATCCCTTCTTTAAGACTCGTAATCTCGGTTATCGGTACTTACTGGCACAGTGACCCTGACCGCAGGGTGCAGGACTCACTTCAGAGAACGATGTTGGCCAGTCAGGGGATAACCACGATATATATTACTGAGGAAATGGCTCTAAGAAACGCCCTCTATTATGTTCAGGAAGCACTGAGGGGTGTAGACCATTCTGGGTTTGGTAGGTTGCTGTAATGCGGGTTTTTTTACCCCGAATTGCTACAAAACGAGGGGATTATGAATCTCTATAAGGCATTGTGGTCAAAGATTGGTGGCCGACCCTGGACCTACATTTGGCGCGACATCTACCATCAGGCAGCGTGGGTTATTCAAATGCTGTGGTTCTGGACAGGGGTAGCCGTTGTCATGGTAATAGGCTGGGATGGGGTTCTAGTTTTCCTGATTGCTTATACCTATGGGTACATTCAAGGTCATTTCCAGTGGGGCACCAAGTATCAAAAAGGGCAAAAGGGTGAATGATACTACTAGAAGAGCCACGAATCAGGGAATTATGGGTTGAAGCTATTGGTTCTACTCTTGAGGAGAAGGGTTTAAGTATAGCCAAAGCACAGTTAAAGGATATTTGGGAATGGGGCAACGAACGATGTACTAAACATCATACTGGAGTACCATGTCTTACCTGGTAGCGGTGTGAAGGATGGAGTGTTCTTAAAGTTCGATGATGATGAGTGGGCTGAATATTGTGGATTGAGATAATCGGAGCGGTGCTTATTGGAATTTTAGGGATAGAACATCTAATAAAAGACACGAGGAAACGCCCATGAAACCATCTGAACGAGACGAGTTGCTAGGCAGGCTTGACGAGAGGACTATAAACACCTATAAACTGGTGGAGCAAAATAATAAGCACCTTGCCAACCTCAACGGTTCAATCCTTGACCACGAGGGACGTATATCTTGTTTAGAAGTTCCTACTCCAGCACCAACCAAGAGAAAGATTATCTCCAGACCAAACGTAGAGCGTGGCGGTACAATCGCCTTACTTCTGACTATTATCTACTTACTTATTACCAACGCTGGGTAACTTACTTCAACTTCATGTTATCCACTGGACTGGCTATCTTGTGCATCTTGATAACGTCCTCCTGGTTCAAGCTACTGACATATTTCCTTGTCATTCTCAAGGTCGAGTGACCTAACATGACCTGCAAAGCGAATTCCCCCATACCATTTCTGAGACAGTTAATTGCTGCCGTATGCCGAAAGGTATGCGGCCCTTTTTTTACGCCCGTGAGCCCTGTCCTTTTGCACAACACCTTGATTATCGTCTGAATCCCATCCTTCGTCAAAGGTTTCCCTTCTTCAGTTACCCATAGGCAATCAAGGTCATCCCTGCACATCGAAATATACTTGAACAATACCCTCCGTGCTATCTGCCCTATCCTTACCCACCTTTCCTTCCTGCCCTTCCCTATGATTTTAATAATACCTTCGGAGATGTCAACATCCACTAATTGAATCTTGGCCATTTCTGACACCCTGAGTCCTGTATCCAGAAAGACCAGTATCAAGGCTCTATTCCGGACCCCAATATATGTATGAGGATTGCACCAATCAAGCAACCTGTCTATGTCCTGTTTAGAGAACGGTCTAACTACCTTGTCGTCTTGGCGCGGTGGCTTGATATTCCTTACCGGGCTTTCATCAAGATACCTCTCCTGGATAAGCCAGTTAAAGAATCGCTTGATACTCTTAAAGTAATCCATGACCGAGGTTGCATTGTTAGTTTCCTGCAACTGGAGCATAAAAAGGCGTATATGCTGAGGGGAGACATCTTTTGAGGTCAGGACATCGTTCTGCTGGCAGAACTGAACAAAAGAACCTATCAGGTAGCGATAGTTTTTTAGCGTGGCCGGTGACAGCCCTTCCACCTTGCAAGATAAAAGGAAGATATTAAGCTCACCGGCCATATTATTTTTGTCAGTCAAATGGTAGAGGTCAGGCACGCCCTGAGTCTGAGTATCCCTGTCAGTCAAATGGTTTAGCACCCTACTTTTACCTTACCGCGCGGCATTTTCGAGGCTAAACTGGAGCTGGAGGGATTCGAACCCTCTACCTTTTGACTGCCAGTTAAAAGCCTTAAAAATGCTACTCTTCGTAGTAATACGGCTACCTACCGTGGCTCTACCGTTTTGTTTTCTCGTTCTTCTTGTGGTACTTCGGCTTGTCATAGCCCGTGCCGAGGGGTTTAACTTTCCACCATTCCAGGCGGTAAAGTTTAAGGATCAACGCCAAGTAACCGTTCTTCAACTTTTCCTTCTCTAAAAGATACAAAGTATAAATATGATAATGCAGGCTATCCCCAAGTATATCTTCTCTGGTAATTCAAATTCCTGATGTCTCTTCTTGTAGAGCAGATAAGTTAAGAGGTAGGCTAACCCGAGAAATATCCACTCTATAATGCCATCAGGTATTGCCTTCATTTCAACCGCCTGTTTACCCAGATGACCGGAGCCGCATGAGTGCAATCCTGATATTTAATGCTTGTATGACCGTTGGCAACCCACAACACATCTTCAATCTTACGGAGTTTGCCCACTATAAAACCATCTTCAGTTGCACAGGCTACTATATCTCCTACCTTAACTTCCGCGTCCCGGTCCAGAACAATAATATCACGGTCTTGTAAAGCCGGCTCCAGACACTTTCCTTCTACGACATAAGCCTCTATATTCTTACCTGAGACTTCCTGTCTTGGCAGATAGATATAGTAGTCCGGGTCCACTGGTTCACCAGCATGGAATGGGAAATCTTTGTAAACTGGTATGCTAACCGCCTGAACCATCTTTAGGTGCTCCAGAACTTGCTCTGGGGTTTCTGTTGATAAGCTCTCAGATGGAAGACCATAAACCTCTTTGGTTAAATAATCCAGACTTATTCCTAGACCCCTGGCAAGTTTGGCCAGTGTTTCCCTTTTGACACTCTTAACCCTCCCCATTTCGATTGCACATATATGAGACCGGGTAAGACCTGACTTGCTGGCTAACTCCCATTGAGTCAATCGCTGGTCTTTCCTTAACTTCTTTACATGAATACCCCAATTCATCATCCTCTCCCATTAGAAAAAGAAACCCTTCCTTCTAAGTGTAGCACTTATGCTACAAATGTCAATAAGGAAAACGCCTTATTTATGCTTCCTAAAAATATTTTTCAAAAGGTATTGACAAAGTGTAACTTATGTGCTACTTTGTTAGCATGTGCATAGTTACAAAGCTAGTTGAGTTACAGGGTGACAAGACCGACAAGGCATTTGCGGAAGAATTAGGTATCCACCGGGTGAGTTGGCAAAAGATAAAGCATGGCAAATTACAGGTCAGTGACAAGTTTCTGGTACGTGCTCACAGAGCCTTCCCCGAGTTGGATATTTTTTTGCCCAAAGATGATACAGAAAGTAACATAAGCGCCACCAGTGGTATCAACACAGACCGCCCTGAGAAGCCACAGAATGGCAGAGAAAGGGGTTTGGTGGCGAAAGTAAGGGGTTTGCTAAGGGTCAATAAGTCAGGGTCAAAAAAGGGGGAGAGAAATGAAACCAGAAGTTGACTGCAAGAAGATAGAGGCTGAATTAGCTGAATATGCCGGGGCTTTCCCGTGCAAGGTGCGCTCACATAATGGGGCTAGGCTATTCATCCGTGAGACAGACAAGTTGACAGAGGTTCGTATCAACCCCAAGAAAATCAGAACCCAAGCACAACTGGATGGCATTATCAATGATTGCCAGATGGAATTATCGAGAACTAGGCAAACATCAACCACCATTCGTCAGTGTGGCTACTGCGGTTACAAGGGGACTGACGTCAATCACGTTGGGCACTACTACATAGGTGGTAAAGGTGATGTTGAGTTCCCTATCTGCGATGACGCCGGGGCCTGTATCTCGAGGTGGCAATAGATGAACTCAAACGGCCATCTTAAATTAGAAGTGCGCTGCCTACTCAAGCACGGTAAGGTAAACGCCATCACCGGCAGAGAGTTAGCCAAGCGTCTGGGTTTTCGAGATGACCGACTCATCAGGCAGGTAATAAGAGAGCTTATTGCCAAGGGGATACCGGTAGCATCTTCTGTGAACCCTCCCTACGGCTACTACATTGCCGACAGCATAGAGGAAGCCCAGGAATATATGGATGGATTACGGTCCCGTCTGGTCAATGATGCTTACAGGCGCAGGGATTTCAAATTAGCATCAAAGGGAATACTAAACCCTCACCAGATGGTGATGCTATTAAGGTAAGCCGGGGAATTATGAATAACAGTAATGAGAAAAGAGGGCGCGGCAGACCGAGGGCAATGCCACTATCTGAACTAATGAGGCAGCAAGCAGCTTTGAGCGAAAACATAAAAATTAATAGAAAGGAAAAACCGCGCGGCAACGAGGCACTGATGAAGCTGTGTAAGTTGCAAATCAATCAAATACAAGGAGGGAGTATTGATGGAAACAGAAATGTATGAGACCTCTGACATAGCTCTAGCATCTTTCCTCTACTGCTCTGGTACTCAGCTTTCACGAATAAACCGCCAGAATCCCCAGCGTTGCATCTTTGTTTTTGCTTCCCCTAAGCCTGAACTAATCTCCAAATGGCAAGAAGGTAAAGCTAACGTTAATGCTTTGGCTCTTCTGAACGCATACCAAGAATTAAAGGCAAGATTGTTTCGGGGCGATTGAATGGAACGACAGGCGGTTAAGAGTAAGAAACGGAAGCAGACGAACGGACACCCGAAGGTCGTCTGTAATTGGAGCTATAGCAAAGAGACATCACCTAGCTTTCGAAAACTTATCAGCCGTTTGCTTCAACCAAGAAGAGACCCATTGTAAGGGTGAAGGGCGGGAAAAGGACATCTATAAAGGAGTAAGAGTCAATGGTTACACAGACTAAGACAGAAACTAGGCAAACATCAACCACCATTCGTCAGTGTGGCTACTGCGGTTACAAGGGGACTGATGTCAATCACGTTGGGCACTACTACATAGGTGGTAAAGGTGATGTTGAGTTCCCTATCTGCGATGACGCCGGGGCCTGTATCTCCAGAGTGGAGAGCAACAAGGAAGGAGGGAGAAATGCCAAAACTGATTCTTAAAGCTACACCGTTTGAGGAAATGGTGGCTATGGTAGGGGCCAACGGAGTACACCTGATAAACAAGGTTGTACCCATTGAAGGTAGAGAGCCTTTAGAGAAGCACATCGAACTAGATAAACAGCAAATGCTAAAACTCTACATAGCCATAAACGACCAAGTAACAGGGAGGTAAGAGAAGATGGTATTTAACTGCTTTTTCTGCGGGATAGAGTCAGACAGGTTTACTTTTATACCTGACGGCAAGGGTGACGTCAAGGCTGTCGAGAACTGGAAGATTCAGTCAGACCCGGAATACGGTGCTGGCCAAAAATACATGATCACTTTCGGTCAGATAAACGAGGACACTGAGATAAAAGGTTACTACTACTTCATCGAGTGTCCGGTGTGCTTGAACAAGACCCGCTTCTGGCGCAAAGACCACTTCCCTATCGACAGGATTGACCTCTTTGATCCCCCGCCTCAGGAACTAAGAAAACCAGAACCGGTAACAAGTAAATAACCAGGAGGGAGAGGATGGCTGAAGAGAGAACGGCTATAGTAAGGGTAGACCCAGTTGAGAACTCCGCTTATGTGGCACTCAAAGCTGAGGTCGAATCATTTGTTTCATCTGCTGAGAAGGCAGAAATAGCCACAGTAGAAGACCGGGAGTTCGCCACCAATGACCTCAGTATGTTAGCCAAACTCAAGAAGTCTATTGCCGACCTGAGAATAGAGTACCTTACTCCCTTAAAGGAATACACCGATACCATCAATAACGCCTTCAAGGAACTCACTGACCCTCTATCTAAGGCTGACGGCATTATGAGGCAGAAGGTATTGGTCTTCAATCAAGAGCAGGAGAGGATTCGTAGAGAGGCTGAGGACTTGGCAAGACAGGAGAAGGAGATAGCTGAACGAAGGGCTAGACTCAATGGAGAAGCATCTAAGTATGTTCCCGAGCCGATGCCGGCAATAGCCGACCAACGGGAAGTAACCGATTTAGGGGAGAGCAATACCCGGAAGGTGAGGAAGTGGGAAGTCGAGGACTTTTCTAAAGTACCCGATGAGTGCAAGGTTATCAACTCAGGTTATGTCACAAAGTTGGTCAAGGCTGGTATTGTGAGTATCCCCGGTATCAAGATTTGGGAAGAGAAAACCTTAGTAGTGGAGGCTGTAAAGGACTGATGGCTTACTATCCTATCGATAAAGAGTTAGAGGACTCCTGCAAGGTACTTAGGTTGCACTCAAGGTGTGCTGAGTGCGGGGGTAAACTGGCTCTCCGATACGACATGGACGCTCACAAGGACTACCTAGTATGTAGCGAGAATGAGTCCCATGAAGGACTGAGAAAAAAAAGACCAGAAAATCTTAAGCAAACAAGGAGGGAAATAAGTATGGATTCTGTAGCACTGACTAAACTTGGTGAACCGGGGATGATGCAGCGTATTGAAATGGCTCGATTCCCCCAGGCTTTGAAGCCTGAAGAGAAGGCTATGTTAGCCACCGTTGCCCTGAGTTATGGGCTCGACCCCATTATGAACGAGCTTACCATCTACCAGGGCAGACCGTATCCTACCGTCAACGCCTGGTATCGCAAGTCTCAAGAGACTGGATTGTTTGACGGCATGGATAGTAGACCAGCTAATGAGCAGGAGCGTAAAGAACGCAATGCCGTAGAAGGGGATTTACTGTATCGCTGTGAGGTATGGCGCAGGGGTGCTTCTCATCCTTTCGTGGGTTGGGGCAGGGTAAGAGCCGAGGAACGGAAGGGCAGTCCCCATCTCCCCATAGTCAAAGAGTCTGACCGGATGGCTGAGAAGAGGGCGGAAATGATGGCGATGCGTAAGGCATTCAGTATCCCTATGCCGTCAATTACGTGGGAAGAGGCTGTTGAGGCTGATATTACGGTTGATAAGGGCACCGGCGAGATAATCGAGGGAGAGGTAAAGGAAGTATCCCCTACTGATTCAGGACTGGACATTAACCCACCTAACACCGATAGCCCCGACCTGACCCCTGTCACACCGGAGCAGATAGCCAATATCAGGGAACTGTTAAAAGTATCAGGCAAGACGGCTGTTGACCTGGGCAAGTTTATGAACGAGGAAAAGGCGTGGGGAATATCAGTACCAGCCGAAGACCTGAAGAAGTGGCAGTATGACATCATTATCTTGGAGTGCCTGAAGATTGGACTAGAAGAATATTAAAAGCCTGTGGAATTAGGAATCATCAATTCCTTTATATAAGGCAGGAGTTACCAGATGGCTAGACCGCCAAAAGCAACGATAGACTACTTCCCCCATGATGCCAATGCCAGCAATAAGAAGACAGTCTATATACTTGAACAGAAATTTGGTCTTGTCGGTTACTGCTTCTGGTTTAAGCTCCTGGAGTTGCTTTGCTACACCGAAGGGCACTATTACGACTTCTCATCAATCCCAAGTTGGGAGTTCCTGAAAGCCCGTACCCGGGCGACAGATGATGATACCGCGAAGGGCATAATGGAAACACTGGTCGGTCTGGAAGCCATAGACGTTGAGCTCTACCAGCAGAAAATTATATGGATAGAGAACCTGGTCAACAACTTCAAGGACGTGTATTCGAGAAGGGAAACAGGCTTACCCACTAAGCCGGGAGCTACGCCCGGAGCGCCTGAGTTTACCATCAATGACAATGAGGGGATAGGCAGGTTAGTCAAACTATATCAGGAAGAAACTGGGAGGGACTTAACTACCCCGATTGAGCATGAGAAGTTTAAGGACTTCTATATCACTTACCCCGAAGACTCGATTGAAAGAGCTATTAAAGAGGCGGTGGCGTTCAAGGCCAAGTCACCACTCAGGTATATGGAGAAGATATTAGAGGACTGGGAGACAAAAGGAGGACTAGATAGTGAGGGGAAGCGAGCCGGAAAGCGTAGGACAGATTCTAAAAAGGTACTCACCCCAGACCGATACACAGACCCTGATACCTTATGAGTCTGACGAGCCAGAAGAGGACTCACGAGAGGTAATGCGCCGGGTACTGGGTATATCTACCTGGGACAACACCTTTGTCAACTTTAAGCCGGTTAGAGGCGCAGAGAAGGCCCTTTATCTCTTCAAGCAGTTGGCCTCCGGTAAGGCAACATGGCACATGCTTTTAGTATATGGGACCACTGGTTGCGGGAAGACTCATCTTTGCGAAGCTCTGTCAATAGAATGGTACAGGCAGGGGATAATAGGCAATGTCCTCACATGGGACTCTCTTATCCGATACCTTAAAAAGCTCATGTTTGGTGACATCAAGGATGCTTACGATACTACATTTGACAGGTTATGCGAAACACCTTACCTGATTCTGGATGATGTGGGCATGGGGAGTACTAACACGGAATACACTTGGAAAGAGTTTGATGCCCTCATCAACCATCGTTATAAGTACGGATTAGTGACGGTGGTTACTACTAACCTTAATATCAATCAACTATCAGACAGGGCAGTATCTAGGCTCAGGGATGCGGTAAAGAGCCGGATAGTTCTTAACCAGGCTCCGGATTACAGACCGAGGAGAGGGAAATGAAAACAACTGAAACAGGATTAAAGCAAGGGTTCAAGGACTTACTGGCAGTATATGGGATATTCAACTTCCCCATACTTCAAGGGATAGGTGCTTACAAAGGTATTCCTGACAGGATAGTTCACGTCAACGGCAAGGTTCACTATATAGAGTTCAAGAAAGTTAAAGGTAAGCTGTCTGAGCACCAACTAGCCTTCAAAGCACAGTGTGAGGCAGACGGGATAGATTATCACGTTATCAGGTCACTTGATGAGGCAATAGAATTAGTCAACGCATGGAGAGAACAATG
>Ga0098068_1000275_pt1 | contig 21282 bp, 28 predicted proteins | sample 26BtaG_FD_75059 | JGI IMG/M metagenome (GOLD analysis project Ga0098068, IMG submission 75059) | Marine viral communities from Cariaco Basin, Caribbean Sea - 26B_WHOI_OMZ_CsCl | ecosystem: Environmental > Aquatic > Marine > Oceanic | place: Caribbean Sea: Cariaco Basin | collected 2014-11-09 | reverse complement strand
GGCAATCCCTACCCTTGCTTGGTAAGTAGCTTTTTAATTAATCAAGGAGGTAATAATGAAGATGTCTAAACGTACCTACAAAGCATTAGTTGCATCAATAGTGCATTGGGAGGATAATTGTCAACAAGATTTCATATCAGGTGTAGATATAAGAGGTAGTGCATGTGCATTATGCCTACTTTATTACAGTCGATCCCTCTATTGCAGCCCTACTTGCCCTGTGAAAAGAGCAACCAAAAAAAACTTATGTGAGAAATCTCCCTGGGAATATGTTCGACGAATGAGAGAGAGATGTATTAAATACAACGAAGATATCCCTTACACAAGAGTTGATGTAAAGGACTTCTATCGTGTTGATAATGGTCTTAGGAATGCCATGAAGAAAGAACTTGCATTTCTTAAGAGTCTCTTACCTGAACATCCCTCATGAATTATCCAATAACAACACCTGATTATTGCGATGAAAAAACAAAATAATAAATAAGCCATTTATCAACCAGTAACCCCAAGCAGGTGTTGGTGTTGGTTTTCATTCCTTTCACCATCAATCTATCCCTAATAGCATCAGCACCTGCTTTTAATAAGGAGATTCTATGAGGCCGATCATATTTAGACCTAAAGTAGCAAAAAGCTGGACTCAAGTAACAAAGAGTGTACCGCGAGACGGTTATCAGATGGGAGAACAACTAGTAGAGATGCAAGAAAAATTAAATTGCCCCATCAGACCACGTCAAGTTAGAGTACCTAATCTTACTTGGATAGCCAAAGAAATTGATAGAATGGAGAGGAATACTGGGCTTGTGCATGTGGTGCATAAGACTAAAAGAAACTTCACCATCTATCGTACTAAGAAAGAAATAGAATTGGACGACGCAGCCCCATCAAGCTGAGAGGGAGTATTGAGCTGTAACTGTCAAGTCGGCAGATGCCAATATTTTACAGGCAGAGTGATACCTGAATGTAATGCTAACAAACTGTAGTGCTAGCCATATGTAAGTTAGTACCCTAAGTTGTTCATCTCATGGGCAGGCTCAAAGTTGTATTTGTTACAGGAAATACCGACTGAGCTTGCCCTTCAACAAGGAGAATAGTATGATTAAAATGATTAAAGATTTCTTTGGTGGATTTAAACGTCCTGCAAAGAGACAACCAACATCGGTTACAAGCGAGCATGTGTTGAAACCCGCTACTAAACGTAGTGCTAGGAAGAAACTCAAGCTTACTATGCGTACTCAACATAATATCGTCTCTATCAATGATTTTACTTGGGATAAACTATATGCATTGGCTGGACATCCTGATCCTACCTGGACTAAAGGTCATCTTTGGAAGATATGTATCAACAGAGGTTTGATAAAGACATTCAAAGCTAGCCACGCCAGTAGAAAGGAGAAAAAGCATGACACTTAAAAATATGGCTCTAGTTGTTATTGTGATGAACGCAGTGATATTCATATCAGAGCTTCATTCTTTGGGCAAAGGTGAATTTAAAGAGCCTTTGACACTTAGGCAAAGCATATCATTGCTTACACTAACACTAAGTGCAACAGCAATGGTGATAGCAGCTAGAATATCAGTTGAGTTAAGCAGATTATGAAACGATTTAAAATAATCTGGTCACATTATGATGATGGAGATGGTACCGAGATAGTTGAGGCATTGAGTGAACAAAATGCTAGAGACGTATTTAGTGCTAGATACCCTCTCTATTGCATCATAGCAGTATTCAAAATGGATTAGAGGACCTAGATCGTTCAAGCGTATGCTATGACAAAGTCTGTATTAAGAAGCTACACCACGACCGTATGCAGTTGTGAAACGGCTATTATTTATAACTTTCGAGCATAAAAAACGCCGACGGCGTAGCAAGACATCTAGTTAAAACACTGGTGGTTTGGTATTCGAGCCACCAGTGGCCCTAATCTTAACAAGGAGATTAACATGATAAAAGGTTTATTAGGAGAGCATGTTCAAGTTCTTATCGAAAGCCTTGAAGCAGGAGGCTGGAGAATTGGAGGTTATCGTGCTGAAAAAGATGGCGTGAGTATTTGGATAGCTAATGGAATTGCCGGTATTGGAGTTGATGGATATGCTGATTCTTTATTCAATTACTATGAAAAACGCTGTATCTGGAAGGCTGTAAGAAAAGCTGCAAAATACTCATTAAAACAACACGTATGTCGCCTTCCAAAAGAAATATAAGTATGCATACCTGCGTGACAGTAATAAAAAAGTAGGTTGGCAAATATGTGTACTTACACCTCAGTAGTTCAAGTGGTAGAACAGCCTATGGATGCTTCGAGTGCTCCCTGAGGTGCATGATAGTAATCTAACATATCGTGGAGGTTAACGTGAATAACTGCATGGAGATTGTTAAGAGAATGCATAAGAGACAAAAAACTAGGGAAACTAGTAATCGTTTTAGAAAACTGTATTATTCTAATCCTTGCAAATGGGTAGAATGGACAGGAAACTCCCACCCAGACCTGACATTTGAAGAAAACAGGGCGATATTGCAAGGAGTGGGTAAATGGTAAGCTACACTTACAAAATCAAATCAATCATGAAAGGCATTTGGGTTACATTTAGTGTCAACTTCTTAAGTAAGCGGATAATGGATAATCATTTTGAGCTTCATTTTAACAAGTCTGGCTATAATGGAGCTACATTTGGCTTTTTTGCATGTCCAATTTCAGATGATCGTAAAGAGATTCTGATTGGAGTAACCAAAGTGGAGAAGAAATAATGAGTAAAATGAGTAAAGCAGACATATTAACTGCTTGCCATGGAATAAAAGATGGGCAGGAGGTAATAGCTGGTCGACATGGTGAGATATTTCCGGCAATAGTGCGAGTAGTAGGAGTAGGAAAAGATCAAAAGTTATTTATCTGCACTGATCAATATAGTGTAAATGGTTGTCATCCAACCGATGGTAGAATATTTGGAAAAAGATATTCTTTCTTCACCTCACCAGCAGCGAAAAGGCTTGAAGGCTTAGACTATCTTGTTTTAGTAGATAAACCACTGCATAAACAAGATTTACATCATAAACCAATCGCCAATCACAATATACATGTAGGTGCCTTGGTAAAATCCTATGCAAGTACCCATAAGGCAAAAGTATTGGCAATATGTGGTCCTGTTGTCCATCTGTCTCGCAGATGTCCAGGGAATGTCAATAGTTCAATACGACATAAAGAATATGGCAGTACTTTGACCAAAGATGATTTAATTCGTTTGAAATATCGTATTTACACACCGTAATACAGTCAAAATCTAACCAATGAAGGGTGGGGAATAATATCTCCACCCTCTTAATAGGAGGCATAATGTGTTTTTCCTTTTTGAATACAGAAGACGCTGATGAATTCTCTGATATTATGGAATTCGCATTAAGTCAGTACAAACCTAGGTATGAAAAATCTGATGTAATAGTCTTCGATACTTATGAGATAGAACCAGATGTTAAGTGCAAATCTCAACTAGCTGCATATGCATTAACACATAAGCTTAATTATTTTGATAGGAAAGAGTATGATATGCTGTGCTTACATAAAATTGAGACAGGAGGCTTAGAGTGATGGGTGATGTATCAACAGAAAATGCATGCTACGATATTTTAAGCATCAGATCAGGTCTAAATGTAAAAGATATAGTAAAATTCTTCCCAATAAACCGAGACAAACAAGACATGAGATCCATCTTAAAAACTTGGGGAGAATATGGAGCTGAGTACACTACTCATCACGATTCTATAAAAGAAGACACATTGTCAATCACTAAAAGACACCCTGAAAAACTAACAGATAAAACACCTAAGTTTTTTAGGCTATCTACATTTTATCACAGATGGCCTTTCTTTGTATTGACAAAAATTGGAGTTGAAGATGGAAAGAATGACTGATGACGAAAGAGAAATGCATAGAACTCTTTCAAAAATATTGTCACAAAGAAGTGGATTAACGAAAGGCAGTTCTGTAAGACTAGTTAAAATAAGGGCTGAAACAATAAAAATAGGATCTCATCATATATATAGCACACCTCGTGCCCTCAGTAATCTGTCAGTAGCTTTTCCTAACTTTGTAACTGAGAGAATGGTGAAAAGATCGCGTTCTAGGAAAAAATTTGCAATAGTGAACGAATCTAAATATAATTTCATGCTGCAAGCTAGGGATAAAGGTAGGCTTTTCGCTGCACCATTCTTTATGTACACTAAAAAGTAAGAGGTAACTATGAAACAAGTATTACAACAGATAAAAACAACGATTCCTTTTACGTTCACAATCTACGTAGAGGATGAGTATAAAGACAGTTTGCCTAAAATAGGCCAGAAAAGATTGCGTCAAGCGTTGCTTAAAACTCTTCGAACCCTATCTCCACCTGGAGATTTGGCAACCATTAATGGACGTATGTCTAGGGCTATGCACCAAGTAGTTAAATTACGTATCCGTGATGTTGAACTTCTAAAAGAATTTAAAAAGAATGTTCTTATTGTAGGGCACGTAAATACAGACTTATGAACGATACTGACTCTATATTAAGAATAGCATCAGTACTTGGGCAAAGAAGCGGGTTTAACAAATATGATACACTTCATCTTGAAATGAATTTAGAATCGTCTCATACTATACTAGATTGGTGTAGTCTTAGAGGTTGTCCAAGTCTTATAAGAACCGCAAATAGCACTTGGATTAATAAAGACTCAAGTGTTGCATTTCCACCACGAGAGAAATCGCGATCATTTGGGCATGAAGGCCTTGTGGCAATGATTCCATTTTATTTCTTTAACCACAGATAGGAGGTGCTATGGAACAATTAGAAATAGATAGATTGTTCAATGCATGTGTTGTATTAAACAAAAGAAGCGGTTTGCGTACGTATAAAAGACTTATTCTTGAGTTTGCACCTACGCATGAAGAAGAACCTGAAAAATACGTAAAAGATTTTCCAAGAGCTTGCGGAGATTTTGGATCTGATGGAATAAGGCGTGTTACGCCTTTCATAGGAAAACCTATAAAGGTTGCTTGGTGGGATCACAGTACAAATATAGAAATAGTGGCAGCAAGCCACAATGGGTTAAGGCCATTAGGTCACTTCATAGAGTTTTTTAATTTCAAACCAGCATAGGAGGTTTAAATGGATGAAGAATTATTGAAGATTCTAACGAAAAATGTCATCAGACTTGAAACACAGTTAGAGATATTAGAAAAAGACCTTCTCGCGCTTCTTGAAGGCTACAAAGATTCTAATGGTGCTGCTGGTCATGAGCTTGATACATTAATTAAAAAACATTTCGATGTTTGAAACGAAATTAAAACCTCTGCAATCCCAATTGATATATGCAGAGATTTTGAAAGAAGCTTTCGGGATAAAGCGTCGAGATATCCAAATTGCCAGAGCTCAATGCTATGGTAATTGGTACAAAATAGAATTGGATCGAATCAGATCCATGTCTCAACGAGAGCTGTTTGTCTACGTACAAACACTCTACACTCAAGTACATTCTATCTCTATTAAGGATAGAAAAACCCGTAATAGTCTGGCTTTGTATAGTCTGTATGTATATGCAAATAACCTATTACACTTAACACGTAAAACACGGAGCAATTTAAATGCGTATATACCTGTTGAATGAAGGCACTGCCTTTAAAGAAAAGAACGTAGCAGCCAAAACTGTGCGTTGCCTGCGCGAAGAGCTGGATATTCCGGCTTCAGCGTCCATTACTGTTAATAACGAGCCTGCTACCAATGCTAAGCGTCTGAAGGCCGACGACGCTGTTGCCGTTATTAAGAAAAATAAAGTCGGTGGTTAAAACCTTTTAACCTGGTTTCTAGGGGAAGGTTTAGCAGCCTTCCCCTACTTTAAAGGAGAGATTATATGTATCGAGTAAAGATTGAGACTGGATTAGAACAATTTACTAAAAAAACAGATGATAGAGCTGAGGAGGAGTACAAGGATTATTTAAAGCATTTACAAAAAGAATATCCAGAATTTCCAAAATTATGGTTTACACCAAAAGGAAATCTCAGATTAGCTACCAAACAAGCTTTAACTAGGTGGCTTAGTATCCCTGCTGTTGATTTATCAATGCACAGAGAAAATCATAGGGTAATACGTGCATTAGGTGCTTACCATTGCAGTAACTCTAATGCAAATCGTAAAAAAGTATATTTAGCTCAGCTTATGGATCTTCTAATTAAGACCTCCAGAGGGCGTATGCACACCATACCCAAAGAAAAATTGGGAATGGCTAATGAGCTTGTAGAACGATTCTCTGTTGAGTTGAAACGTGCAAAGCCTATTTGTAAAACTTTAAATATCGTACCTGAATTAAACTTTGTGATTAAAAGCGAGCATACTTATCTTGAATTGTTCTCTACAATCAAAGATATAGTCATGCAAGTATATCATACTAGAAACTCGAAAAAGCCTGAGTTTAATTTAGCATTAGATAATCCGATAAAAATTGGATTTCTGATAGATTTAAATCGGTATGTGAATATGAATGGAGAAAAACCTATCACAGATGGATTGCTTGTAGAAGGCAGGCATAATCATCATCCATTTGCTAATAATAATTCGATATGCTTCTCTGGATATTCTTCAGCCATGCATGTTAGCATAAAAGAATTAGATCTCATATCGTTATTTGGGAATCTAAGAATGTGGGCTGAGACTTTCTCCAGAGATGCAACACCATTCTTGGCTATATCGGATTTTTGGATGGGCGTACCTAAGAGCTTCGGTACTATAGCCCAAGCTTATGGAGCTAACCCAGATTACTGTGCACAGCAGTACAATCCAAAGAAAGAGGATTGTGATAAGATTGAATGTTTACTGAGAAAAACATGCAGACATAATGCACTAGTTAACGGTAGGCCAGTTCCATTGTCTCCTAATGATATATTGAGATATGGAGGTGATTTCATCCTTGATGATGAAACAGAGGCTCTAATTGAAGACCTTCGGAAACGCATAGATGAGTATAGATGTTCTGTGCTTGGCCCAGGTCATGAATTTAAATACGAAAACTGGCCTTCTGAGAAACTAGATCTAAAAAAACTTACAAAGGAAGAAGTGGAAAGGAGAAGTAGACAACAACAGAGGCCCAGTGTCGTAGCTATGCCTCCACTACCTGAAATAGAGCCCATAGTAGCTACTTCTGCTACGTTTATTGTAGGTTCATCAACAGATTCTGTCACAATTTCTTCAGACACCTCAACATAAAGGAGACATAATGTTCTACATTTACCAAGATGATTGGAATAAAATGTTGTCATATGCAAAATCCGCCAATGTTCAGCTCGCATCCGAAATTGGCGGTATGGCAATATTAAAGCAAGACGAAGAAGGAGATTGGCAAATTCTTGATCCTTCTATTATAAAGCAAGAAGTATCAGGCGGCAACTGTGATCTCGATTCAGATGCATTGTCGAAATACTGCGGTCTTATGTTTAAAAAGCATGGAAAAGACGTACGTTTTATGTGGTGGCATTCGCATGGAACTATGGCTGCTTTCATGTCTGGGACCGATGATAAATGCATGAAAGAGTTCATGGAAGGTAGTGATTGGGGAGCTTTCCTTGTTATTAACGTCGAAGGCGAATACGTTATGGAATTGCGTATAGCTGACTTTAAAGGCGTTGTAGCAAATCCAAAGCTTAACATCATTACTGATGAGTTTGATGTTGATGCAGAGGTTAAGAAGTTGTGTACTAAGAAAACCTATAGCTATGGTAAATATTATGGAAAGAATTATTATAAGAACTATAATACAGGACGTTCTAACAAGACAACTGATCCCCAGACTAACGCAACATTACTTCCTGGTAAATCTGATTTAACCGCAATCAAGCAGATTGAAGCTTGGACTGAAGTTGATGAAGCTGCATTGAAATACCTCAATGGCAAATTGACGTATTCCGAAATTCGGAAGCTTCTCCAAGATGTCAATAAAGCATATGTTGGGTATGTCAAATTCACTGTACCTCTGTTAAAAGAAATGCCTGAAATGCTTTATCTTGAGAAAGGTAAACCATCCACATATAACCTTGTTGCCGAATATACTAAATGAATATAAGCCAACGATTTTCTGAAATATATAAATTGGATGGATATCAGTTTCAAGTAATAGGATGTGGTGCTATCGGGTCACATTTGGTTGAGCAATTAGCCAAAAGTAGTGCTCCTGAAATAGTGCTATATGACGATGATGAAGTAGGAGTAGAAAATGTAGGTGTTCAAAACTTCGTCACTGACGATATAGGCAAAAAGAAAGTTATTGCAACCAAGGAGAAAATTCATGCTATACATCCCATGGCTAAAGTAACTGTCTTTGATAAACGCTTTGAGTCAGATCCTTATGCCAAAAGCCTACAGGAAAAATCAATTGTGTGCATGGGTGTGGATTCAATGGAGTCTAGAAAAAACATCGCAGAGACTTTACTGGCGAACCCACCTTTATTCACAATTGATGGTCGTATGGGTTCAGAGCAATTCCAAGCTTATATGTTTACCAAAAATACCCTCCAAAAGTATTTTGATACATGGTATACAGATGAAGAAGGAGACTCTGAGCCTTGTAGCCGCAAAGGAACCCCCTATTGTGCTGATATGGCCGCTAGTTTCATGATGAACCAAGTAAGAAAGTTTGTAACTAATCAGCCCAGAGAGTCTGAGTTATTGTTTAACTTTCCTGCTATGGCACTTGAAACTAAGATGTACAAGTAGCAACATAAGGGTAGTAGCTCAATTGAGAGCCTTACATTTTACGTTTGAGATGCGGGAATCGAATCCCGTCTACCCTTAATCCTTGCATTTATTGGAATAATTTAGTAAATTAAAGGAGGAAATAACAAAGGAAAAGATGATTCAAGTAAACACTATACAAACAGATTGGAGTTCTGGAGTACCAGCAGGTTTGACATGGTATTTCATAGGGCAACCAAAAACTGGCAAAACAACACAAGCATCTAGATGGAATGATGGCGGATCTAAAAACGTCATCGTCTTAGATACAGACTTAGGTGCTGACTTTGTTGAAGACGCTAACGTAATCCCAATCATTGCTGTAAATCCCCCAGAAAGACCAGTAATGAAAGGTGGAAAGCGTGTAATAAGGGATGAAATGATCATGACAGAAGTCATCCCACCTGAAGAACGAGGCTGTGTTTACAGAGTAGGCCCCGACAAAGGCAAGGCTATGCCTGCGTACTCTCTTACAGAAGCCCTTACCTGGCTACGAAAAGAATGGACTAAGCTTCCATACGATACTGTAGTAATTGATACCATAGATGAAATAAACAAGTGGATTGAGAAAGAAACTTGTAGACATATGGGTATTCAATCAATGGGTGAAGGCGACTACGGAGCAGATTGGGGAATGGCACGTAAACGTGTAGTAAACGCTGTCTTGGAATTTCAGAACATGATAAAACGCTACGGTGGTACACTTATTCTTATAAGTCATTCTAAGACATCGAGCATAGTAGATGGAAAGGTGCAGCTTGCACCTGATTTACCAAGAGGTTTAGGAGTTTCTCTAACAGCTCGTGCTGATGCAGTTGGTTACATAACAGCAGAGAAATCCAATAGCAATCTCTACATTTCGTTTAAGTCTTATGATGAAAGAGCCATCGGTAGCAGATTAGAGCCTTTATTTCAAAAAAGGCTTGTATTCGATTACGAAACAATAAAGACTGAAATAATGTCTTACACGAAGGAATAATATGCCCTTAAAAACGAGCAAACCTACCTCTTCTGGAGACGGTGGAGGTATTTTTATCGACAAAGTAGTTATCGTTGATGTAAAGGACTTCTCTGGTAAAACAACAGAGTATATAAAGTATCCTAACGATATCGCTGTCGAAGTTACATTCTCCAAATCAGGCTTGGATTGGAATCCAAGTATGCTGATTGGAGGGAATTTCAAGAAAGACGAGCAAACCACTGCTGTCTTGGATTGGGGCGGAGCGTTCCCAGTACGTGATTTCTTTGGAAGATTAAGTGCAGAAGCTGAACTTACCGAAGATAACACGTTACCACCAGAATTGTTATCTTCCATGGTGGGAAAGGAAATGTTTACACTATCGTACCGCACTACAAGACAACGTAATGGTAAATTCACCTATAGCACTTGGAAAGAAATAGGTGCTATAGATGATGGTGAAGATGACCTAAGAGCACGCTTCCAACGAAGCCTTAAGCGAGGCTATCCCAAGAATGCGAATGTTGGTGAATTATCCACACCAGCATCCGAACCTTGGGCTGAGGAAACCTCTAGCGATTTATAATGGATCGCTATATTGAAATAGCAAGAGGCCATGTTGGTAATAGGGGAGAAGTAATCCCTCTCCCCACCCTTTCAAGTTGCATTAAAAAGAATGAATCTTTATATAGAAGCTACTATACTTTCGATGAAGAGTTGTTGAAACACTTTAGAGTATATCAGACTATAAAAGGATTCAAAGGTAAAGTATACCTTGATAGGATTGTGTTTGACATTGACAAAGGAGTCAATTCTGATCAACAAGTGTTGGAAAGAACCCGCTTCTTTGTTGAAGAGTTAGAAAGCAATTGGAAAATAGAGAATGATGTTGTGCAAGTATGGTATTCAGGAAGAGGTTATCATGTAGTAATCCCAGAAGTATTTGGGTTTACTCCCTCTCCAGAAATGCCAGAAATAGTTAAAAAAACACTATCACACCATTTTCCAGATGCAGACCCTATCTATGATAAAGCACGTATTCTACGTGTTGGTTATACAATTAATGATAAAACGAATAAGTATAAGATACCTTTAAACATGAAAGAGGTATTTACTTTAAAATCAGATGAAATACTGGAATTAGCATCAGAGCAACGACGTGTTCCGATAACAACAATTCCAGATGACTATGGAACTTCATTAAATGAATATATACTTGTACCAGACAAAAAGTTGAATGTAGGCAAACCTACACATGCTAAAGACGACCCTACTGCCATTGTTACATGTATTCAAAAAATGTACAACGAGGGTGATGTAGAAGGAAGTAGGCACATAAAGATACTGAGAATGGTGTCTACTTTCAGAAGGCATGGTGTGCCTAGATCAGCTATTGTCTCAATAATGCAAAAATGGGCTCCTTCTTTAGATGAATACGAAGTAGAGCGTATAGCAGAGAATGTATTCGACAAAGGATACCGATATTCTTGCAGTGATGCTGTCATGAGCAAGTATTGCGATCTTAAATGCATTTTCTACAAGAACAAAAACTATACACTTGAAGTCGTAAACGCTAAAGATATGGAAAAGAACTTTACTGATTTCATACGCACTGACTATAAGAACAGAACCTTTGATCTAAAGGATATCTATGACACATCAGAATTCTGTTTTTATCCTGGAGAGTTTACAATGGTAATGGGAGACACTGGACTAGGTAAGACAGCCTTTGTTCAGAATTTATGTACTCCATTAACAGACATGTCTATATTGTTCTTATCGCTAGAGACACACGAAACCCTGATGTTTAGAAGGTTCATTCAGATATGCACAGGGCTGACAAAGGAAGAGGTGAGAGATTACTACAGAACTAACACTAACTCCTTATCCAATGCGATAGATCATATACAGATAATGTCAGTAGCGCCAGAGATTAAGTCAATACGTCAATTAGTTGCTGAAGTTGAACCTAAGATACTCATAATAGATACATTAGACAGTATCGAAGTAGAGTACTCTAAAGGCGATAATGAGGATTTGAAAGCCATCATCCTTGCTTTAAAAAAGATTGCACAAGTAAACGGCATCATCGTTATAGGTGTACATCATATAAGCAAGAATGCAGCCTATGGTGGCAAATTGAATGTTCATTCTGGCAAAGGCTCAAGCACGGCAGAGCAGAAAGCAGATAAAGTTATTACCATAGAGGGGAACCCTGAAACAATGAAAAGGGTTGTAAAAAGCCAAAAAGCAAGAGACGAGGCTCCCTTTAACATGCTTATGGAATACGATTTCCGTAATTTTCAATATAGGCAGATAAAATGAGAATGCTAAAGTATCTCATCAACTTCACCTACACAGAAGAAGAAAACCACGCAAGAGGGAGTTTAATGCTATTTAGCTTATTCTCCTTAATATGTGGTGTTTATCAAGAAAAAGGTACGCATATAGACCTTGGAATAGGGATTGGGCCTTTAGGGCTATCAATCGTTTTACATAGGTGGGAGTAATGACTCACCCATCAAAGGTTAAAGGCAATACATTTGAAAGAGAAGTTGTCGCTAACGCCAAAGAATACGGTCTAGATGCTGAAAGAGCATACGCATCAAATGGTAAAGCATTAGGTTATTCAGAGGAGGTAGACGTAGTTATCGCTGAACACCCAATGCAATGTAAGAGGAGAAAGACAATCTCCAACTACTTGAAGATACCTGAAGATGCTTTCGGAGTTTTACTTAGAGAAGACAGAGGAGAAACCTACCTCATAATTCGTTATGAGCACTGGTTACAGTCTGTCTCCTAATACTATTCATCACGAACCTCCTTGTTGATGAAAACGAGAGTGGGGAGTTTGGTCTCCTTTCTCCCCACTTTTTATTAAGGAGTGGCATGGATTTACAAGATAGAATTGATTGTATCATGGGTGCTGTATACGAACACAAGCATGCAGATGCAACATGTGAACAAGTGGAAATAAAAGTTATAAAACATCTTCAAGAGATGCAGGATGAGATAGACAACCTTGAAGAAGAATTGAGTTATCAATAGTTAAATGAATAGGGGCGGTGGCGTGGACAGCAACTCGGTTGTGACAGAATCACGCACTACAGGTAGAATCAGAATAATTCCTGCCCGCCCCTCAATTAAGGAATGAATGATGAGTAGAGTACTATTAATAGCAGACATGCACTTCGGACACAGAGCCATATGCAAGTACAGACCATTTGACACATCAGAAAATCATGATAGTTTGATAATAAAAAACTGGAAAGAGTCTGTTGGAAAAAGAGATATTGTGCATGTGTTGGGGGATGCTGCTTTCACAGTTCAAGGCTTATCTAAGATAGCTGAATTACCTGGACGCAAGAAATTAATAGCAGGTAATCATGATTCACTTAACGCAATGCAATACTTGAGTGTGTTTGAAGATGTGATGGGTACTATCAAATACAAAGGTGTATGGTTATCTCATATACCTGTGCACCCAGATGAATTACGTGGTCACTTCAACATACATGGGCATTCGCATGATCATGTAATAGATGACCCGAGGTATGCTAATGTGTGCGTGGAGTATACAGAGTATAAGCCAGTGTTGTTTACTGAGGTGAAAGCTAAATTAACACAAAAGGAGAAAGGATGAGTGAAGTAACTGTAATTCTAATATGTCTTATCTTAGGGCTTATGGAAATAAATAACGAGGAGGAAGATTGATGAAAGAAACACCTGAACAAAAATCTAAAAGACTTCTAGGAGAGAAGTCAGACTTAATGCGTTCACGAGTATACACTAGAAAGGAGATAAAGGTGACTCATGGATATCTAAAATGGTTCGAAAATCCACTAACAGTGCTGGGAGCACTTGCTGTAATCTTTATAATAATCTTAATAGTTGCAATAGCAAAAGTCTAAAACAGGTCGCATATCTTTTTTTGCTGTATATTGAAACAACCAGGCTAATCTTCTTCTGGGAAGAGAGCTGGTTTAATACGAGCTGCTGGGAACCCAGTAAACTTCTCTATCGTCATTGCAGGATTTTGAGCTGCACCTACTGCAGAGTGGGCAAGTCTCCCAAATGGAAACCATGTCCACACATGATAAGAAGCAAACCTACCCCAATCATTAGATAGCAAAGATCCTATGGGTGCCATAAGTAACCTAGCTATAGGTGGCTGGAGTGGATTGAATATATTAGCAGGGTAGGGTGCGGTACCAAAGAAAGCACGCTCCTTCTCCTTCTCATCACCAAAGAAGAAATCGCCAAAGTCCTGCAGGGCAGACCAAGGTTGAGGCAAGGCACTCTCAAACATGCTGGCAGGTAGCAACTGAGCGAGGGAGAACAGGAACAAGTCTGCTAACAAGAACCTGCCCACCCTCTCATTTTCTATAGCAGTATTAGCAAAGCCAAGAGCACGCGCATCTTTCAGCACATCCTTTCTCAACTTCAGTGAGTTGAATGCAAACAGTTTAAACCTGGTGAACACCTTACCCATTGCAGTTCTACTGAAAGCAGGGCGACTGGCGTTGTTGTAGATAAACTGGGTTGCAGCTACACCATCCTGTGCAAGCTTGATTAACCAAGGGTGATCTTTCTCTAAGACAGTCCCATTAGCCTCCAAGACCTCCCTAGCCTGAAGGTAATGAGCCACGAAAGAATGCATTCGCAGCTTCCGCTCAGACTTACGCATAAACCATGCCGCTTTGTCAAAGATGTCTCTAGTCACACCCTGTTCTTTTAGTTGGTGAACAACCGTAGAGATCAGTTCTCTATCACCAATTTCTTTGTTCTTCTTAATAGCCTCTAAGGATTTCTCCCAGATAAGCTTAAACTTGGTATCCCTGAAGCCAGGCTGGGCAGACAGAATGCCAGTCTCAGATTTCACCCACGACTCAATGGAGCCATGCTCACTAACCCACTTCTCAACATCAGCCCAACTCTTAAAGTTGCGATCAACATTGCTCTTCAGGTAATTCAAGCTCATCGCATTCCTAAACGTCTGATATCCAGTACGCCCCTGAGTGTGCAGACTACCACCGAAGAGGTTATTTACCATGGTTTTAGTGGAAGCAAGCAGGGTCATCATTTCCCACTTGGCCTCAAGATTAGAAAGATGGGCGAGCTTCCTGAAGTTATCTATCTTACCAATCTCTCCTAATTCCGCACCATTAAACCACTTCTTACCTATCTTTCTAGCTACCTTCTCCATACGTTCATCGCTAAGAGCGTTATATAAAGTACCTTTTACATTCAGACCGTCACGCCATGCGGAAGGGAACGTAGATGGGTAGCCAAGGTTATCACGCACGTATAAGCGCATGAAGTTTGCAAAATTCTTTGTACCCTCCTCACCAAATGGACTACGTGCTTCAAAATCACGTATAACCTTATGTGAGAGAAGGGCATTTGTTATATTATACCTTGCTGTTACAATCTGATTTTCGTAGTTCTCAAGAGCATCTGCAGTACGTGCCCATCCTGGGATAGGCCCATCAGAGGTGTTTCTTGACAACACATGTCCAGCCCTGTAGTGCATGCCTGCTTCTTGTAGAGTCTTCTCAGTAAGCCTTGGAGTAGCCAAGTACTTCTCCATACCTTCAGAGAACCCACCATCTGGGATACCTGATTTACCCTGTAGGACAATCAGGTCAACCATCTTCCTTTGAATAACGTCCTCTGCCACTCCAGCCTTAGCCAGACGCTCAATCTCCTTGGCTTTCTGTCGTCTTATATCCTGCGGAGACCAGCCAGAGTGAGGCCAGAACGCACCACCAAGATCGCCAATGTCGGAGAACGTAGTCATCGGATTAATGCGATAGAAGCTTTTGTATGCTAATCGAAGCTCTTCTGGGAGTTCCTCAACTCTCGTAATTCCCTTATAGTTAGTATTCTCAACTATTTCCACTACCCTCTGGTATGCTTCAACAGTGGGTTTGTACCTCTCTGGTATTGCATCTACATCTAAATCTTTCACTAGTGTGTTCATAAATGGGGCATATTCATCGCGTCTTGCATCGGATGGTAGAACAAGATCGACAAACTTTCTCTCCCGTATAACACCAGGTGCGAACTTGGTATTGTCTAAGCCATACTCATAGTCCATAATATACGCACCACGCAACCCTATGTTGGGAACTTCCGATCTTTGGAAGAAGCTTTTCTCCATAATCTCAAGCACACGAGCATGATCCAGTTCAGACTCACCGAATATGAACTCTTTACCATCCTTTGCTCTAAAGAACTTCTTCTCAGCCTTTACATTCTTTATATGCTCATTATAGAAGCTGCGTAATTCTTTCTTAATCCCTTTCTCAAGACGTGCAACCACTTCTTCGGCACTTGATCCACCACGTATCCCAGGGATATTATATACCTTATCAGACAGAGATAGTAAATCTTCCTGTGCTTTCCTTAGGTGGTCTCCATAAACCCTAAAGCCTTCCTTGCCTTTACGAGCTTCGTTACGAAGTGGCCCCTCTATCCTAGCAACAGCTATCTCTAGTAGCTTAACCGCATCTGCTCCTGTAGACTTAACTTCGGAGAAGACGTTTTCACTAAGACGCTTGCTTAGAACCTCCAGAGCACCTTCCTTCTGGAAGTTTGTCTGAGATGCAAACTCATGCAATGCACCCATGGAACTTAGTGGTATCTGCACATCCTTAGTGAACTGTTTACTGAATCCCTTTACTGGAACGCCTTCCTTCTTGACGGTCAGCATGTCATGCATTGTGGTAATATTTGCCACTGTCTGAGGTGCTATGTAGTGCATCATCTTCTTGATGCGACCATCCTTAGTGAGGAACCTATCCAACTCACCTTTATTATGCATTCTTTCAAGTTCATTGACAAACAACTTCAGATCTCTCTTAGTAGCACCTGTCGGATGGATACCAAAGAACTCGTTAAGCCCTGTCATCGTACCTTCAAAGAACGATTCAAAGTCTTTTGCGATGTCAGGTCTCTCTACAAGAACCTTATTCAACCTATCCATAAGCTTAACATGCTCTGCATCAAACTCAAATACAGTAGTTCCCTCAGCCACTGCATCCTTTATCTGTACCCAGTGTTTAGACAGCTCCTGTTGTGCAGTAACCTTACTCTCACTAGGAGAGGGCTCTACCTTAACATCGGTGATGCCTGCCAACTGCTTTACTTCATCCTTACTTACCTCTTTACGTGCAGCTCTGTATATCCTGTTGTAGGATGCCCATAGACGCTCCTGGTTGTGCCTAGAAGTCGTTTTTAATACGTACCCTAACCTATGTATGTCTGTTCTACTCCATGCCCTCTCAGCGTCTTTTACAGCCTCTTTAGAGACTGCTTTGCCCTCAGCATCAACAGCGCCTGTAGACTTCTTATAGTCTGCTAAAGATGTGCCCTGCCTGTGCAAAGAGCCTAATAGATATAAATCGAAGTAATCCTTCTCTCCTTGGTTCTTTAGCTGCCTCTTTATCTTGGCTGTTGCATTCTCGAGTTCAGTGAGATTTCTGACTTTCCCCAAGGCACCTTTCACATCCTTGGAGATATTGATATTCTTAGTGTCGATCTTCTTCTTGCGTGCAGTCTTAACACCCTCCATCAGCCTGAGGTACACACCATCAATAACTTCAGCTAAGTCGGCTATACCACCCAATCTCTTGCTAGTTGTACCTGCCTTTACAGCGCGCTCTCCAGCTTCATACAGCGGCATAACGCTAGCCATATCGTAGAAATCATTAGTATCGTAATCAATGCGCTCTTCTCTGGTTGGCTTCTTCTTGGCAAACTGGAATGTCTTTATTGATCGCCTGCCAACAAGCTCTCTTAAGCGTGCACCTTCCTTAGTCTTAGCAGTAAATACCTTATTGAACTGCTTTGCTAGGTCCATAGCCTTGTCAATATCAAGGTAGTTCCTTGGATTACCAGAGATATTTACATCTGAGAGAGCGTCAGCTACAAAATTGAACATACCAGGAACCCTAACACCACGATCCTTTAGTATCTTCGTATGCTTCTTTATGCCATCAAAGACTTCATGTAGGGTATAAGCCCTATCGTTATTATAATCCTTTCCATTTAGGTACTTGTCTATCTGGCTTATATTACCATACAGAGTATCGTTTAATGTAAGTCCTTTGCTCTCTACCTTAGGCTTACTGGTCTGATAGAGGACATTCTCTACGTCAAGTCTTAGATTTAATTTTTTACCATCTGACGAAAACACCTCGACTTTTGGGAAAGCTGCATCAAACAGTATTCTCTTAGCTACGTCATGTCGTACTAACCCAGTATAGTCTGCCGCATCTGCGGCGAAGTTCATAGCGTCCCTAGCCAGCATTCTGAAGTGTCTGCCTTTATCCTTAGCAGCGGTGAAACGTACTTTCAGCCCAGTAACATCAGCAACTTCCTTGGCAAACTTCGGTATAGCCTTAAGTCTGTTGAGGGCATTGTCTCCAATAATGAACCACTCCATGTTGCCACCACGCTGGTTGACAAGAGACATTAAAGAGTGTATCTGCCTACGCGCATTTGCAACAGTTCCAAGCAGCTTATTACCAGTCCTTGCATTGTGAGCCACTTCCCATCTGGCAAGCGGAGAGCTCATAGCTATAACATCACTAGCAGCCTGCATTTTCTTTGACAACTTCTTTTGTCTCTGGAGGTCTTGGTAATCCCTCACGAATAGATTCTCAGTAGTCTTCGATGGTACTCCCTTCCACTCATTCCTAGCAGCATGGAGATCAGCCATGATATCGGTGCCTACGTTCTGGTACATGAACACAGAGTCAATATCAAGGTCCATACCTCCCATAGCAGACATATCTTCCTGCCTTAGCACGATACCAGCCCCACGCCTACCAGTAAAGCCATAGAATCGCATAGCTCTTGTGCCAGAGATAGAGTCTGATGGCACGCGAATGATAGCTACATTCAGATCCTTGTAGAGCTCGGCCTTCTTGATCTTGTTTGTCTCCGCCTTGTAGTGTTTAAAGGCATCTTCAAGCCTTACCCCATCCTGACCATTATAAAAGATCTTCCAATTCTTCCAAGCCTCATCCAGCATGAAGTAGCCTTGTTTCGGGAAGTTGGGGAACTTCTGCTCCAAGTAAGCGTCATATGGTTTACCTATAGCCTTACCACTCCACTTAGCCTTAGGTTTTAATGCCCTATTGATTATGTAATTTCTTAGTGCAGTGTATGCATACGGTCTCATCAGCTTACTATTAACAACACCTGGAGTAAGCTCTGCTGTTTCAAGTATGACATCCACCGCACTATTAGCGTTGCTTAAATCCCTCTCTAGCCTAGCCTTCTCAACCGAATCCATGTCATCAACGCTAACATCTTTCAATGGATCTCGTTTATTCAAAATCTTATTTACAACCTTCGTATAGAGAGGTGAATCTGCAACCTCATCCCCAGCAATAATCTTAACAACATCGTAGATGTCCATCTCATCTACATCAATCTTATCTACAAGTTCTTTTTCCCCAGTCTTTCTATACCTTGCAACTCTTTCATTCGTTTTTTCATCTCCCAGTATCGAGTTGCGGATGACTTCTTCTTTAATAGCCTCCCTAGACTTACCGGAGGACTGTTCTGGAAAGAGGTTAGTAAAGTACTGTCTGACGTAGTTAGTGCCTTTAATAGCCCTAGCAGGGTCTTCATATACACCCAACGAAGTTCCAAGATCACCATACGGAATGGTGTACGAGACCAACTTGTTTCTCTGAGTTCTTGTTTTACCTTCATAGTACCACATCCCCTGTTTTGGATGCAACTTTTGGCTGAACACCTTACGCAACCCTACCTGCTTAACGCCCTGCAAGTATGTCTTGGAGTCTATATCCAACTTCTTCATCTCGGCGTTCTCTCGAGCACCAACACGATAGAACTGAACCTTAACCAGCATTAAACCTTCTTTTGGAGTACTGGTGGCTATAAAGCCCTTCATACTGCCAGCACCTTCAGGCAACCCAGCGCTCTTTAGTCTAGCGTCAAACGAATCCCAGCTCTCCGCTACGATACCATCCATCTCCACATCACTACGCCTTGGCTTACCAAATACAGCCCCAGTACCATTCTCTGGAAACTCATTGAAGATAATAGTCTTGTGACCTTCTTTACGCGGCATCATCTTAGGGTCTTGCTTGATCTCCTGAGAGTGTAGGATCTGTAGGCGCTTGTTTAACGCCACAGGATTGAGTAAGAATTTCTTAGGATTCTCCAACATAGTCTTGAGAGGCACACCGCTATTTATATCCTCAAGGAACCTGTAGAAATTGGCTGCAGACATATCGTATAGCTCTCCAGCCTCACCTAATGAAATCCCCTGTTTGTTTGCAAGCTTGGCAAATCTGTTACGTTGACTAGCATATAAAGACTTAACATCTACGTTTAGGGCGTCAGCAACGACCTTTTGGTAGCGTTTTAGCTCGCTTTTTACCTCTTCTGGAGTGAATTGACTCTCTATACTGAAGCCACGGTCTTTGTCTTTTATACCACCCAAAAACCACTGCTTTCCCTTGCCTAGGGCGATTGTTGCAGATGCAAAGTCTTCTGGAGTCCCTTCTATGATGTTCACAACGCCCTTCTCGCCTTTATCGACATCCTTAAGTGTGAACATCGCTTTGCCTTTAAGGATACGTCTAATGAAGGACAAAGGCCCAGAAGTTGCTCTGCGATTACCGAATGAATCAAAGTCATCGGCTGCTCTAGTTCTTGTAGTACCACCCTTGAGGTTAATTACCAGTCCAGGGTCATCAAATGAATGCATAGTACGCATCCATAGCTGCCTCAAGTCCCTCGCCATCTCACCCTGAGGCTTCTCACCAAATCTACTCTCCACAGCATCAAGCATGGCCTTGTAGCCATCTTCGCCTTTTAACTCAAGCTCTACAGCAGCATTGAAAGCATCTACAACCTCGTCTTCTACTTTCTGGATACGTAAACGCTTATCTACAGCCTTGCCCTCAGCTTTCTGCCTGCTTACTTTCTCCGCTAGATTAAGAGATATGGCACGTAAGGCTGGCTTGGTTACTGTAGTACCATCATGATCCTCTATAGTCTTCTCTGCATCCGCTACCGCAGTAGCATCTACCTCTTGTTGGATGCCTGGTTTAAGGTCAAGCTCTACTTGCTTGCCTACAGGTGGTTTACCAAGCGTGGCAATATCTATCCCCATCTTACGTAAAGCAAACTCATTAGCCTCCGCTTCCCTACGGATATTATCAGGTGCTAGTAGGTCTTTGCTATGCTTCTCAGTGTGGTGAAGCATCTTTATATGCCCCTCCTCATGGAACAATATAAACTGCTTATATGCTTCTACACCACCTTGCTTATCAAGCTCTACCTTAAGCTTATCAATGTCTATATTCTGCTCTTCAAAGACCTTCTTTTTCTGCTTACTTGCAGGCCTATCAGACTCTCCCCTTAAATATTGTAACCCAGCCTCATAGTCAGCCTTTACAGCCTCTTCGTCTATTATAACCTTCCCTTTTGGGGATACCTGTGCAAGGCTTTTAGTCAGCCTGCCCGCCCCCTCAGAATCGCTTTTAAGGGGCTTAGGAGCCGTCTTAAGTCTTGCAGTTTCTACCTT
>Ga0098068_1000272_pt1 | contig 21393 bp, 19 predicted proteins | sample 26BtaG_FD_75059 | JGI IMG/M metagenome (GOLD analysis project Ga0098068, IMG submission 75059) | Marine viral communities from Cariaco Basin, Caribbean Sea - 26B_WHOI_OMZ_CsCl | ecosystem: Environmental > Aquatic > Marine > Oceanic | place: Caribbean Sea: Cariaco Basin | collected 2014-11-09 | reverse complement strand
GCCAGAGGAAGCAGAGCGGGAAATGCTCGGTATGCTGGAGCGTAAAGAGAAAATCATGGGCTTTGGCCATGCGATCTATCGGGAGTCGGATCCGCGTAATGCCATTATCAAAGAGTGGTCGAAGAAGCTGGCGGATGATGTTGGCGACACCGTGCTCTATCCGGTGTCCGTTCGCTGTGAGGAGGTGATGTGGCGTGAGAAGAAACTGTTCTGCAACGCCGATTTCTTCCATGCCAGCGCTTACCACTTCATGGATATCCCGACCAAGCTGTTTACACCGATTTTCGTGATGTCCCGGGTGACTGGCTGGGCAGCGCATGTGTTCGAGCAGCGTGCCAACAACCGCATTATTCGCCCCAGCGCCGATTATATCGGTCCTGAGAAGAGCGAATGGGTACCCATCGAAGCGCGCGACTGATCGGTTGCGAGGTGACTAAGTGAGAGGCGTTATGAACACGAATTATCGCAAGCCGCTACCGGGCGTTCTGGTAGAGGGCGAGCCGGTAGAGTTCTTCGATGCACGCCAAGCGGTCGAGGATATCCAGCACGGCGCCTATGCCAAACTGCCCTACACTTCGCGTGTATTGGCCGAACAGCTGGTACGTCGCTGTGACCCTGAGCTGCTCACCGATGCTCTAAAACAGCTCATTGAGCGCAAGCAGGATTTAGATTTTCCCTGGTACCCGGCACGGGTGGTATGTCACGACATTCTTGGCCAAACCGCGCTGGTAGATTTAGCTGGCCTGCGTGATGCCATTGCCGACAAAGGCGGTGACCCGGCCAAGGTCAACCCGGTCGTGCCCACTCAGCTGATCGTCGACCACTCGTTGGCCGTCGAACATGCGGGCTTTGAGAAGGACGCTTTCGAGAAAAACCGCCAAGTGGAAGATCGTCGTAACGACGACCGCTTCCACTTTATTAACTGGACCAAGCTGGCGTTTGAAAACGTCGACGTGATTCCTCCCGGCAACGGCATCATGCACCAGATCAACCTGGAGAAGATGTCCCCAGTGGTGCAGTGCCGCCCTGATGAGCACGGCGTGCGTATTGCCTATCCAGATACATGTGTGGGTACCGACAGCCATACGCCCATGGTAGATGCGCTCGGGGTAATCTCTGTGGGGGTGGGTGGTTTAGAGGCAGAGAGCGTCATGCTTGGTCGCGCCTCCATGATGCGCCTGCCGGATATTGTCGGGGTCGAGCTTACCGGCAAACTACAGCCGGGGATTACCGGCACGGATATGGTGCTGGCGATTACCGAGTTTCTGCGTAAAGAGCGCGTAGTGGGCGCTTACTTAGAGTTCTACGGCGAAGGCGCTGACGCGCTGACCGTGGGCGACCGCGCCACGATTTCCAATATGACGCCGGAGTATGGTGCTACGGCGGCGATGTTCTACATCGATAACCAAACCATTGAGTATCTCAAGCTCACTGGGCGTGAAGATGAGCAAGTCGCGCTGGTGGAAGCGTATGCCAAGCATACTGGGCTATGGGCAGATGATCTCAAGAGTGCCTATTACGAACGGGTATTGACGTTTGATCTCTCAAGCGTGGAGCGCACGTTGGCTGGCCCTTCTAACCCCCATGCCCACCTGCCTACTTCCGAGCTGGCAAAGCGGGGTATCGCCATCGACTTGGATAAAGCCCGGGCCGATGAGCAGGCAGGCAGAATGCCGGATGGTGCGGTGATTATTGCCGCCATCACCAGCTGCACCAACACGTCTAACCCGCGCAATATGGTGGCGGCTGGGTTGATTGCTCGCAACGCCAACCGGTTAGGGCTGACCCGCAAACCGTGGGTGAAGTCGTCGCTGGCCCCTGGCTCAAAAACCGTCAAGATGTACTTAGAAGAAGCACACTTGATGGATGAGTTGGAGAACCTCGGCTTTGGTGTGGTGGCCTACGCCTGTACCACCTGTAACGGGATGTCTGGTGCGCTGGAGCCGCACATCCAGCAGGAAATCATCGACCGCGACCTGTACGCCACGGCGGTGCTTTCCGGTAACCGTAACTTTGACGGGCGTATCCACCCCTACGCCAAGCAGGCGTTTTTGGCCTCACCGCCGTTGGTGGTGGCGTATGCCATCGCAGGCACCATTCGCTTTGATATCGAAAAAGACGTGCTGGGGTATGACACGCAGGGTAATCCGATCACCCTCAAGGACATCTGGCCCGACGATAGCGAAATCGATGCTATCGTGAAGTCGGCGGTGAAGCCCGAGCAGTTCCGCCAAACCTATATCCCGATGTTTGATCTGGATAAGAGTGCGCGCACGCAGGTAAGCCCGCTCTACGAATGGCGGCCCCAGAGCACCTATATTCGCCGCCCGCCCTACTGGGAAGGCAACATGGCGAAAGAGCGTGGGCTGAAGGGCATGCGCCCGCTGGCGATTCTGCCGGACAACATCACCACCGACCACCTCTCGCCCTCCAATGCCATCATGCTCGATAGCGCAGCGGGGGAGTACTTGCACAAAATGGGCCTGCCGGAGGAGGACTTTAACTCCTACGCCACCCACCGCGGTGATCACCTGACCGCCCAGCGGGCAACGTTGGCGAACCCGAAACTGTTCAACGAAATGGTCCACGACGAGCAGGGCAAGGTGCTGCAGGGGTCGCTGGCGCGGATCGAGCCGGAGGGTAAAGTGACCCGCATGTGGGAAGCCATCGAGACCTATATGGCCCGCAAGCAGCCGCTGATTATTATTGCCGGAGCGGATTACGGCCAAGGCTCATCCCGTGACTGGGCGGCCAAAGGCGTTGCCCTTGCGGGGGTAGAGGCCATCGTCGCCGAGGGCTTTGAGCGTATTCACCGCACGAACCTGATCGGTATGGGTGTTATGCCGCTGCAGTTCGAGGAAGGGACCACGCGGAAAACCCTAGAGTTGGACGGCACGGAAGTCTTCGATGTGGAAGGCACGCCCGAACCGCGCGCCATGCTCACCCTAGTCATTCACCGCACCAGTGGTAGCACCGAGCGCGTGCCAGTGGTTTGCCGATTGGATACGGCCGAAGAAGTGACCATCTATTCTGCCGGTGGCGTGCTGCAGCGTTTTGCTCAGGACTTTTTGGAATCCTCCGTTGCCTAGTCGTCTCAGCGCGATGGTAAGGGGGTAATGAATAGCGAATAGCCTGGCCGTAGCCAGGCTATTGTTTAAGAGGTGCGTCATGGCTCATCAAGCACAAATGCGTATTCCCGCCACCTATATGCGGGGCGGCACCAGTAAAGGGGTGTTTTTCACTTTGAGTGACCTGCCCACCGCCGCTCAGGTGCCGGGTGAAGCGCGGGATAAGCTGCTGCTGCGGGTGATAGGCAGCCCCGACCCTTATGAAAAACAAATTGATGGCATGGGGGGCGCCACGTCCAGCACCAGCAAAACGGTGATTCTCTCGAAGAGTGACTCGCCCGATCACGATGTGGATTACCTATTCGGCCAAGTCTCGATCGATAAACCCTTTGTGGATTGGAGCGGCAACTGTGGCAACCTATCCGCGGCGGTAGGGCCTTACGCTATCGCCAATGGCTTGGTCGATCCCGCTAAGGTGCCTCGAAACGGCATCGCGGAAGTGCGTATTTGGCAGGCCAATATTCAGAAAACCATCGTTGCCCAAGTACCCATGGCGGAGGGTGAAGTGCAAGAGACCGGTGATTTCGAGCTGGATGGCGTGACCTTTCCGGCGGCAGAAATCCCCGTCGCGTTTATAGACCCTGCCGATGGTGAGGGCGCGATTTTTCCCACCGGTAACGTGGTCGATGATCTAGAGGTGCCGGGTGTTGGTGTACTGAAAGCAACGCTGATTAATGCAGGCATTCCAACGGTGTTCGTCAATGCTGAGGCGCTGGGCTACACCGGGTGTGAGCTGCAAGAGGCGATTAACGGGGATGCCAAGGCGCTGGAGATGTTTGAAACGATTCGCGCCCACGGGGCCGTCCGCATGGGGCTGATTAGCCATGTGGAGGAGGCTGCCAGCCGTCAGCATACTCCCAAAGTGGCCTTTGTGGCCCCCGCAGCTAGCTATATGGCATCGAGTGGGAAAGCCGTCAATGCTGAAGATATTGACCTAGTGGTGCGGGCGCTCTCGATGGGCAAGCTACACCACGCCATGATGGGCACGGCGGCGGTCGCTATTGGCGCGGCAGCGGCGATTCAGGGTACGTTGGTGAATTTAGCGGCCGGTGGCATTGAGCGTGAAGCGGTGACGTTTGGCCATCCTTCAGGGTCACTTCGGGTTGGGGCGAAAGCCAGCCTGGTAGACGGGCGCTGGCAGATTGATCAGGCGGTAATGAGCCGCAGTGCACGAGTGTTAATGGAAGGGCGAGTGCGAGTGCCCGGCGATACAATTTAAGCGGCTTGTCAGCACCGCCACCGCCGATGTGTAACCGTGCGGTGGCATGTGGTGGGTTGCTTTTTAAATTTACTCTTCAAATTTGATTTGATCACGCATACGGTCAACGGTGGCTGGCCCAATGCCGTTCACGCGGGTCAGGTCATCGGCATTTTCAAAGGCACCGTTGGCTTCGCGCTCTTCAATAATCGCTGTCGCGCGGCTTGGGCCAATACCGGGCAGCTCAGCAAGCAGTTCCTCATCGGCACTGTTGACGTTAATCGGCGCAATGGCTTGAGCCATCGCTGTTCCTGATAGGCCAAGGCTGAGGCTAATAAGTAGTGCGGCTGCGATACGCTTAAACGTTGTCTGCATCGTTAACATCCTTCTGTTTTTTCCATTGGGCCAGTCGCGTACTCAGCACGAAAGGCCATGAGCGCAGCGATAGGAGTGAAGCTTTATTCGCCGCCTTAGTTGAAATTAGCATTTAGAACAGTGAATGCTGTAAGTCATCGACGATGGTTTTTGTAAGCCTTTTGCTACAGGGAAATGGCCAATCGCTTACACTGCAAGCTCTGTGGGGCTGGTACACTAATCAATACCCATCGCGTCAATGGCGCAATTTCCTTTTAAGCGTTCACGAACACGGAGTAAGCGCGTGTCCACCGATTCCCCACTGATTATTGCCCTGGATTACCCTTCGCTTGATGCAGCTCTGTGCATGGCAGACCAGCTTGACCCTACTCGGTGCCGTCTCAAAGTCGGTAAAGAGCTGTTTACGCGAAGTGGCCCTGCCGTACTGGAAGCGCTCCATGGACGTGGTTTCGATGTGTTCCTGGATCTTAAATTTCACGATATTCCTAATACCGTGGCCAGTGCTGTTCAGGCGGCGGCAGAGCAGGGTGTTTGGATGGTAAACGTTCACGCCTCTGGCGGGCGCAAAATGATGGAGGCAGCGGCAAAGCGCTTATCCGACCATCAGCTTACTACGCACTTAATTGCGGTCACGGTGCTGACTAGCATGCAGGCGGAAGACTTGGCGGATGTGGGCATTACTGCAAGCCCTGCTGAGCACGTCATGCGCTTGGCAGCCCTGGCCCAGCAAAGCGGATTAGACGGCGTGGTGTGCTCGGCGCAGGAGGCGGCGCAGATCGAGGCGCAGTGCGGCAGCGCATTCTTAAAAGTAACGCCCGGTATTCGTCCTAGCTTTGCGGCGGCGAACGATCAACAGCGCATCATGACGCCTGCTGACGCAATGCAGGCGGGTAGCACGCATTTAGTGGTAGGTCGTCCGGTCACGCAAGCAGAAGATCCTATGGCAGCATTAGCGGCTATTGAGGCCGAGCTGGCAGGTAGGCAATAGCTATTCGCCCTCGACGCCGGTAATCGGTTTAATAGTGCCCCAGCGGCGGCAGCTGGGGCACTGCCAAGCCAGACTGTCGCTACTAAACCCACAGCGGCGGCAGCGATGGCGGGGGCGTCCCTTCAGCAGGGCATCGGTATGGTGTTTTAGTAAGAGGAGTCGGGTATCCGGTGTGGCTTTACCAGCGAGCCGTTCACTTTCCAGGTAGAGATCAACTAGGTAATCAAGCCCTCCTAGGCTGGGCGCTTCACTCAGCCACTCGCCGGTTCGCTCGATAGCGCTGTCTACTCCATCTCTTTGATGAACGAGTTCCCCTAGCGTCACAATGACGCTGGTATACGGCGCTTGGCCTAGTAGTTTATACAGGTGGCTTTCCAGACCGGGTAAGTTGTTATTGCGGGTATAAGCGCGCTGGAGCGCTGGTAGCATGGTCGGTACGTGAGCGATATCCTGCTGGGGTATATGATTAAGCCGCTCGATAGCTTTTGCATAGTGACCATTATCCATCTCTAATTCAGCCAGCATTAAGGTGGCGCGAATACAGCGCTCATCCAACTGGAGCGCTTTTTTGAGGTGCTTACGCGCCATTGCGCGGCTAGATTGATCAATTTCCTGTTGGGCAAGTTCACAGAGCCAGTGTGATGCAGGGCGGCGCATGGCGGGTTGCTGCTTAATCAGCGGTTGAACAACGTCTAGCGCGTCTTGCCACTCTTTTTCTCGCTCAAGTAAATCAATCAGCAGCCGCTTCGCTTCTAGACGGAGCGCTTCGTTCACCGAGTGTTCTAGCAGGCTGCGCAGTAGCCGCTGGGCTCGGTCGTGCACACCCAAGGCGATAAAGTCGCGGGCGAGCTCAAGCTGAATGATTTCATTAGTCGTGGTAGAGAGTGCTGGGCGGGCTAGCAGGTTTTGATGAATGCTAACGGCTTTATCTGCTTCGCCGCGGGCACGGAAAAGCTTGCCAAGGGCAATATGAGTATCAATGGTGTCGCTATTAACATCCAATGCATGGATAAAGGTGTTAATCGCTTCGTCGGGCTGCTCGTTCAGCAGATAGTTCAGCCCGACGAAGTATTCCCGTGATAAGCCGGGAGTACGCGAGGCGGGGGAGTGTTGCTGGCGGCGGTAGGCGTAACGGATGCCTAGGCCAAAGCCGATGGCAATGGCTGCCAAGAGTACGCCTAGCAGCACAGCATCATGCATTTACGCCAGTTCCTTCAACCCCTGAGTGCGTAACCGGTCTAGCTCTTTGCGCTGCTGTTTATTGTGACGCTCACTGCGGGCAAGCCGTGCTTTCAGGCGAACATAAACACCCAGCATGGCCAGCATGCCGACAATGACGCCCACCGCTAGGGTGGCTAGTAGCCATACGGAGAGTGATACGGCAGGCAGTTCAGCCCAAATTAGGTTTAAGGCAATGGCTTGCTGGTTATTCACAGCAAACAGAATGCCCACCAGCACCACTACCAATAAAATGACGGCCAGAATCAGCCCTTTGATCCAACGCATGAGAGTTTCCTAATCAGTGACGTTCACGATGATGCTATTGTGTCTGAGTCTGGGCGCGACGTCATCCCGCAGAAGGTCGGATGGCGCTATTAACTCGCTTTAGTAACCTAAAGCGCGGCTCGCATCGACTTGTTCGCGCAGCTCCTTGCCCGGTTTAAAGTGCGGTACGTATTTGCCGTCTAAATCTACCGGGTCGCCGGTTTTAGGATTACGCCCCGTGCGCGGCTTGCGATAATGAAGCGAAAAGCTGCCAAAACCACGGATCTCTACTCGTCCTCCAGTGGCGAGAGCATCGGTCATATCATCTAGGATAATACGCACCGCTGTTTCGACATCCTTGGCGGATAGCTCCGGTTGACGCATCGCAATTTGTTCGATTAGTTCAGACTTGGTCATCGGTTGGCTCCCTGCGTTTAAAGGCCGTAATGCACATGCGACCTCGATAACTTTGAAATCAGCATACTGCGCATAACCGCATAAAACAATTCAGATAAAACAAGGTACTAGGCAAGTTAGTACGAAGCTGATTAACAGCATAGGCGAAGCTTGGCCCTGGCGCGACCCCACAGCTTCGGTATACTGGCTTTTCATTTTCATCTACTCGGAGAGGCTGACGTTGAGCGACGATACTTCCCCCGCCGCTGTGCTTCGTAAGCGGCTTTACTGGCACTCCCGGCGCGGTATGTGGGAGCTGGATCTGCTGTTAATTCCCTTTTTAGAAAAACGCTTCGACACGCTGAGCGAAGAGGAGCAGTTGACGTATCAGCGTTTGATTGAAGAAGAGGATCAAGATTTGTTCGTTTGGCTGATGCATCGTGAGTGGCCTGAAGACCCTGACTTGCGCCATCTTGTGCAAATGATCGTTGAGCATGCTGAAACCACCGATAACACTGCTTATCGCACGCTCTAAGCTGGCAGGCGGGCTTTGCGGGGCGTTGGTGCTGGGGCTGGCGATATTAGCAGGTTGGGCGATAGGCCATTGGTTAGGGGGATTAACGCTAAGCATTGGGATGGCGCTGGTGTATTGCTCCTATAGTGCGCAGCCATGTGGGGCGCTGCAGCTCACCAAGAACGGCAGCCAGATAGAGGGATGCTGGTTGCTAGCCACTGGAGAGGCGGGGCCGACATTAGGAGTTAGCTGTGACTATCTAGGGCCTTGGCTAGTAGGGCTTCGTATGGGATCACAGCGTCTCTGGTTATGGCCAGACAGTCTCCCAGGTGACAGTCAGCGCGCCCTGCGCCGATGTTTCCATCGGCCTGGTCGATAGTTTGGCAGGGCGTTAGTGCGGAAGCCCTGCTAAACGCAAACTATCTAGTGTCAGTTGAGAAGGGGCGGAGGTGGCCTGATGTTCTGGCCAGTCAATAGAGTAATGCAAGCCCCGAGACTCGTGGCGTTGAGAGGCGGCCAGCACAGTGAGTTGAGCAAGCATAATGGCTTGCCTTAGTCGCATACTTTCTGGGTGCGACATCGCTTTATCTAGCTTTTCCAATTCTTTTTTGATTTCTGCCAGTGCTTCACTGGCGGTAGCAAGGCCTTGGTCGCTTCTTACTATCGATACGTATTGACTCATGACGCTGCGCATCTTAAAGCGGAGCTTTCTAAGTGCCTCTAGTTCCACGTTAATGTTGGGCTGGATGATAGGTGCTTGATGATCATCCCCTGTATTCAGCGGCTCATTGGGTGGCGAGGGCAAGGAGAGCAGATGCCGGGCGCAGCTACGCGCATAAACCAAACACTCAAGCAGCGAATTGCTAGCCATACGGTTTGCGCCGTGGAGGCCGGTGTAGGCCGTTTCGCCAATGGCATAAAGGTTGGCAACGTCGGTAGCGCCAGCGTGGTCGGTAGCGACGCCGCCACAGCTATAATGGGCGGCGGGCACAACGGGGATCGGTTGGCGCGTAATATCCATTCCCCGCGAGGCGCAATGAGCCAAAATTGTAGGGAAGTGATGGCGTATAGAGGCTTCTCCTAAGTGGCGTATATCTAGCCAGACGTGCCCCAGCGTGCCTTGCTGAATCTGTGCATCAATGGCTCTGGCCACCACATCTCTAGGCGCTAGCTCGGCACGTGGATCGAGGTCGGGCATAAAACGATGGCCAGCTTCGTTAAGCAGGTGGCCGCCTTCACCGCGCACCGCCTCGCTAATCAGAAAGGCTGGGCCATCCGGGTCGAATAGGCAGGTAGGGTGAAACTGCTGAAACTCAAGATTGGCAAGCGTTGCTCCCAGCTCAGCCGCCATCATCATACCTTCGCCGCTGCTGGGTGCTGGGGTGGTGGTGTGCCGGTATAACCCGCTTGCGCCGCCGGTAGCGAGAACGGTGTGATGGGCATAAAACGCTTGTAGGCGCTGCTCGCTATCGACACCTTGGGCGCCAATGCAGTGGCCCTCAGCGTTACTCAGCAGGGTGAGAATGGTCAGGTCGCTGCGCTGAGTAATGCCAGGGTGGGCAGAGACTTTATTGACCAAGGTTTCAACTACCGCACGACCGGTGGCGTCATCGGCATGAATAATGCGTCGCGCGTTGTGCCCACCTTCTCGGGTCAGGTGGTAGGGGTAGCGGGCACTTGGGTCCGGGTCGGGCGTAAACGGCACACCGTTGTCAATGAGCCATTGAATCGCCTCAGGACCATGGGTGACGGTAAAACGAACGGCGTCTTCATCGCATAGTCCATCGCCAGCGATGAGGGTATCGCGTACATGGTCGTCGAGATTGTCATCCGGAGAGAGCACTGCCGCAATGCCGCCCTGTGCCCAGCGGCTGGCTCCTTGATCATCCAGTGCCGGACGTGCCAGCGTGACTGACAAGTGGTCAGCAACTTCTAGCGCTAGGGTGAGGCCGGCGACGCCGCCGCCGATAATAAGTAGGTCGGTTGTTGGCGTGCTCATAGGGGCCCGCTCCTTCTTTTTGCTATCAAAAGCTGCGCGCGCAACACGCTTTCACAGGGAGGATGGCATCATAGCGTGACCACTGGCGCTTAGCGATGGTGTAGGCAAAAAAGCGAAAGGTAACTGATCGGGTGGGCGTTAAACACAAAAAAGCCGCGTAGATCAGAAGATCTCGCAGCGTCATGTTCTTACTAACAATTCATGGTGCCCGGAGCCGGACTTGAACCGGCACGGGGTTGCCCCCGAGAGATTTTAAGTCTCTTGCGTCTACCAATTTCGCCATCCGGGCAGTGTATCGGCGCTTTAGCAGCAATCGCTACACTGACAATGGAGGCTGGAGTCGGAATCGAACCGGCGTACACGGAGTTGCAGTCCGCTGCATAACCACTCTGCCATCCAGCCTAACAAGTCATTGGTGTTAACCAAATGGAGCGGGAAAAGAGATTCGAACTCTCGACCCTCGCCTTGGCAAGGCGATGCTCTACCACTGAGCTATTCCCGCTCGACTCGAGGGCGAATTATACGCATCGCTGCGCGCTTGTCAAACAATCAATTTATCAACGGGTTCAAAGAGCTACTGTGCTGCTGACATTTATGCTGCCTACATTGAGCGACTAAGGTGCGGCCAAGCAGCTTTTAGATACTGAGCCATTGACCAAAGCGTGAGAGCAGCGGCAGCGTACAGAACAACCACGCCCAGTAGCGCGATTTCGTGCCCTGGCGGGAAGGCCAGCAGCACCAGAATGGCGACCATCTGCAGCGTGGTTTTTAGTTTGCCAACCCAAGAGACTGCCACCATGCCGCGTTTACCCATTTCGGCCATCCACTCCCGCAGGGCTGAAATAACGATCTCACGACCGATAATCACCAGTGCGGGCAGCGTCAGGATCAGCGTGTCGAAACGCTCAATTAACAGTGCAAGCGCCACGGCGACCATAAGTTTGTCTGCCACAGGGTCTAAAAAGGCGCCGAAGGGTGTCGACTGATTCCAGCGGCGGGCCAGGTAGCCATCGAGCCAGTCGGTGACCGATGCTAGGGCAAATAAACCAGCGGCAACCGGCATGCTCCAACTGAAAGGTAGATAAAACAGTACTACCAGTAGAGGGATAAAGACGATTCTTGCCAGTGTAAGTATGTTGGGTATATTCATCGCAGGGCGCGATCCTTGCCGGAGAATCATGAAAGTCGGAGTGTAATGTGCGGGTTATTCTATCCCCCTTAGCGCATTGCATCCATGTTAAGAACAAGTTTATCCATTCAGTGCCGTATAAATGGTCTCTGCGAGGGCTGCATTAATTCCGGGCACCCTGGCTAGTTCATCACGGCTGGCCTTTTGTACGCCCTGTAGGCCACCAAAAAAGCGCAGAAGTTCACGCCGCCGTTTAGGGCCTATGCCAGGAATATCCTGCAAAGTAGACGTGCGTCGCGCTTTGTCTCGCGCTGCCCGGTGGCCTGCAATCGCAAAGCGGTGGGACTCATCGCGGATATGCTGGATTAAATGCAGTGCCGGCGAAGCCGGATCTAAAGGTAGCGGGTTATCGCTGGTCTCTAAGAAGAGAGTTTCCAGCCCGGCCTTGCGAGTGGTTCCTTTGGCAACGCCTAGTAGGATGATGTTGGTGACCGAAAGATCGTTTAGTACCTCGCGTGCCATATTGAGCTGCCCTTTGCCGCCATCCACAATCAGAATATCGGGGGCCACTGCTTCTCCGTTTTTTACCCGCTTCAGGCGCCGCGTCAGCGCTTGTTGCATGGCGGCGTAATCATCCCCTGCTGCGATGCCTTCAATGCGGAAGTGGCGATAGTCACTTTTACGCGGGCCTTGGTGGTCAAACACCACGCAAGACGCCACGGTGGCTTCGCCCTGGCTGTGGCTGATATCGAAACACTCAAGCCGCTCTGGCAGTTTTTCCAGTCCCAGCGCTTTTTGCAGTGCCTCAAACCGCTGAGTGAGCTGGGTTTTATTGGCCAGCTGTGATGCAAGCTGCTGCTCGGCGTTGGTCATGGCGAGGTGCTGCCATTGGGCGCGATGCCCGCGCACTTGGCTTGCTACTCTGACTTTTTTGCCTGCTTGCTGAGAGAGGGCATCGGCAATCAGAGTGCTATCTTCCAGCGGGAGGCTAGTAATTACTTCTCGGGGTACGTTATGCGGCTGGCCAAAATAGTATTGACTAACCACTTCGGTCAGCAGCATTTCTGGCGGCAGGTCTAGATCATTCTTTGGCGTATGGTGCCGAGCGCCCAGTAGACGACCATCACGCACGCTCAATATGGAGATGCCGAGTGCGCCAGTGCGTTGGGCTAAGGCGAAAACGTCTGCGTCGCCGCTCTGGTTATCCACAAACTGGCGCTGCTGCAGCTGGCGTAGCTGCTGGATTTGGTCGCGCAGGCGTGCGGCCTCTTCAAAGTTGAGCGCTTGGCTGGCTGCTTCCATTTCTTGGGTTAATAGCTGGGTCACGTGCTCGCTTTTGCCTTCTAGGCACATCACCGCATGTTCCACATCCCGGCGATACTCCTCTTCTGAGATGTAATCAACACAAGGGGCGCTGCAGCGCTGAATTTGATACTGCAAGCAAGGGCGAGAGCGGTGGGCAAAAACACTGTCTTCGCAGTTACGGATGCGAAAAATTTTCTGCATCAGTGTCAGGCTCTCTTTTACGGCCCCGCTGCTGGGGTAGGGGCCCAGGTAGCGGCCATCGTCGCGACGCTGGCGTGCTCGCTTATATTCCAAAGCGGGGTAGGGGTGGCGGTCAGTGACAAACACAAACGGGTAGGATTTATCATCCCGTAGCAGGATGTTGTAGGGCGGGCGAAGCTCCTTAATTAATGTTTGTTCAAGCAGCAGTGCTTCGGTTTCGCTACGGGTGACCGTAATTTGAATATCGGCAATGCGTGCCACCATCGCCTGGGTTTTGGTATTGAGCTGGCCGCGGAAATAGCTTGCCAGTCGTGCTTTCAAACGCTTCGCTTTGCCGACATAGAGCGTGTTTTGCTCCTCATCCAGCATGCGGTAAACACCGGGTGAAGTGCTGACAGAGCTTAAAAACTGCTTGGCATCAAAAGTCATAGCTGGGCATTGGAGCTCTTAAACGGCAGAAGCTGCGATGGTAGGTCTATCCCATAGTGGCGTCAAAACCTTCGACTAGACCGTGGCGTAAGGCGAGATGGGTCAACTCGACATCACTGGTGACATGTAGCTTATCAAACAAGCGATAACGGTAAGTGTTAACAGTTTTAGGGCTAAGGTGTAGACGGTCAGAAATATCTTGTACTCGCTGACAGTTGACGATCATCAAAGCAATTTGTAGCTCGCGATCAGAGAGCTGGTTAAATGGGCTATCTTCGTCAGTGAAGTGGGCGAGTGCTAGCCGCTGTGCAATTTCTTGGCTTATATAGCGCCCGTTGCGGAAGACTTGGCGAATGGCATCGGTCATTTCCACCGCATCAGCCCCTTTGCTTAAAAAGCCCGATGCACCGGCTTCAAGCATGCGCCTCAGGACGCTGTCCTCTAAGTGGGCGGTAAGAATGATAACCTTAATGTCAGCCAGGGTGCGATGAATACGCCGTGTGGCTTCTAGCCCGCCGATACCCGGCATACGAATATCCATGAGGACAATGTCGGGCTTTAGTTGTCGGCACTGGGCGACGGCGCTCTCTCCATCATCCACTTCGCCCACAATTTTAATATCGGACTCTTCGTTTAGCAGGTGGGCGATGCTGGTTCTCACCAGGTGGTGATCATCGGCAATTAAAACGTTGATCAAAGGTCTGGCTCCTGCAGGTAATCATCGTGGACTCAAGCGATACGCACGCTGCGAACCTATAGAGTGCCACAGCTCTCAGCAAAGGAGAATTAGATGATGCTGGTTTGCTTTAATGCTTGACTCTTACAGTGCTGTGAATTAGTATTCGCCCCGCTGCACGAAACTGGCAGCATGTGGGGCCTTAGCTCAGCTGGGAGAGCGCAACACTGGCAGTGTTGAGGTCAGCGGTTCGATCCCGCTAGGCTCCACCAATATTTCTAAACGCTACGTTATTTATAACGTGGCGTTTTTTTATGCTTGTTTTGTACCCGGTGTGGTGGCGTTTGCTTTCGAGGGCGTTGTGCACAAGCCCGCCCTGCAAAGCATACAGGGCGGGATAGAGGTTAGGCGATAGAGGTTATGCGTCGACTTTGCCTAGTAACAAAAACTCGATCAATGCTTTTTGAGCGTGTAGGCGGTTGCCGGCTTCCTGCCATACTACTGCCCTTGGGTCGTCCAGCAGCGTGAGGCTGATCTCTTCGCCTCGATGAGCAGGCAAGCAGTGTAAAAACAGCACGTCAGATTGGGCGGAGTCGAGCAGGGCTTCAGTTACCTGGAAGCCTGCAAAGTCGGCTTCTCGTTTTGCCTGCTCCTCTTCCTGGCCCATGGAAGCCCATACGTCAGTAGTGATTAAGTCAGCACCTTTAGCCGCTTCTTGTGGGTCGTGGAGCAGGGTGACGCAGTCACCCGCAGCGGCCATGATATCTTCGCGTGGTTCATAGCCTTCCGGGCAGCAGACCCGCAGATGAAAGCCGAACTGGCGGGCGGCGTTGATCCAGGAGTGGCACATATTATTGCCATCGCCAATCCACACCGCGGTGCGACCTTTGACGCTGCCGCGCAGCTCTGTCCAGGTCATCACATCTGCCAGCAGTTGGCAGGGGTGGTAGTCGTCGCTTAGGGCATTAATCACCGGCACGCTGCTGGCGCTGGCATAGGTTTCCAGGCCTTGGTGGGAGAAGGTGCGAATCATGACTGCATCCACCATCTCAGAGAGCACGCGAGCGGTGTCTTCGATTGGCTCACCGCGGCCAAGCTGGGTATCACGAGGAGAGAGGAAGAGCGCATGGCCACCAAATTGCGCCATGCCTGTTTCAAAAGAGACGCGGGTTCGGGTGGACGATTTTTCAAAAATCATCGCCAGCGTGCGGTTTGGTAGCGGTGTGTACACTGGGCCATTAGCTTTAAGATCCGTCTTGATCTTAATGGCACGCTGGATCAAATACGCCAGCTCATCTGGGGTCAAATCCAATAGGGTAAGGAAATGGCGTGTCGCCATGGACTTCTCTCCGCGCAAAAACACCATCCTAGCGATGCGGCAGGGGATGCGCAACGCGGGCGGCATGCGTAGAATGGCGGCCACGCGTTAAGGCCGAGTAGTTTGCTCGGGTATTGGTGTAATCACCAATCCATGGCATTACTAGGTCGTGGGGTTAAAGCCAGTTGACGAATTGCGTAAACTGGCTTGGATCACATCACTTATTTAGGAGCACATTATGAGCACCACTGCCGAAAATATTCAGCGTCAAATCAGCGAAAACCCGATTTTGATCTACATGAAAGGCACCCCCCAACTGCCCCAGTGCGGCTTCTCTGCACAGACAGTGCAGGCGCTGATGAGCTGCGGCGAACGTTTTGCCTTCGTCAACGTATTGGATAACCCGGATATCCGTGCTGAGCTGCCGAAAATTGCCAACTGGCCGACCTTTCCCCAGCTATGGGTAGAAGGCGAGCTGGTAGGCGGCTGCGATATTGTCATTGAAATGCATCAAAACGGTGAGCTTGAAAAGTTGGTAAAAGAAGCCGCCCAACGTGCTGGTGCCGCTGAAGGTGGCGATAACGCCTAAGCGTAACGCCTCATGCCGCTCGGCATCTGCCGGGCGGTTGGCGGGCTGCGGTGCAGCCGCTAGAATGGTGCTTTATGAAGCACCAACAATTAGCATCTACGGTTTACGATAGGCTGTTTAGCATCGACAGTCAGCCCGCCTAAGGAAGTTTTGCTCAATGAGCTATCAGGTTCTGGCCCGCAAATGGCGGCCACGTACATTCCACGAGCTCGTGGGCCAGGCCCATGTTCAACGCGCCTTGGTCAATGCCCTTGATCAGGGCCGCTTACACCACGCTTACCTGTTTACTGGCACGCGTGGCGTCGGCAAAACCACGCTGGCGCGCATTTTGGCGAAATGCCTTAACTGTACCGCTAATGGGCGCGGGGATGAGGGAATTACCTCGACACCCTGCGGTCAGTGCGATAGTTGCCAAGCCATCGATGAGGGCCGTTTTGTCGACCTGATCGAAGTCGACGCTGCTTCGCGAACCAAAGTAGAAGATACCCGCGAACTGCTCGATAACGTTCAGTACGCGCCTACCCAAGGGCGCTACAAGGTATACCTTATTGATGAGGTGCACATGCTCTCCACCAGCAGCTTTAATGCGCTGCTTAAAACGCTGGAAGAGCCGCCACCCCATGTAAAATTTCTGTTAGCGACCACCGATCCGCAGAAGCTCCCCGCCACGGTACTATCCCGCTGTTTGCAGTTTACGCTCAAGCATATGCCGCCTGAGCGGGTAGTCGAGCACTTAACTTATGTGCTGGGCGAAGAGGGGGTTGAGTATGATGAAAGCGCGTTGTGGCTGTTAGGCAAGGCTGCTGAAGGCTCCATGCGCGATGCAATGAGCCTGACTGATCAAGCCATAGCCTTTGGCCAAGGGGCTGTGCGCCATGCTGATGTAGCGGCAATGCTGGGCACGTTGGATCATCGCCATGTGCTGGCCTTGGTTGAAGCGCTAGCAGCGGTAGATGTTCAGAAGTTGCTGGCAGAAGTGGCCCAGCTAGCCGAGCAGGGGCCTGATTTTGCCGCCGTGCTAGATGAGTTAACTGCTATACTCCACCGCTTGGCCGTGGCGCAAATGGTGCCGGATGCAGTGGATAATAGCCACGGTGACCGAGCGCAAATTCAGCAGCTGGCCAGCCGTTTTACCGCTGAAGATATCCAGCTCTACTACCAGATTGGTATCCAGGGGCGTGGCGATATGGTACACGCCCCAGACTTGCGTAGTGCTCTGGAGATGACGCTGTTACGGATGCTGGCTTTCCGCCCTCAGGGCGTTCCCAAGCCACCTGCGACGCCGCTGCCGCTACGCCCTGAGCCTGCGCCGTCAGCAGATGCAACGCCAGCTCCCACAGCACCGCCAAGCGCCCCTGTGTTAGCGGAGCCAGCCGCAAAAAAGCCTGAGCCTGCACCCGCCGCTGCCGAGGCTGAGCCGCCTGAGCCTGCGGTGCAGGCAGCTCCACCAAGTGAGGCGCCCGAGGCATTAGAGCCGCAATATGATGCGCCGCCGCCCTGGTCGCTTGAAGAGGTAGAAAGCGCCGCTACGCTCTCGCCAGAGCCAGAGCCAGAGCCAGAGCCAGAGCCAGAGCCAGAGCCAGAGCCAGAGCCAGAGCCAGAGCCAGAGCCAGAGCCAGAGCCCACTCCATCCTTTAATGTGGCGCCTTCCTCTCTTTCGGCTAAATCGCTGGCCTCGGGAGATCTCTTAAACCACGCCGCGTGGCTGGCTTGTTTTGACGCCTTAGGTTTAGGCGGGCTGACGCGTAACTTAGCGGCACATTGCCAGTTAGAAAGCGATGATGGTGGCACTGTGGTGCTGCGGCTTGACCCCAGCCAGTCCGCCATGAAGGCCGAGGTTCATAACGTGCGCATTGAGCGAGCGCTGAAAGAGATCGGCATACCAAGAAGGGTTCAGTTCAGCGTGGCTGAACTTGACGCCACGCTGGAAACACCCCAGCAACAGGAAGAGCGTTTACAGCAAGAACGCCATGCGCAGGCTGTTGATCTGTTGCATCACGACCCCAATATTCAGAAGTTGCAGCAGGCGTTTGGGGCTACGCTAATTGAGTCAACCGTAAAACCAGCGCCAGAGCCACGTTCCTAACGGCCGACGGCTACCAACTCGCTTATTAATGATTTAGGAGAAGACCGCATGTTTAAAGGCGGAATGGGCAACATCATGAAGCAAGCCCAAGAAATGCAGGAAAAAATGCAGCGCGTTCAAGAAGAAGTGGCCAAAGCTGAAGTGCACGGCGAAGCGGGTGCGGGCATGGTAAAAATTACCATGAACGGCCGCCATGATGTCAGCGATGTCACGATCGACCCCAGCGTGCTGGAAGAGGATAAAGAGCTGCTTGAAGATTTGCTGGCGGCAGCGGTCAACGATGCTGTACGCAAAGTAGAAGCGAACTCCAAAGCGAAAATGGAAGAGGCAACAGCCGGTTTAAACCTACCGCCCGGCTTTAAGATGCCGTTCTAAACCATGCGCTTTTCTCCGCTTGTTGAGCAATTGATGGACGCGTTTCGCGTGTTGCCAGGCGTTGGGCCAAAAACGGCTCAGCGCATGGCGATGCATTTACTAGAGCGTGAACGCCCAGGTGGCCAGCGATTAGCCGCAGTGATTCAGCAGGCGATAGAGGAAGTAGGCTACTGCCAGCGCTGCCGTACGCTCACCGAAGCCGATATTTGCGCGCTGTGCGAGAGCTCTCGCCGTGATGATGCACTGTTGTGCGTGGTTGAATCGCCCGCAGACCAGCTAGCGATTGAAGAGGCTGGCGGTTTTCAAGGGCGCTATTTTGTACTGCATGGTCACCTTTCACCGCTAGATGGTATTGGCCCGGAAGCTATCGGGCTGGAGTTGCTCGAAAGCCGTGTAGCTGAAGGCAATATTCGTGAAGTCGTTCTTGCTACTAACCCTACGGTAGAGGGTGAGGCGACAGCGCATTACATTGCCTCTCAGCTTGCGCATTACGGTGTATCCTTTTCTCGTCTCGCCTATGGCGTGCCGATGGGCGGTGAGTTGGAGTATGTGGATGGCGGTACATTAAGCCGCGCTTTTAATGGTCGCCAGCCCTTTGCTAGCGATTAATGCTGATAATAAACGCAAGCGCTGATGCGGTTGTGCCAACCCGGAAGATTGCTTTGTCCTCTTCAACTTCTGCTTTGTATCAATGGATTGATAGCGCCGAGGCGTTAGACGCCGCCTGTGAACAGGTTTCCGGTGCCAGCGTTATTGCCTTAGACACCGAGTTTTTCCGCGAGAATACGTTTTTCCCCATACCGGCGCTGATTCAGTTTGCCAGTCATGAAGTGGCATATTTAGTCGACCCGTTATCAACACCCTGCACCAACGCTTTTAAAGCGCTATTGCAAAATAGCGCGGTGAAGCTGCTGCATGCCTGCAGTGAAGATTTAGAAGTCTTCCAACGCTGGGCGGGCGTGTTGCCTACGCCGCTGGTGGATACCCAGGTGGCGCAAGCCTTCTTAGGCGAAAATCCTGGCATGGGTTACCAAAAACTTGTAGAGCACTGGGTAGGCGAAACGCTTCCCAAAGAGGAGACACGCTCTAATTGGCTGGAGCGTCCGTTAACGTCTTCTCAATGTGAGTACGCCGCGCTAGACGTAATTTACTTGCTTAAAGTGTGGCAGCTTCAAGCGGAAAAACTCGACGCCTTAGGGCGGCGTGAGTGGTTGGACAGCGAGTGCTCCAGCTTGATCGAACAGGCAGGACGCAGCGTTGAAAACGACGGCCAGTGGTATACCCGCCAGCGCCAGCTTTGGCGATTGACGCCTCGCCAGCTTGAGGCCTACCGGCTAATGACGATTTGGCGCGAGGGCGAAACCCGCCGTCGAGATTTACCGCGTAATTGGCTGGTGAGCGATAAGCTGCTGTTCGTTGTGGCAGAAAAAATGCCCAAAAACCGCTATGAGCTAGCCGAGGTTGAGGGCATCAAGCCGCCGCTGGTCAAAAAAGAGGGCGATGCTCTACTGGCGCTAGTGAAGCAGGCCCAGCACTGTCCAGAAAGCGACTTACCTACGCGTTGGCCAGACCCCATGCAGCCTGCATTTAAGCGCCGTTTCAAGGCGATTAAGGGAGTGGTTGCCGAAAAAGCAGCGGCTCTTAATATTGCTCCGGAAATGTTGCTGCGTCGCCGGGATATTGAGGCGCTGGTCATGCAGCGGCTTGCACACCAGCCATTACAAGAACTGAGTGGTTGGCGCGATACCTGCTTAACGCAAGCGATTCATCAGGCGCTTGAGGAGTCATCTTTATGAGCGAAAAACTGCTATGCGAGATTTTTAAAAGCTCGCGCAAAGACGAAATGTACCTCTACGTGGATAAGCGTAAAGGAATGGAGACAGTGCCTGAGGCGCTGATGGAGACCTTTGGTAAGCCGGTTCCTGTGCTAACGATGATGCTGACCGCTGATAAGCCGCTTGCCCGTGTGAAGGCTGCCGATGTGATGGCTGCGATTGAGGAACAGGGATTTTACCTACAAATGCCGCCAGCCAAAGAGCCCTACTTACTGGACATTCATCGCGCTCAGACGACAGATCGCTCGTGAGTTATCGGCGCATTAGCGTGGCGCAAAAGCGATGAACTTTCTTGCCCACGCATGGCTGGCTCAGCCGGGGGACGACGGCTTTCTTTACGGTAATTTGATTGCCGATGGCGTGAAAGGCAGCGACCTTTCTGCTTGGTCGCCAAGCGTTGCCTGTGGCATTCGCCACCATCGGCGAGTTGATGCCTGGGTAGACCAGCACCCTAGCGTTATGATGGCCAAGCAGCGCGCTCCTCAGGCTCAAAGACGCTATGCGGGCATTGCGCTGGATGTTGTGTGGGATCATTTTATTTCTCGCCAGCAGGAGGGGGCTGATCAACATCAGCTGATTGATCGCTGCTATCGATTACTCAGCGCGTGGCCCGCGCCACAACGTCTAGCGACGATGATGCCGGTGCTGGTTGAGCACGACTGGTTGCGCCGTTACGCTGATTTTGATTTTACATGTCGTGCGGTGGCGGGCATCGGGCAGCGCCTTTCCGGCCCCAACCGTCTGGCTGAATTAGTGCCCTGGCTGCGTGAAGACTACACTGCTTTAGAGGCGGATTTCAGCGTGTTATGGAGTGAGTGCCGGGAGGCGCTGACCAGTGATGGTAAGACAAGCTGAGATTAGCTGGCTGCTATAGCCTGCCTCTAACGTTAACGTTTAACCGAGGTGATTAGACGATGGAAACCGCGTTACGCGAGCGCTTCTGGGAACGCTATTCGTTGGAAGAGCTAACGCCTCCAGAATGGGAAGCCCTGTGTGACGGCTGCGGTCAGTGCTGTTTGCTAAAGCTGCATGATGATGAGACGCAAGAGCTGGCCATTCTTAACGTAGCGTGCCGCCTGCTGGATACTCATAGCTGTCAGTGCAGCGATTATGAAAACCGCTTTGAGAGCGTGCCTGACTGCACCCAGCTGACCCCAGCGCTGGTAAAAGAGTTTACTTGGTTGCCGCAAACCTGTGGGTACCGACGAGTGGCGGAAGGTCGCAAGCTGGCAGGATGGCATCCATTACTAAGTAACGATGCTGAACGAGTCCATCGAAAAGGCATCAGCGTCAGAGGGTTTGCTGTGACGCTGATGCCTTTTCGATGGACTCGTTCAGCATCGTTACTTAGTAATGGATGCCATCCT
>Ga0098068_1000269_pt1 | contig 21527 bp, 19 predicted proteins | sample 26BtaG_FD_75059 | JGI IMG/M metagenome (GOLD analysis project Ga0098068, IMG submission 75059) | Marine viral communities from Cariaco Basin, Caribbean Sea - 26B_WHOI_OMZ_CsCl | ecosystem: Environmental > Aquatic > Marine > Oceanic | place: Caribbean Sea: Cariaco Basin | collected 2014-11-09 | reverse complement strand
GGGTGCGGGACGAAACGGACCTTCATCCGGATCGCCCGCCACTGCTCACCTACAATTGGAACAGACCCAAGGCATTCACCACATCGCGCTTTGTCGCCTCGGTGCGCTCACGCGCCCGTTCCGTGCCCTCTTTGATCACCTCAAGAACATATGCCCGGTCTTCGGAGAGCAGTGCCCTGCGCTCGCGAATTGGGGCAATGAGGTCCTGGAGAATAACTTCCAGTCGCGCCTTGATCTTGCCATCGCCAAGCCCGCCGCGCTGATACTGTGCCTTAAGCTCGGCAAGCCCGTCCTGGTCCGGATCGAAGGCGTCGAGATAGGTGAAGACAACATTGCCCTCGATACAGCCCGGGTCTTCGATGCGCAGGTGGCTCGGATCGGTGAACATCGCCCGGACAGCACCTCGGATCTCATCCGACGACGCGGACAGCGCAATCGCATTCCCACCGGATTTCGACATCTTGGCCTTGCCGTCGATACCGGGCAACCGGCCCGCCTTGGGGATAATCGCCCGGGCCTCGGGCAGCACGGCGCGACCTGAGATTGCGTTGATGCGCCGCACGATCTCGTTTGTTTGCTCGATCAGCGGAGCCTGATCCTCGCCGACCGGCACGACAGTCGCCTTGAAGGCCGTGATGTCCGCCGCCTGTGCCGCCGGATAACAGAGAAATCCAGCGGGAATATCGCGCCCGAACCCCCGCGCGCGGATTTCATCCTTGATCGTCGGGTTCCGTTCTAGCCGCGCGACCGTGACAAAGTTCAGGTAGAGCATCGACAGTTCGGCCAACGCTGGAAGATGCGATTGCAGGCAGATGGCCGTGCGACCGGGATCAATACCAACAGCCAGGTAATCAAGCGCGACCTCGATCACGCTCCGCCGCACTTTCTCCGTATCATGAGCGTTGTCGGTCAGGGCCTGGGTATCGGCCAATAGAAGGAATTGTTCATGGCTGTCCTGGTAGCGCAGCCGGTTTGCAAGTGAGCCTGCATAGTGCCCGATGTGAAGCGGGCCGGTCGTGCGGTCGCCTGTCAGAATGGTTGGTCTGTTCATTTGCGTCTTCTCATGAAACGAGAGGCAGCGCATCGGGAACCTTGGAAAACAAAAGGCCGCCCATGCGGCGGCCTCGGAATACGTTTGGTCATCCGGCCACCCTGTCAGGAGGCCAGCCACCAAGTCATTGCGATGATCATAGTGTTTTCCATGGATAACTAGCTATCGTCGGCAAGATCGCTCGTCAATCAAATGGTAGTGACGGGCTCAAATCTGACTTGCGGCGCTGCGGCACCGGGTTGCTGGGATACTACAGCTGGTCACCGCCGCCAGATGACGCCAGTCAGCCCAAACAAGACATTCGAGCCAGGCGCAGTGGGCGCTCTGCTGCGAGGGCAAAAGATCCCGAGCAATTTCCCAGAAGCGGACATTCCACGCTGCCCGATCTGCCATGGCAATGCTGCACCTTGCTCAAACGTCAGCGAAGCGCAGGGAGCGGGCTTTGCAAACTCAGCCGCTTGACGCAATTAGCCGAGGTTTTCTGCTGCGGCGCAGCCCGCTGTTTCTGCCGTTCGCCATGACTGCGAGGTCCTGGATCCTGTGCATTCACACAAAGCGGGACAAAGTTAGCTTTCGCGGCGACTGGGCCGAAGGCAGTTAGCTAGCCTCCGAAATTCGGACCCTGACATAAGCTACGATTTGCAGCCTGCTGATCTTCGACGAGAAGGAGAGCAGATATGTCGAAACGGAAACAGCACGTGCCTGAGTTCAAGGCGAAGGTTGCGCTGGAAGCCCTGCAAGGCGAGGAGACGGCGGCCGAGCTTGCAATCCGGCTCGGGCTGCATCCGACGATGATCCATCAATGGAAGCGGGCCCTGCTCGAGAGCGCATTAGGCGTGTTCCAGCCTGATGTCATTCCTTTCCCATCTTTCACGCTTTACATGATTTTAATCTAGGCAAGGCAAGGTTCGGCAGTGTCGTTAAAGAGTTAGATTTTGGGTGAGCCCAATGAAGTTCACTGAGGCAGACGTAGCAAAGCTTATTCACTTGACCTATAAGGCCGCAGTAAACGGCGAGGCCGGATGGAGCGGGTTCCTTTCAAAGTTCGGAGAAATCTGTGACGGGTCTAAGACGTTTTTTCTGATCCAAGATAGCTCCCAAAAATCGCCAAACGGTATTCTATATGATGGCTTTGACCCAGAATGGATTGACGCGTTTGAAGCATACTATGCATCGATCAACCCAACACCGGTAAACCTTTTTGGCGTAGGAGAAATCAACACATCGGCGATGATGATCGACCCCAGTAAGATGGAGCAGTCTGAGTTCTACAACGATTGGCTGAGGCCACAAGAGGACCTGATTGGCTCGGCAGCCCTAACAGTAAGCAGGTTCGCTGAACAAATCTTCGTCATTGGTAGCAGCATTCGGCGGAAAGATATTGAGAGAAAAGAACAAGCTACAGCGCGCCTATTGAAACTGCTTAGACCTCATATCTTCATGGCCTTAGATGTTCAAAAAACCGTCTGCAATCAAAAGCTCATACTAGCAGTATCCGCGAAGAGTGAGGCCGAGAATGTTGGTGTATTTGTTACTCATGGGCACAGCCGCCTTGTCTATGCAAATGATATTGGTTTAAGTCTGCTCCGAGAAGGCCATGTGGTTCACCTTGATGAGTTGGGCCGGTTTCGCTTCTCGCATTCAGAGGACGAGCGCTTACACCATGCGGCGATCCCTGCAATTGTGAGTGATACCTTGGGCGAAATTCGTTCATTTAGAGCACGCGGGGGAGCAGAAACTGAATTTGTCTTCAGGTGCACACTCACACCTCTCCAAGTTTGCGATGTACTACCCGGTCCACTAGCCGCGATACGCGCAGGATCAGCAGGCCTCAATGTCCTGACTGTCGAAAAATCGACGGGGCTGGGATTTAGAAATCCCATTTAGGCAAAGTTGCTGAGCGATTTCCGCAAGCAGCTACAAAGCAGTGACGTCTTGCTCATTTGGTCACCTATCTCCATCGACGTCAGCGCTAATAGGTGAGTTAGTGTCGACTACCATGCTCACCTGGTCCAAGAAACTGCACATAAAGCAACTAACGTTTACCGGTACGGCGCCATCAGAGGATCAGACAAGACCCAAAAACGACCGCTAGATTAAATATGCCGGAGCTTTTCTCTAGCGGAACTAAGCAGTATTTACTCGCCTTAACAGAGGCATACAATAATCGGTCTATCTAGGATCAGGATCCATTGATTTCCTTTTGGCAGTGTGATTCACGTTCGAAAAACGAGCTTTGGCCATGTCTGATCTCTTCTGGCTTACGGAGGCGTAGATGGCGCGTTTAGAGCCCTATTGCCCGAAATCCCACGGCAAGCTGCGTGTCGATGGCCGTCGCGTGTTGAGTGGAATTATCTTTATCAATCGTAAAGGGTTGCGATGGCGCGACGCTCCTGCTGTATACGGCCCCCACAAAATGTTGTATAAACTTTGGAAGCGGTGGAGCGACAAGGACATCTTCGCACAGATGGTGGCTGGATTGGCTGCCGGGCATGGCGAAGAGAATACCGTGATGATCGACGCAACCTACCTCAAGGCGCACCGGACCGCGACCAGCATGAGCGTGAAAAAGGGGGGGCGGTCGCCTGATTGGCCGGACTAAGGGTGGCATGAATACGAAGCTGCACGCGATCTGCGACAGTCATGGCCGACCACTCAGCTTGTTCGTAACTGCCGGGAAGGTCAGCGACTACATAGGCGCGCGGGCTCTGCTCAGCACCCTTCCGGATTCCGAGTGGCTTCTCGGGGACCGCGGCTACGCCGCTGGCTGGTTCAGAGAGACGTCGAAAGACGAAGGGATACGCGCCTGCATCCCTGGCCGGAAGCAGCGCAAGATAACCGTGCGATATGACAAGCGGCGCTACAAACGCCGAAATCGCATCGAGATCATGTTTGGCAGGCTGGAGGATTGGTGACGTGTCGCGACTCGATACGACCGGTGTCCGAAGGTCTTCCTCTCAGCCATAGCTCTCGCCGCTCTTGTCATCTACTGGTTACGAGCCCAGACCCTAAGGGCTTGAAAGTCACCGTTGGCATATAAGGCACGAACGGCAGCAAAGTGCCGTTCTTCATTTATCGTTGTTTTCACGGCTCTCCCGCACGCCTGACTTTTCCCAAACATGCATGCGACCTTTTTGACGCGCGTCGGTCAGCCAAAGCTTTTTGCGAATCCCTGCAACCTCAAAACTGCTGTATTTTCCACCTGAGAACTTCGGCCAGTCGATAGCCAGGCCTTGCTTAACCAATTCCTCAGATAGATCACGACCATCTGGCAGGAAGCACTTTGCAACTGTGCGGCCATATTGGTCTTCAGCAGTAATTTCAGCACGGATTTTGTGCCCCTTACACAGACGCACCATGGCCCATTTGGCCTTCTTGCCATAGGGATGATGTAGTTCTGGCGCGTCTATCCCAAATAGGCGGATTTGTGTTTTACGGATCGTAATTGTGTCACCATCTGTGACGTAAGCTGGCCCCTCCAATACGCGAGGCGCTGTGACAGAATGAGAAGACGTTTCATCGAACACCTCTACCGTTGTTGGGGCATGAGACTGCTCGGCATTAGACGCATCGGGCTCCAGTGTTTTGGATTGTGCGGAAGACACAGTGATGCTTCGGCCTGCCTTATAGGCAAGCGTTTCTCTAACAGGTTTCCTACTTGGTTTGGTCTGAGACCGATAAGTCGGCTTAAACAGCGCTCTCAAGAGAAATTTCAACATGACTGAACCCTACGAGGCGGTGCCCGACAGAGCAAGAGATTGCTAAGGAAGCACGCAACAACATCTCCGATCCGCCAAGAGGGTATCTGCCAAATTACTCCGAGCTTGCCGCTCGTCCTCAAGGGCCACTACCTGCGTTTCTCTGACGTCTGCATTGATGCCCAGATCGCCTTGTTCAACTGGGTAGTCCTTAAGGTCCGCTCTTGGGTGGCCATCGCGATCGGAGCGGTGCCCTAGCAGCCTCTCGCACAAGTGTCGTGCTTGGGCTGTAAGCAGCCAAATGCACCTGCAGTATCCAAGCCAGACGTCGATGGCCGCTAAGGGCTCCGAGCCGCCTTGCGGCGATGCGGCACCTCGATTCTGGCCTAGCAGATCCTTGGACGGGCCAGGGATGACCGCAGGCAGCCCAAAGCGGACATGACGCCTAATACCCCTTTTTGGCAAAAGCGGACCTTTGAGACGACACCCGGCATGGGAGAAGTGCGGACGAAGCTGTCATTCGCTCCGGCTGCACCATTGGTTGTTTCTGAAGCTCCGTAAACGGGACGCTTTCATGGCCAAGGTCAACGCGAGAGCTTTGTCTCATACAGTGGCGGGTCATTGCCTGCCAATCCGAAGTTTTCCTATAGAAGCAGCACTCCAGTCAGTCGGCCCTCTAGCTTAGAGGGCTGGGGTTTTCGGCGGGTGCAACGTCGAAGATGTTCAGGATATCGAAGCCACCAAGTATAGCGTCGACGGCGATGGTTGCCAGAATAATGCCCATGACCCGGGAAATTACTGACGCGCCAGTATCTCCAATCAGGCGATGGACAAAGGTGGCGGCCAAAAGCAGAACAAGGGTAAAAGCGAGAACGACGACCAGCAGCGCTGCCGTAGTTGCTTGCTCGGCCAAAGTGTTGGAGCTGTTCTCGGTCAGTATCACTATGGCTAACATCGCCCCGGGAGACGCGATGGAGGGCATCGCCAGTGGGAAGACGGCGCCAGATAGATGATCGCGTTCGGCCTCTGAGATTTCGGTTTGAGGCTTTGAATCGCCAAAGATCATAGAGAGCGCGAACAGAAATAGAATGATCCCGCCGGCAATCTGGAAAGAGCCGAGGCGCAGACCGAGTGTTTCGAGAACCACTTGCCCACCCACAAGGAAGGCGAGCAGAACCAATGTTGCAATGGCAACTGCGCGAAGAGCGAAACGACGATGCAGATGCGCAGGTACGCTTGCGACTGCAAAGAGATAAACCGGGATCGTGCCTACGGGGTCAATAACGACCAAGAGCGTGATGAACTCACGAAATAGCGGCAACCAGTCGATCGAAAATGGTGTCATGGTACACTTTCATGGTGTTCAGAGTAGCAAGGGAATCGAGCACCAAAGGGTTTGGCCAGGACACTTCTGACGTTATCTTAAGCCGACATTCATTGGCAACGCAGCATCCGATTAAATGGACTCTTTCCCGCCATTCGCTGGATCTGCTTGTCAATGGGTATGAAGCGGACATAGGGACATTTGCAAAGTTTGAAGACCGCCCCGTAAGAGACATTCGACACACCGGCGGCATTCTGCGATCGCAGACCACATTCCGGTCATCCGTTGCAAGTGCAGAATCTGACTATGTTTGAACCCTACATTGCGTAGCGAATCCACCGCTGCGAAATGTTGCATAAAGTCCGCATCAGGTAGCTAGAGTACTAAACTGCTCCCCGTAGAACCTGCAGCTTCTCACCGATCAACGGGCCGGCTCCTTTATGAATGTCAAACCGTTACGCCTTGCAGGACCTGTTCCCGCGAAAGCTGGTCCCGCGTGCCTTGCATCAGGACCGCGCCGCGCCGCAGAACAATGAACGTGTCGGCAAGATTATAGGCGAAATCGAAATACTGCTCGACCAGAATGACGGCCATCTCTCCTTTGGTTCGGAGGTGGCGAATTACCTCGCCGATCTGCTGGATGATGTTGGGCTGAATGCCTTCGGTCGGTTCGTCCAGCAGCAAAAGTTGAGGCTTGGTGATCAGCGCCCGGGCAATAGCAAGTTGCTGTTGCTGGCCACCCGACAGATCACCCCCGCGCCGGTTCTGCATTTTCTTCAGCACCGGGAACATATCGAAGATCTCGTCCGGAACAAAATGTTCCTTTGTTGGCAGGCAGACAAAGCCGGCCTCAAGGTTTTCGCGGACAGTCAACAGCGGGAAAATCTCCCGCCCCTGCGGCACGTAGGCCACACCTTTCCACGCCATGCGATGGGCTGGCAGAGGTGGAAGGGCCTCACCGTTTAGTATCAAATCGCCGCCCGAGCGCGGATGCGTCCCCGAGATCGCCTTGATCAGGCTTGTTTTCCCAACGCCATTGGTGCCCATCACGCAGGTCACCTCTCCTCGCGTGGCCTCCAGCGAGATACCGTTGAGGATTTGCGAATGCCCGTAATGTAGGGTCAGATCGGTCAGTTTCAGCATTGCTTAGCGCCCCAGATAGACATCGATGACGTCCTGATTTGATGTGACATGATCCAGTGAGCCCTCGGCCAGAACCGAGCCTTCATGCAGGACTGTGACCTTGCAATTGAGGCGGCGCACGAACTCCATGTCATGCTCGACCACAACAACGGCGCGGGTTTTGGCCGCCTGTACCAACAGATCAGTCGTGTGTCCGCGTTCTTGCGGGGTCATCCCGGCGGCGGGTTCGTCAACCAGCAGAAGGCGGGGTTCCTGCGCAAGAAGCATACCGATCTCAAGCCATTGTTTTTGCCCGTGGCTGAGTTCGCCAGATTTGCGGGTCAACTCATCCTTCAGACCAATTTCAGAGGCTAGATCGGCGACCTTGTCCAGATCATCTGCTGAAGGCCGATAGAACAGCACGCCCAGCCAGCCGCGCTTGTTTTTCAGCGCCATCAGCAGGTTTTCCTGCACGGTTTGATCTTCGAACACCGTGGGTTTCTGGAACTTACGCCCGATGCCAGCTTGCGCGATCTTCGCTTCGCTCATTCGCAACAGGGAAACGGATTTCTCACCCCAGATCACACGGCCTTCGTCGGGTCGGGTCTTGCCGGTGACGATGTCCATAAAGGTGGTTTTGCCCGCCCCGTTCGGTCCGATCACCGCGCGCAGCTCGGCGTTACCGATCTGGAAGGACAGGTTGTTGATGGCGCGGAACCCGTCGAAGGTAACCGACACGCCGCTGACCTCTAGCAGAGTGCTCATTCCGTGGCCTCCTTTTCCCGCAACGCGCTTTCATCAGGCCCCAGGGCCGCGCCGTGGCGCTCTGGCGCGCGGCGGTTGGTCCAAAGGTCGAACAAACCTCCGATCCCTTGCGGAGCAAACAGTGTGACCAACACGAAGGACACGCCCAGCAGCACCTGCCACCAGTCGACCCATTTGATCGTGTAGAACCCCAGCGGGATATCTGGTGCCTGCCCGCCCGTGAACCATGTGCTGAGCAGGCTGACGAACGCCGCGCCGATGACGGCGCCGTACAGGCGACCACGCCCGCCGATGGCGACCCATACAGCCAGATATATCGAGGCGATCGGGGCCATCTCCTCGGGGTTGATGATGCCCGCCTGCGGATAATAGAGCGCCCCCGCTACGGCGGCGATACAGGCGGTTAGGGTGAAGACGGCCAGCTTGTAGACTTCGACCGAGTAGCCGAGGAATCGCACACGCGCCTCGTTATCGCGGATGCCCCGGATGACCGAGCCAAACTTGCCTGACACCACCCATGCCGCCAGCATGTATCCCAGCCCCAAGGCCAAAGCCGAGGCCCAGAGGAACCAGATCGACACCACATCCTGCGAAGCCGTGACGCCCGGCAGGTTCTGCAAGCCCGACAGGCCGTTGTTGCCGCGCAAGCCGCTGTCGTTCTGGAACAGGTACAGGGCCAGTGCCAACGTCATCGCCTGTGTCAGGATTGACAGGTACACACCGGTGACACGGCTTCGGAAAGCCAACCATCCGAAGATCAGCGCCAGCAGCCCCGGAACCAGCACAACCAAGATCAGCTGCAGGGTCAGGCTGTGGGAAAACGTCCAGATCAACGGAAATTCCGACGATCCGACAACGCCAAAGACTTGTGTAGCGATGGCGTCGACCACCTCGGTCGAAGTTGGTGGAATTTCGGCCTGTGCCAGCGAGTCGACCACGATCAGGCGGGTGCGTTCATACATCAGCCACATGCCGATCATGTAGCCCCCCAGCGCGAAAAAGGCGAAATGACCGAGAGAGAGGATGCCCGTGAAGCCCCAAACAAGGTCCATCGCCACCGCGATGAGGCACAGACACAGAGTTTTTCCCAACGTTTTGACGAAACTGGTCGAGATTACACCGATGCCGATCCCTTCGGACAGGATGGTGACACCCAGCGTGAACAGGGACAGAATGGCCAGAAAGACCAGCACCGAGGGGTTTTGGGCAACAAAGCTGCGGTCCATAGCTCAATCCCCCGCTGCGCGGCCCTTGAGGGCGATGATGCCCCGTGGCCGAAACTGGATGAAAATGATGATGAAGATGATCATGTAAGTTTGGGCCGCGAGGGTGTTCGAGGGGGTCATCCACTCAATCCCCTTTTGCAGGAAGCCGATCATGCCTGCCCCCGCTAGCGCGCCCCAGATATTGCCCACACCGCCGACAACCACAGTCATGAAGCTCTGCACGATATAGTCGCTGCCCAGATCGGACGTGACCTTGGCGAACAGTCCAATTGCAACTCCGGCGATCCCGGCGATGCCCGAACCCAGCCCGAAGGTCAGCATATTCACCCGCCCTGGATTGATGCCCATCGATCCGGCCATACGCGGGTTCTGCGTCACTGCGCGCATCTCAAGCCCCAACCGGGTGCGTTTCATGATGTACAAAAACAGCCCCAGAAAGATCATCGCCAGCACAAAGATCGCGATACGGATATAGCTGATCGAGACCACGTCATTCAGCACCCAAGCGCCGTCCAGCCAGCCGGGCGCGGTCAGCGGCCTTGCCTGCGTGCCGAAGGTGTTTTTGGCCAGTTGTTGCAGCGCAATCGAGATACCGAAGGTCGCCAACAGAGTCTCAAGTGGACGCGAATACAGCCAGCGGATCACCAGCCGCTCCATCGCGACGCCCATGGCGAAGGTAACGGCAAAGGCCATCGGGATCGCGACGATGATCGACAGCGTGTGGTCGGGGATAAATTGCTGCACCACATAGCCAGTGTATGCGCCCATCATGATGAACTCACCATGGGCCATGTTGATGACGCCCATCACGCCGAAGGTGATCGCCAGGCCGATGGCGGCGAGGAAATAAATCGACGCCAGAGAAATCGCGTCCAGCGTCAGGTCGAGGGTCTGGTTCAGGCCAACCTTCAACTCAATCCGCTCCAATGCATGCGCGGCGGCAGCGGTCACGTCCGGCGAGGGCTCCGCGTAGGTATCAAAGAACACATGCGCAGCAAGTGCTGCATCAATGTCGGTTTGCGTGATCAAAGCCGGGACGGCTCCGGCCTCAGCCAATGCCTCATACGCCTGCGCGCGGGCAGCGGCGGAGCCCAGTTGCGCAACCGGAACACCCCCCACGCGACCACGATCGATATTGGCGGCCAGAGCGGCGCGATTGTCGTCTGCCGAAACACGCGGTGCGGCCAGATCACTGGCAACCAGCAGATCATATGCCACGTCGCGTGGCAGATCTTCTGAGTCGGGTTGCAGCACGGCGGCGATATTCATATCCGAGGGCAGCGTGACAGCGGCCTGTCGTTTGGTCACTACCAAAGGGTTCAGGGCCGCGCGAACATCGACGCCCAGATCGTCGGACATCTCTTCAATCGCAGCCACACGCGCGCCGACATCGGTGTCATGCCCAATGGTCAACAACCGTTCCAACCGCTGCTTCTGCGCCTTCAAATCGGCATCGGGTTCGTCGTCAATTGACGCGCGAAGCGGTCCCAACAGCGCCCCCTCGGGATCGCGTTGGATGGATTGCAACGCAGCCTGTCGCCGAGCGCGATCTGGATCGGTCAACTGGAACTGCACCAAAGCCGTTCCGATCATCGCGCGGATACCGCTATTGGGTTTCAACTGTTTCAGGTCGGATTTCTCAAACGTCCCGACGACCTCTCCGGTATCGAAATCGGTCAGTTCATACGACCGCCCCCCGGCTTTTTTCCCGGCAAAGAACAGACCGTCGGACTTGCGCATCCACACGTCCTTGGCGGCCCATGTCTCAAGCATCACCTGCGCCTGTGGCAACCCGCTGCTGGCAATCGCGTCAATCGCTGGTTTGATCGTCTTGCGTGAGCTTTCGGCGATGATCTCCCGATGCTGTCCCAAAATCGGCTGCAAACCGGCCTCTTGCGCGTTGGCAGTCAGGCATGCGCACAGGATCGCGAGGCCCGCAAGGTATAGTCGTAACATTTGATGAAACCCGAGATGTCTTGGGGGCAAAGCGGGCAATCACACCCGCCTTGCGTATCGTTTAGTAGTTCGACAGGGTCTGAACACAGGTCTTGGTCTCGGTATTGTACATACCGCAACCCAGTTCTTTCCAATCCGAGATCAGCACCGCCGATTCCGGCAGGAAGTCAGTCCAGGCGTCGCCCGGCACAACGTCGGTTTCGCTGATGATGTCGAACTGGCCGTCTTCCTGAATCTCACCGATCAGAACCGGTTTCGCCAGATGGTGGTTCGGCAACATGACCGCGGTGCCGCCGGTCAGGTTCGGGAATTCCTGGCCGTACATGGCGGCGCGTACATCGTCGACTTCGGTCGAGCCAGCTTCGGTTGCGGCGTTCACCCACATGTTGAAGCCAATGTAATGCGCCTCCATCGGGTCATTGGTCACACGCTCGTCGCCCATGGTGGCTTTCCATGTTTCGACGAATTCCGCGTTCACGTCGGTATCCGCCGACTGGAAATAGTTCCACGCCGCCAGATGGCCCACAAGGTTGGCCGTATCCAGACCCGACAGTTCTTCCTCTCCCACCGAGAAGGCCACGACCGGAATATCGTCTGCTGAGACGCCCGCCGCAGCCAGTTCTTTGTAAAAGCCAATGTTGGCGTCACCGTTGATGGTCGAGATCACACCAACCTTCTTGCCATCCGCACCCAGTGCGACCACATCGGCCACGATCTTGGACCAGTCAGAGTGCCCAAATGGGGTGTAGTTGACGAAGATATCCTCGTCCGCGATGCCCTTCTGCTTCAGATAATTTTCCAGAATGTTGTTGGTGGTGCGGGGATAAACATAATCTGTGCCTAGCAGTGCGAATTTCTCAACGCCCAACTCGTCCAGGAAATAGTCGGTCGCAGGGATTGCCTGCTGGTTCGGCGCGGCACCAGTGTAAAAAACGTTCTTGGACGATTCTTCACCCTCATATTGAACCGGATAGAACAGCAGGCCGTTCAGTTCTTCGATCACAGGCAGGACCGACTTTCGGCTAACAGACGTCCAGTTGCCGAAGATCACATCCACCTCATGCACGCTCAGCAGCTCACGCGCTTTTTCAGCAAATAGCGGCCAGTCGGATGCGGGATCGACCACCACGGCCTCAAGCTGCTTGCCGAGCAGGCCGCCCTTGGCGTTTTGCTGATCGATCAGCATCAGCATGGTGTCTTTCAGCGTAGTCTCCGAGATCGCCATGGTGCCCGACAGCGAATGCAGTACGCCAACCTTGATAGTGTCTTCTGCCGATAACGCAGTGGTTGCCATGGCGGCGAAGACGGCCGATCCGGTGAGCGTGGATTTAAGAAATGTCATTAGATTCTCCCGGCGGGGCCGGCACAGAAGCCTTGCGTTGACACGCCGTCTTCTACTACCTGATCCCCGCAACTATGTGTTGCGTTACGTGTGGCGGTTGTGTCCGAGGTGCAATTCGCGCAGCCGTCACACACCCCTGGGCGTTTTCCCCGTGGTGGGCACCCATACGGTTTCTGCATTGCGGCGAAGTTGGCAAATCGTTAGCCGGGCATTCCCGGTCATTCGGCACTTGTGCTCGAATTTTCGGCGAATGTCGGGGGGATTGCCCAAGAAGTAATCTGCTGTTCTGAAAAACGGACGGGATTCGCTGTTCGGGAATAGAGTTTGACAAACAAACGCCAAAACAGGCGACATCGAACGTTGTCCCGCAGGTGCGCCATTGCACACCACGCCACGATATCGCCCCCCAAGGCTACGACGCCGCCACGCGCCCAGAGCGGAGTTCGGCTGAGCGTCAAGCGTGATTGCAAAGCCTCAGTTTTGGACGAGTTTCGCCAGCCGCCATCAGCTGTGAGCTCAGTCTAGTGTTTCTCTTACGTCCGCTGCGCGCAGATAGGCGCCACGGCAATGGAACCAAGAAACGTAAATCCATCTAGGGGGATCTGCTCAAAAAAACGAAATCTGCTCTTTAAGCTGTGAAATTTGGCGCGCGTTAAATATTATGGTTCAAAAGGGCCGACGACGCGTTGGCAACTGACAACTAAGTTCTGACAAGGCGGCTGTAGATGGAAGGTAACAAGATCCGGAACATGGAAGAGTTCGCCTCGGTCAGTGGGATCTCCCGGCCGACCTTATCGAAATACTTCAACGATCCGACCAGTGTCAGGGATTCCACACGCAAGCGCATCGAGGCGGCGGTGGAACAATATGACTATCGGCCCAACCTGTATGCGATGAACCAGAACCGCAGGTTGACCAAGAATATCGGCATTGTGGTACCTTATCTCGCAGACCCATTCTTTGCTGAAATTGCACGAACGCTTGAGAACCACGTCTTGCGAACTGGATATCGCCCGGTTCTGCTGGGATCGCACGGGCGGCCTGAACTAGAAATTGAAAATTTAGAGAACCTGAGGCTGATTAAGCCGGCAGGCGTTCTGCTTGCCCCGCTTGGTCGGGTGTCTGAACGCGAACAGATCGAGGCCTTCTGCAAAGAAGTGCCGACCGTCTTGTTCGATGCCAATATTGATGGCGTCGGACATGCCTTCGTGGGGTCGAACAATGGCCAAAGCATAGGCCTGATCGTCGATTATCTGTGTCGAACAGGCGAGCCCCCCGCCTTCTTCGAGATGGAAACGCCTACCAACCCGAATGCCTACAAACGACGCACTGCATATCTTGCCGCGATGGAGCGGCTAGACCACAAGCCTCGGCTCATTCAAGCGCCGGGTGAAGGCTGGGAGTTTGAAGAGATCGGATTCCGGGAAGGATCCCGCTTGCTCCGGGACAAAACACTGCCGACGGACACCATCCTGTGCAGCAACGACCGTTTGGCAATTGGGTTTCTGTCCGCCGCTTACGAGGCTGGATTGCGTGTTGGGCTTGGCCCTGGGTGTGCCTTACGCGTCGCCGGGCACGATGATCATCCATTCTCTCGCTACACCTGCCCAACGCTGACCACTGTTTCACAGGATTACGAGGCGATCGCCAAGAAAAGCGCAGAGGCCTTGTTGGAGCTGATCGAGGCGGGATCACCTGGTGATTCGCGCGAAGAAACCCTGTTTGAGGGTCGTTTGATTATGCGGGGGTCCGCTTAAGGCATTAGTATTAATGGATAACTGAGTAAATTTTACGCGCGTAAATATTTAAATTGACGCCAGCGGCATTGCGTCACTACCGTTAGGTCAGCATCTAAACAGGGAGGTAGAGGATGTTTGTTAAGAACGCACTCTGTGCGGCTACTGCCATTTCGCTAATCACAACTGCTGGAAGCGCATCTGCAGAAACCATCACAATCGCAACCGTTAACAACGGCGACATGATCCGTATGCAGGGTCTGACCGACGATTTTACCGCCAAAACTGGCCACGACGTTGAATGGGTCACTCTGGAAGAAAACGTGCTTCGCCAGCGTGTCACCACAGACATTTCGACCAAGGGCGGTGCTTTCGACATCATGACCATCGGCATGTATGAAACCCCGATCTGGGGCGCCAATGGTTGGCTACTCGCACTGGACAACTTGTCGGAAGGCTATGACGCCGCAGACATCCTGCCTGCAATGGCAGGTGGTCTGAGCCACGACGGCACGCTGTATGCAGCGCCCTTCTATGGCGAAAGCTCGATGATCATGTATCGCACCGACCTTATGGAGAAGGCCGGTTTGGAAATGCCGAAGGATCCGACTTGGACCTTTGTTCGCGAAGCTGCGGCGGCCATGACGGACCGCGACAACGAGATCAACGGCATCTGCCTGCGTGGCAAGGCCGGTTGGGGTGAAGGCGGCGCTTTCATCACCGCGATGTCGAATTCGTTCGGCGCGCGCTGGTTTGACATGGATTGGAACGCTCAGTTCGACACCGAGGCCTGGGCCAACACTCTGAAATTCTTCAAAGGCATGATGGACGAAAGCGGCCCCGCCGGTTACGCCACCAACGGTTTTAACGAAAACCTGTCGCTGTTCCAGCAAGGCAAATGCGGCATGTGGATCGACGCGACCGTGGCTGCGTCCTTCGTGACCAACCCGAACGACTCCACCGTTGCTGACAAAGTTGGCTTCGCACTGGCCCCCGACAACGGTTTGGGCAAACGCTCGAACTGGTTGTGGGCATGGGCGCTGGCTATTCCGGCAGGCACCCAGAAACAAGACGCCGCCATTCAGTTCATCGAATGGGCTACCTCGAAAGACTATATTGAGCTGGTCGCCGCGAATGAAGGCTGGGCCAACGTTCCTCCGGGCGCACGTATCTCTCTGTATGAGAACCCGAACTATCAAGCGGTTCCTTTTGCTCAGATGACACTGGACTCGATCCTGTCGGCTGATCCAAACAACTCCACCGTGGAAGAGAGCCCCTATGTTGGTGTGCAGTTTGCCGCAATCCCCGAGTTTGCAGGAATTGCAACCGAGGTCAGCCAAGAGTTCTCGGCCGCCTATGCCGGTCAGCAGACCGTGGAAGAGGCCCTTTCGAACGCGCAGGCCCTGACCAACGACGCAATGGAAGCTGCGGGCTACCGCTAATTTCCTCCCCGGCTGGGGGCGGGTGATCCTGCCTGCTCCCGCCACCTTCCCCCGCTCATGTTATTGTTCATCTGAACGGCGTCCCTGCCGTCAACAGAAGAGGTGAGCCTGATGGCTACTCAACATTCCAGATCATCAGCGCGCCTCATGATGGCACCGGCGGTGGTCCTTCTTCTTGGGTGGATGCTCGTCCCACTGACCATGACCCTCTATTTCTCGTTCAAGAAATACCTGCCCCTTCGCGGTGGCGACCTTGGGTGGGTGGGATTTGACAACTACGCCCGTTTCCTGACCTCGAGCGCGTTCTGGCCTTCGGTTCAAACCACACTGGTCATCGTCGGTGGAGTACTGGCCATCACCGTGGTTCTGGGCATCTTTCTTGCGATACTGTTGAACCAACCGATGTGGGGCCAAGGTATGGTCCGCATTCTGGTCATCGCCCCGTTCTTCGTCATGCCCACCGTATCGGCACTGGTCTGGAAGAACATGTTCATGGACCCGAACTATGGCCTCCTGGCCCATCTGTGGAAGCTCTTTGGCGCAACGCCTGTTGAATGGCTCAGCCAGGCCTCGCTTCCCTCGATCATCATGATCGTGTCGTGGCAGTGGCTGCCCTTCGCGACACTGATCCTGCTGACCGCAATCCAGTCCTTGGACAGCGAGCAACTCGAAGCAGCCGAAATGGATGGCGCCCTCGCACATAAACGTTTCGCTTACATCACCCTTCCGCATCTTGGACGCGCCATCACCGTAGTCATCTTGATCCAGACGATCTTTCTTCTGTCGATCTTTGCGGAGATTTTCGTCACCACCGGCGGTGCATTCGGCACCAAGACCCTTAGCTACCTGATCTTCCAGCGCGTGCTGGAAAGCCAGAATGTCGGCTTGGGCTCGGCTGGGGGTGTCTATGCAATCATCCTTGCCAATATCGTTGCCTACTTCCTGGTGCGCATTGTCGGCAAGAACCTGGACGCGTGAAGGAGGACTGACCATGGCACGATCCATTGCCCCGCGCCGCAAGGCCATCAACACCCTTCTCGCCTGGAGCGTCGGTTTCCTAATCTTCTTCCCGATCCTCTGGACCATCCTGACCAGCTTCAAAACAGAAGCCGCAGCCATCGCGAACCCGCCCGTGTTCATCGGCTTCGATTGGACGCTTGAAAACTATCAGGCGGTGATGGAGCGCTCCAACTACAGCCGCTTCCTGTGGAACTCGATCGTGATCGCTGGCGGCTCGACTGTCTTGGGCATTCTGATCGCCATCCCGGCGGCCTGGTCCATGGCCTTTGTACCGTCAAAACGGACCAAAGATATCCTGCTGTGGATGCTGTCCACCAAGATGTTGCCCGCCGTGGGCGTGCTGTATCCGATCTATCTGCTGTTCATCAAATTCGGTATGCTGGACACCAAAATCGGGCTGATGATCGTCTTGATGCTGATCAACCTGCCGATCATCGTCTGGATGCTCTACACCTATTTCAAGGAAATCCCCGGCGAGATCCTAGAAGCAGCCCGCATGGACGGCGCTACCCTGCGCGAGGAAGTGATCTATATCCTCACGCCCATGGCCATCCCCGGCATCGCCTCGACGCTTCTGTTGAACGTGATCCTGGCTTGGAACGAGGCATTCTGGACGCTCAACTTAACCGCTGCCAAAGCGGCACCCCTGACAGCTTTCATCGCCAGCTATTCCAGCCCCGAAGGCCTGTTCTACGCAAAACTCAGCGCGGCCTCGACCATGGCCATCGCACCAATCCTGATCCTCGGCTGGTTCAGCCAGAAACAACTTGTCAGCGGCCTGACCTTTGGCGCCGTGAAGTAAGGAGACTGAATTATGGGACGTATCACACTGGATAAAGTCTCTAAAAGCTTTGGCGACGTCGAGGTTATCCCCCCACTGGATCTGACCATCGAAGATGGCGAGTTCACTGTCTTTGTCGGCCCTTCGGGCTGCGGCAAGTCCACCCTTCTGCGCCTGATCGCGGGGCTTGAGGACATCACATCCGGGCAGATCCGCATCGACGGCGCAGATGCCACTAATGTACCGCCTGCGAAACGCGGCTTGGCGATGGTATTCCAATCCTACGCGCTTTACCCGCATATGACGGTGCGCAAGAACATCGCCTTTCCGATGAAAATGGCGGGGATTGATCAGGCCGAACAGGACCGTCGCATCGACGCCGCCGCAAAGGCGCTGAACCTGACGGACTATCTGGACCGTCGCCCCGGTCAGCTTTCCGGTGGTCAGCGTCAGCGTGTCGCCATTGGTCGGGCTATTGTCCGCGAACCCGCCGCATTTCTTTTCGACGAACCCCTGTCGAACCTAGATGCGGCGCTGCGTGTCGGGATGCGTCTTGAGATCTCGGAACTTCATGAACGCCTGAAGACCACCATGATTTATGTGACCCACGATCAGGTCGAAGCCATGACCATGGCCGACAAGATCGTGGTACTTCAAGCCGGCGTGATCGAACAAGTCGGCAGTCCACTCGATCTGTATGAACGCCCCTGCAACAAGTTCGTCGCCGGTTTCATCGGCTCGCCCAAGATGAACTTCATTGAAGGCGAGGAAGCCGCCGAACTGGGTGCCACCACCATTGGCATCCGCCCGGAGCATATCTCGATTTCGACCACCGAGGGCCAATGGAAAGGCACCGTCGGCGTGGCCGAGCATCTGGGATCCGACACCTTCCTTTATATCCACTCAGATGTGAGCCCGAGCGAAACCATGACCGTACGTGTCGACGGAGAGTTCAGCGCACGCCACGGCGACACGGTTTATCTAACGCCACGTGCAGAACGCATTCATAAGTTCGGCGCCGATGGGCTCCGGATCGAATAATGCAACTAGCAGGGAATTCGGCTTTGACTACGGCTCTTTCAAATCGCAATCTCTCAATTTTGCCAAAAGAGATTGTGCGCCCGGTTTATGACCGCGCCGCCTTGAAGCCTGGGATCGTACATATTGGCCTCGGCAATTTTCACCGCGCCCATCAGGCATGGTACCTCCACCGCCTAATGCAAGAGGGTCTTGCGGGCGACTGGGCAATCATCGGAGCAGGCGTACGTGCCTATGATGCTGCCATGCGCGACCGCCTGCTTACACAGGATTGTCTAACGACTTTGATCGAACTGTCGCCCGGCAGCTCCTCGGCCGAGGTAATCGGCTCGATGATTGACTATCTGCCGATCGAGGACAGCAACGCCCCCTTGGTCCAACGCATGTCTGAACCGGACATCCGCATCGTCTCGCTGACCGTGACTGAAAGCGGATATTTCGTTGATCCTTCCGTGGGGGGCTTTGACGCGAGCCACCCTGATATTCGGCACGACGCGGCAAATCCGGATCGCCCGCGCACTGTTTTTGGGGCCATCGTTGCCGCGTTGAAGATCAGACGTGACAGCGGTGCGGGGCCCTTCACTGTCCAAAGCTGTGACAACCTGCGTGGAAATGGCGCCATCACCCGCGAGGCAGTGGTGACTCTGGCCCGACTGTCCAATCCGACTTTGGCGGATTGGATCGACGCCGCATGCAGCTTTCCCAACTCGATGGTGGATTGCATCGTCCCAGCAACCGGACCAAATGAGCTGGCGCTGGTCCAAAACCTTGGAGTTGCAGATGCAGCTCCGGTCACCCATGAAAACTACCGCCAATGGGTCATTGAGGATGACTTCTGTGCGGGACGCCCGGATTGGGATAAGGTCGGCGCGATCTTCACCCCTGCCGTTCATGAATTCGAGGCCATGAAGATTCGCATTCTGAATGGAGGGCATCAGGTCTTGGCTAATGCGGGCGAGCTTCTTTCGGTCGCGACCATCGCCGACTGCATGGCGCACCCATTGATCTCTGCTTTCTTCCGCAAGGTAGAAAAGGACGAGATCGTTCCCTACGTCAATCCCGTTCCAGAAATAACGCCATCGGCCTATGCAGACCTGATTGCCGAAAGGTTTTCGAACTCAGCAATTCGTGACACTACACGTCGTGTTGCGTTTGATGGGTCGTCACGCCATCCCGGGTTTATCCTGCCAATCATTCGTGATGCGTTGGAAGCTAACGGCGAGATCGACGGTCTGGCCCTCGTCGAAGCTTTGTGGGCTCGGATGTGCAGTGGCATTCGCGAGGACGGATCTCTGATCGATGACAATGATCCAATCTGGAAAGACCTTACCACCACAGCCAAAACCGCAAAACAGCGGCCAACGGCTTGGTTGGAGCAGCGTCAAATATATGGGAGTCTCGCAGACAACTCGCAATTTTCCGACGCATTCACGCGTTGGCTGGGCATGCTCTGCGAAAACGGCGTCGCGGCCACTCTTTCAGCTTATGTCGATCAAGGAGCAGCCGAATGATCCTGTGCTGCGGAGAAGCCCTGATCGACATGATTCCGACCCCGACGACGGCTGGCCCAGACGGGTTCGTGCCCCATTCTGGCGGGGCGGTGTTCAACACCGCCATAGCTTTGGGCCGCTTGGGGGTGCAAGTCGGGATGCTGACCGGGCTCTCCGCAGACATGTTCGGGCGGCAATTGGTCGAGGCACTGGAAGCTAGCCATGTCAGCACATCCCATGTAGTCGTCTCTGACCGACCCACGACACTGGCCTTTGTGCGGCTTGTTGATGGCCACGCAACCTATTGCTTCTTTGATGAAAACTCCGCCGGGCGCATGCTGGATACAGCCGAATTCCCGGTGCTTTGCTCCGAGGTCTCGACGCTGTTCTTCGGCGGAATCAGCCTTGCCTGTGAGCCATCAGCCAAGGCCTATGCCGCGCTACTAGAGCAGGAATATGCAAAGCGCGTGGTAATGATCGATCCCAACATCCGCCCGCGTTTCATCAAGGATATCGACCGCTATCGCGCCCGGCTGGATCGTATGATCTCGCGGGCCGATATCGTCAAGGTGTCAGACGAGGACCTGAATTGGTTTCTGCCCGTTCCTCTTTCCATGCGAGAGAAAGTGGCGATACTGTTGGAGCGTGGCCCCTCTGTCCTGATCCTGACGCATGGTGGGGAGGGCGCGAGCGGTTTTATTGCGGATGGGCCCGTGGTTAAGGTGCCCGCGCAGAGAGTCGAAATCACAGACACCGTGGGCGCCGGGGACACGTTCAACGGAGGTTTCCTGGCCAAGCTGTCGGAACTCGGGTGCCTCACGAAGGCGCAACTTTCGTCGCTGTCGGCAGATGCCTTGCATCAGGCGATGCAACATGGTTCCAAGGCTGCCGCAGTGACTGTATCGCGAGCCGGTGCAAACCCACCGTGGGCAGGAGAACTCTAAAAGACGCGGACGTTTTGATGGACAGCTACAGGAACACACATTTGTCGCTTCGACCACGCAATACTCATCGAGTATGTTTGTCGTGAATGTGCCTGCAGCATCCAAGCCAGGCGGCGATGGCAGCTGGGACTCAAAGCCGACTTGCGGCGCAGCATTCCGTGATATTGTACATCGTCAACATCGGGTTGTCGGTGTGGAGGGCGTGGTGGATCGGAGGAACCATCATGCAAACACCAAACTTACCCGCCATCCGCGCATTGCGCCCAGCCTGGAACAAGGGTCGGATCGTCGGCCAGAAAAGACCGCTTAAGCCGAAACATGTCTGGGCGATCAGAGTGCGGCTTGAGCTGGCGGAAAGACATCGTGATCTGGCCCTCTTCAATTTAGCCATAGACAGCAAGCTGCGTGGCTGTGATCTGGTGAAGATGAAGGTGGTTGATGTCATGGCGTCAGGCAAAATCAAGGAGCGCGCATCGGTTATGCAAAGCAAGACACGCAAACCTGTGCGTTTCGAAATCTCTGAAGGCACCCGCTCATCGCTAGCAAGGTGGATGCGGGAGCCGCTGATGATCAGATCCGAATTTCTTTGGCC
>Ga0098068_1000268_pt1 | contig 21548 bp, 24 predicted proteins | sample 26BtaG_FD_75059 | JGI IMG/M metagenome (GOLD analysis project Ga0098068, IMG submission 75059) | Marine viral communities from Cariaco Basin, Caribbean Sea - 26B_WHOI_OMZ_CsCl | ecosystem: Environmental > Aquatic > Marine > Oceanic | place: Caribbean Sea: Cariaco Basin | collected 2014-11-09 | reverse complement strand
CTCATCACTTTCTAAGCTATTTTGTAAGTACTCTTTTAATGTTGTGTTTGTTATTCTCATTTTTATTGAGCCTCCTTTTATATCCTTTTATTTAACCTCTATAATATTACACTTATTAAAATCGCTATAAAAATTTACAATATCTTCTTTATTATTTGTTGTTATACTATCAACATAATTCCCATTTTTATCATAAGCAATTAATCTTGTCATTATATTTCCTCTCATTTTTATTGAACCTCATAAAATATTATAGTGTTATCTTTTGCTCTTGTTGTGTAGTTTCTAGCCTGTTTTAATATGTTGTATGCTGTATCGAATGATACATTATTCTCTTTTGCTATTCTTCCAATAATCCCAAAACTAATGGAATTTATTGGGTGTTGTTTTGCATTTATTTTTTTCATTTTGTCCCTCCGTTGCCCATTTGGGCTTCATTATAATATAGGGGTGGAATACTCTTTATAAACTTTTCGTAAAATATCACCTATTAATATACTTTTTTGTATATTATTAAACTATTAAAATTATTGATATTTAACCACTTATTTAAAATAATTATTATAATCTGTGTGTTTTAATATATATGTTCTATTTTTCAAATACGTCAATATGACGTATTTGAAAACACAAACCTTTATTTTAGAAACTATATTTTTTATCATCTCTTATAAATAATATATATTTTAAACTATCTTTTTTATTATACAATTCTAGTTTACAAAAAACCACACTAATAAACTAGTATAGAAAAAACCACACTACCAGAAAACTCACCAGAAACCTAACCCTCTCCTACCCCTTGCTCTTCTTCTTTTCTTCTTCTTTTCAAAACCATCTCTTCTTTCGTAATACGATTTCTTCTTTCGTATTTGAGCTTGTTTTGCCACCTATGTCAGGGTATATCTTCTAAATCCTAGGGTGTTTTTTTCTCACCCCTAAAAAGGTTGCTAAGGTGTTTTGGGACTATCCAGTAATAAGTGTTACCATCTTTCCCTCTTGATGTGCACCATTTCTACCCCTAGTGTATTTATGATATAATATTACATATGCCTACTACCTTGTTTAGTAACTTCTCCAAACTAGTTTACAAAAAACCACACTAGAATACTATTAACACTATTGGCGTTTATGCTGTCGTACTGTACTTTAGAAAACCTTACATAAATGAGTCATCCTTGGCAAGGAAGTCTGTTGTTATCTTATCACCTACACTCACATACTCTTTTGATGTTTCTATTCTACTGTGTCCTAGTGCGTGTCTTAGTTTGTAGATATCTGCTCCTGGCTTCATCATAAATGTGTCTGCATAGTGATGTCTGATGTAGTGTGATGAGAGCCTACTTATTCCATACTCTAGTCCAATGGTGTTTAGCTTTCCGTTGTAGTATCTTAGTAATATTTCTAGCTTTCTATCTATCTCTTCATCCGTCATATTATTATACTTATCATCCAGTATTAAATATCCATATGTTTTATCCTTTATTAGTGTGTTCAATGATGTTTCGTGTTCTTTCCTTATGTTAAGGTTTCTTGCCTTTTGTCCTTTCGCATAATTGCTTACCCAAATGAATATTAATTTTTCATGTTTTTCTTTGCTTATATCTTCAATCTTAATTGTTGCTGCTTCTCTGAATCTTGCCCCTGTGTGTGCTTGTATGAATGCTATTGCTTTGTATGGCATATCTAGGTTGTCTATAATTCTCCTCATAATTTCTGGTGAGAAGTAAGGGAACTTTTTTTGTCTTGGTTTTGTTTTTATTGGTAGTAGGTCGAATACCCAGTGTTTTTTTCCTATTGATAGCAAGAATGCTTTTAGTGCATATTTGGTGTTGTTGCCTCTTTTTCTCCCTCTTGTTTTTTTAAATATAAATTTGTTAATATCCTCTATGTTAAATGCGAATGCTGCTTTTTTTTCATGTATTGTCATTAAGAAACTTCTGACAATTCTGCCATACTTTGATTTTGATGCTGGTGCTAGAGATGTGTTTGTGTTTAGGTATGTTTCAAATTTGTCAAGAATGTCTGTAATCCCCATATTTTTTCTACCCTCTTTTTAATCTGGAAACAAGGAAATATATAAATGTTTTTGTTGAAATACCAAAAGTTTTAAATAGTTGCTATCTTTTAAAAGATTTTATGTTGCGATTTTAAAAACTGATATGGGGTGTATTTAATGGGATTTTTTACTAAGAAAAAGGAACCAGAAGTTAGTGCTGAAACCGAAAGTATTGAAGATAAAGAAAAGCGTCTAGCCGAGGAATTGCGTGCTGTTAAGGAAGAGCAGGATAAAGTTAAAGCTAAAATTAATAAGGAAGAGCTTTCTGCTGTTACTACTCCACCTAAAGAGAAATCTGTTAAGGGTCCTGATGTTATACAAAAAGAGAAAATTTATCTTTCTACTTTGAAACAGGTTGAAGATGTTGTAGTATACTGTCGGGAAAAAGGTTGGCTCACAAAAGACGATTGGAAGTCTAATGATGTTCCTATGGTGGAATTGACTAAGAAGCTTATTCAGGTAACAAAAGAATATGTTGATGCTCGTATGGCTGTTATTAAGGCAGAATTAGAACGTGAGAAAAAGGGTGAGTAAATGAACTCTGGTCATTGGTTAGGTATTCTTTTTGTAATTTTTTTAATAATTATTATAGTTAGTTTTGTAAAACTTACTTGGGGTTTTTGGATGGGTTTAATAGATATTGCTGGTATTGAGGGTGGGATTATCGGGACTATGACTGGTAATCCATAAATGAATTAAGGGGGAGAAATGGCAGATTTTAGAAAATTATCTTTTATAATATTGGGAGTGGGTTTATTACTTATTACCTTATTACTTGTTCTTATGTATTTCAAATATCCTAGTATGGACTTTGAGATATATTGTTCGGCTGTAGAGGTTTTAGATGATGGTAATGACCCTTATGTTTTATCTAATTTACAAGATAAAATGGATTGGAATATGCCCTATAGATATGCTCCTATTACCCTTCCTTTTTTCAAAGTTATGTGTTTAACCAGTCATTATGTTCCTTGGTTCATTTTTCTTATTTTAGCGTTTTTCATAATAAAATCTTCAGATAAGGGGTTTAAACCTTTCTTATATCTTGTTATTACTTTCACTGGTTTTGTTGCTGTTTTCAAAAGTTTCTCCATAGGAAACACAGGGGTTATAGATTTATTCTTTTTCTCTATGATACTGTATTTTATACTAAAAAAGAATTATGAGATGTCTGCTATTATAATTGGTTTTTTATCAATTTTCAAGATATTTCCTATTGTATTTATTGGTTTATTCTTTTTTGTTAATAAGAGTTTATGGGAGAGAATCAAGATAATGTTATTAGGTATATCAACTTTTATTTTGCTCCATTTACTATCTTTATCAATTTATCCGAAAATATCTCAAACGTATTATTATTTGCTGTTTAAGGGCTATCCTCTAGTAGACCAAATAGGTTACAATAATCCTAGCCTATTTTCTATAATAACTAAGTTTTTCTCTTCCCTAAATTTAGTATTATATGGTTTGGGGATAGTCCTTATTTCTACTCTTTTATTTTATGTAGTTTACAAAAATAAGTTAAATTTCATATCTAGCTTTTGTTTGGGTGTAATAGCCATTTTGCTTGTTTTACCAGAATTGAAACCTTACTCATTTTCTATTGCCCTTATACCTCTCTATTTACTTATTAAGGAAAAGGGAAATTATTTCTGGTATATTATTGTTGCTTGTGCGTTACCATTATTGATTAAAGTTATGTATAGTTTGTTTAAAGCAGAAATTAACTTGATTCCTATTTTAAAATATTTTTGCTGGTATAATCAATATATTTTCCTTTTTATAATTTTCATAATGTTATGTTGGGGTGTGTACGTTGAAAACAAAAACTAATCATATACTTTTCCTTTTGTTTATTATAGCTCTTGTTCCAAGGGTTATTTTAGTCAATGATGGCTTATTTCACCATGATAGTGTTCAACTTGCTAAAGCCCTAGAAAATAACGATATGACTGGTGCTGTCGGTGGTCGTCCTGGTATGATGCTAATTTACTCTTTACCTTATTTAATCTATCCTGATGCTTATATTGTTGCCACTTATATGACTATTTTGTTTGCTTGTTTATCTGTTTGTATGGTATTTTTACTTGTTAAACAATTGTTTGATAATACCCATATTGCTTTAACTACTGCTGGTTTATTTTCTTTTTGTCCTTTATTTTTATCTATAACCACTTATGCTAAAAGTCACGCTATAGGTTTATTCTTTATTTTAGTAGCCCTGTGGTTCTTTGTAAAAAGTTTAAAATATGATTGTTATGTTTGGGCTTTTCTTGCAGGGTTCAGTTTTATTTATTCTTTGTTTGTTAGGATAGATAATGTATTGTATATTCCTTTATTCATCTTTTTATATTTTTATTCAGATTACATCTTCAAGACCAAAGCTAAACGGTATGATTTAAAATATTTATATTGTCTTTTTCTTCCTATTATTCTTGGTTTAAGCATTGGTCTAGCTCGTGGTTGGTTATTCAAATATGGTAAGGATTCATTAGTCTTAAACTTTAATAAATGGTTATATTTGTATACTGCTGGTAGTTTAAGTTTAGTTGACTCAATAGGGTTGCTTACTTTTATAATTCTAGTACTATCTCTTTTTTTACTATTAAAACGAAAACAAGACTGGCTTTTGATATTTTGTGGCTTATGGTTTGGCACAATATTTTTTCCTATGGTTTCACTTAATGTTGCTTCTGCTAGATTTTTTATTGGTGCTTTAATACCTTTATTTATTTTTATCTCATTTTATCTACGTTCAATAAAAAAAGGATGGATTTGTAATATTATTTTTATTAGTCTTGTTGTTTTTATGTATTTAAGTATTATGCCAATTTTAATTGTTAGAAATCAATATAGTAGTGGCAAGGTTATGGGTGAACTGCTGGGGGATATAGTGGGTGATGGTGAATATGTTTTGTTAGGGGATAATTCTGTTTTCGCTGAATACTATGGGGGTGTTTCAGTCTTATCTCCTAACGCTAACATATCTGGTAAAAGTGTTTATGTTATGCAGCACGTGATAGATTTATATGATTTAAATTATACTGTCATACCTGTCACTAGTTTTGATTGGGAAGATTATCATCATGCAGAACTAAAGCTAAAATTTCGGTATGAAACAATATACAAGGTGATACAATGACAGATTTAAATATAATAATCCCCACATTGAATGAGGAAGGGAATGTAGGTAAAATGATAGACAAGTTGGTAAAAATATATCCTGATATACATATTACTATAGTGGATGATGGTAGTAAAGATAAAACCTGTAGTATAGTTAAAAGTAAGGCTGACCTTAATTATAACATTAAGCTGATTGATAGGTCACGAAAGAAAATCAAAGGATTAACAATTTCTGTGTTAGAGGGTATACTTCATTCAAGAAGCACATATTTTGTTGTTATAGATTGTGATTTTCAACATCCTCTTGAAAGCATAATGGATATGTATTTCTCTTTAGTAAACAATCATCTTTCTATAGGTGTTAGAAAAAGTGAAGCTGGTTGGTCTATCCAAAGGAAGCTTGTTTCTAAATTTGCTATCTTGTTGGGCAATCTAAGATTAAGGGTTGTTGGTAAGAAGTATAAAGATATTGTATCTGGTTTCTTTGGTGGTAGGGTAAATTACTTTAAAGTTATAATAAAAAAGCTTAGGAAACATAATATGTTTGAACTTGCAGGATATAAGGTCCTGTTTGATTTGTTAAAGTATATTCCCAAAGAAACAAAGGTAGGATATGTATACTATGATTTCCAATTAAGAACAGAGGGAGAATCTAAAATAGGGAAAAGACATATCCTTTGTTATTTAAGGAGTTTAATAAAGTGAGGAATGAAACTAAAGTAATTTTGTATTTGTTAGTTTTTGCTTGTTTTATGAAGTTCTTATTCCCCTTTAACTCTTTCCTTTATGATGATGAGCATAAAGATGTAGATGGCGTATTTTATTTAGCAAAATATGATTCTTTCTTTTATCTGAATGAAATTAACAATGGTGAGATTAAAAACACACTATCTTTTATAGGGATTGGATTAAAATCTCTTTTTAGAACAAATCTACCTTTATATTGGCTCCCAGCAATATTTGGCGTTTTAAACTGTATTTTGTTTTATTTCGTAGCTAGAAAGCTATATGCTGTTTTTCCATCAGTGGTTGCTTCATTATTATTTTTACTACACCCATATAGTTTTTTCTCAACCTTTAAAGGATATTATGATACTAATTTCCTAATTGTTACATTAGTATTGTTATTACTATACTGTTTGCTAATAAAGGATTGGGTTGGTGCAATTATTATACTAGTAGTGTTTAGTTTCACTTGGAATGGCTGGTATATCTTTTTATTGTTTAGTGTGGTTTGTTTTGGATTATATCAGGTATTGTATAAGAAAAAGTATTGGTATTTAATCTTTCCAGTTTTGGCTTTCATATTCTTCTGGAAAAAAGCTTTAGCAAAGATAACAAGCTACAATTCAATGCGTATGGTTTCCGAACTTACATCTTATGACTTTTCAATAAAAGTAGATATGATTTTAATACCTATATTAAGTATTCTAGTATTAATAATGATAGTTTATTTTGTTAGGTATTATGGTGTAAAAGAAACTTTAAAATATAAAATGTTAATAGTGGTGGCTGGCTTCTGCATATTCTTAATATTATCTTTGGGTATGGTTAGATTCTTTTATTTGTTTATAATCTTCTACAGCTTAATCTTAGGCTATTTAATAGCTTTAATTGATAAAAAGTATTTTGTAGTATGTTTAACTGTTTTGGCTGTAATCTTCTGTGTATTGGCTTTTGATGCTGATTACAATAGAAAGACAATAATAATGGAAGATAGTGTTGTAGAAAGAGTATCTGTTCTTGATGGTTGTATTGATAGTAGTTGGGATTTTGGTAGTATGTATCAAGCCTATACTAAAGCTAAAGTATTACAAAAAGGCTCTCCACACAATTTTAATCGTTTTGCTACAGGGTTATTACTCCCTGAAGATGAGGGTTTAAAGTTTTTCAATAAAGGATGTTATATTATTATTAATTCATATGATATAAAAAAAATGGAAGTTTATAGTAATCTTTCAGGGATTCCCATTTCTGCTGATAGTTTTTTCAATCAAGACTCATATAATTACTATACTAATATAGGATTTAGTAAAGGGAGATATATTAATGTGGTGGTGTTAAAACGAAAAATATAAAAAAGTTTATATATAAGTGCATTTAAGATTTACACTGGTTTGTGTAAGGGGTGAATTAAATATGGCAGAAATAGAAACAAAATATGATGAAGATTCTCAATATGAAGAATTAGCTAAAGATTACAGTTTAAAGAAAACAGATACTATTCTAAATATCATTCGTATGGGTAAACTTATTTTCCAAGCGAAACAAAGGTTGTCTCATGGTTATTTTGAGAAATGGTTAAAAGATAAAAGAGTATCTGAAAGTTTACGGACCTCACAAAGACTAATGCAGATATTTCATAATTATCGTCATCTCATAAGCCAATCTGCTGACAAAGCTAACAAGTTATCTAATCTTGGTTTAATGAAGATGTTAGAACTTAATCATTTACCTGATACTTTTAGGAAGTCTGTAGAGATTGAAGAGGAAGGTCATAAAGAAGTTGTTGATGTTATTGATGAAGATAAATTAGATACATTCTTAAAAAGGCAAGTTAAGGTTGGTGATAAGTATAAACCAATAAAGGACCTATCACTTTCACAATTAAAACAAAAGGTTAAGGAAGAAAATCCAGCTTCTAATCCAGTATTAGAGGCAGAGGTTACGGGGGATGTAACTGAAGAAACGCAGGATGCTACTGAATATCTAGTCTCTTCTAGAGAAAACTTTAGTGATATTCTGCAACTTTCTTCACAATGTGTTGAGATGAGAGAACATCTTGTTAAGTATGATGAAGCTAAGTTGATAACTCTAAGTGAAGATGATAAGGTTAAATTAAAGACTGAGCTTAATAGTTTAAAGAGCAAACTTGAAGCTTTGATAGTTAAAATAAATGATATAAATGGGGGAATATAAAATGAAAAAGAGTATATTTATATTATTGTTATTATTCATCCCTTTGGTGTTTGGAGCTAATTTCACATTAGATAATCTTCAGAGTGGCAGTAGAACTGGTAGTGCAATCTCTTCTCAATGTAGGGATGAATTTGATAGTTTTATGTATCTACAACCAGAGGAGTTAGTAAACAAATATTGTGATGTTGTTCAGTTTAGGATATTTTGGTTGGTTGTTATGGTAGGGGTTATGTGGATATTTGAACCAGCATTCAAAAAAATCATTAAAAAGAATGTTAAGGATAACCCTGGCTTATGGATTTATCTATACAAGTATTTGGGTGTCGGATTATTAATCGTAATAGGATATGCTTTAGTGTTATTAAGATAGGGGGAAAAAATGTTAAGTTTACAAGAACAAAGAGTATTGTATTGTTTAGATTATGATAAGAACGTGACACAGATATGTAAGAAAACAGGTAGGTGTTATACTTATACTTTAAAAACAGTTCATAATCTAAGGAAGCTTGGATTGTTAAACTTGTCTAAACAAGGTAGAGAATGTATGATTAGTTTAACTGATTCTGGTTTAAGCGTGTTGATTGAATTAAGAAAAATTCAAACAATTATGAGTGCTGTAAAACAATAAAATATAAATAGTAGTTTTTTTAAAAAGAGGATAGTATGGCAAAAAAGAGAACCCGACAGGGTACGAAGAAAAAAGGTAAGAAACCTACAGACACACACTCCTTCATTTCCTGTGGAGATAAGGATTCTAAAGTTCTGAGGTATATGTTTAATAATAAAGATTCTAGGTTTTCTGTTAGGGGTTATTCAGTAAAATTTAATATAGCTAGGTCGTCTGTATATGAGGTACTAAATAGGTTAAAAAACAAAGGGTTTATTGATAAGAAATATACAGGTATGTGGTATGTTACTTCTAAAGGTAAAAGCTTTCTTAATGTGTCGGAAGGGGGTGTCGGAACTGTTCGTAAGGAGTGTCGGGTGGTTGGTGCTTTGTCAACTCATTTTCAGAAGTTTAAGTTAAATATAACTGACAGAACTAAGTTTCGTGCTTCCTTGATTAATAAGTTAAATCCTGTAAGGTATAAGAAAGTCCATTTAAAGAACCTTATGCAGTATTTTATTTACTTTGAAGATTCTACTATCATTATTAAGCCTAAGTGCGTTATTATTCGTATTCACGACATTATTAGTGATGATATGGATTCTATTGAATTTGATAGCTTAAATCGTGTTATGGAACATTCTGAAGCCTTATGTAAGTTAGGTGTTGTTACTGATAGTGTTATTCTTGAAGATGCTCATTATGCTAGGATAAAGAGCCATTTGAGTGATTTTTTAAGTAAGATAGATGATAGGTATTATTTAGAGCTTCCTGGTAAGAGAAAGTTTTGGATAGACCATTCTAATGATAAAAAGGAAGATGAAACCAATGATAAGGATTTAAGAGAAAGATTAGACACTTTTCTTGATGATGCTTTAAGTAGTGACGCTTTGGTAAGTGAGATACCTAAGATGAAAGAAGTGGTTGGTATGATAGTTAAATTAAGAGCTGTTGAGTTAAAACTTGAAGTTGAAAGGTCAAAACGTTTTGATGTTGATAAAGACGATAGTTTAACAAATTATTTTGGGTAGGTGAATAAAATGGAAAAAACAGGTTGGAAAATATTGGCTATAATTAGTATGGTTATCTTGGGTTTATTGATATCTGTTATAGCATTAGGTGTTAGTATGGTAAATGATGAAGAACAGAAGAATTATGAATGTAGTATAGAGTGTGGTAGGAACGATGAGTGTTTCAGTGGTTATTATAATGCTGAAGATTATCGTTGTGATTTTATAACCTATAATGATTTGCAATATTTTATGGATAGCAGGTGATATAGTTGTGGGGTATAAAGTTAAATGTGGAGTATTTGTTATTATTGATTTTATTGGTTCAATTTTTAATTTTTTTTAGGCAAAATATGGTAATGAAAAAGTTAAAGTTATGAAAGGTGATATAAATGAAAATATTAGCTAAATGTTACAAGGAAGATTATGATGAGGAAGATGATGATGATGAACCAAAACACGAAGAGGAGTCTTTAAGTTTCAAAAAGACTGATATGATAACTGGTCGTGAGAGTAGGTTTAATCCTTTGAATAAGTATAATCTAAGTAATAGGGAATTGGACCAGATATTCAACAGTTGGTGTTATTAAGTAAAGGCAGCAATTCCTGTTAGGAAATTACTCCCTATGGTCATTAAGTCAGCAAAGGGTTATCTCTTTTCCCTGGTTCATCGATGACTTTAAATCCTAATGGGGGCTGACTCTTTTATAAAAGGTGGTGATAATAGTGAAAAGGATAAAGATAACTTCAAAAGGTAAAGTAAAATGTCCTAGGACAAGTGAGTTTGTAAATTATGGTAAATGTGTTGATTGTGAAGATGGTTTCGGTGTTATAACTTATTGCTATGTGAATTGTAAGCGTGGTTTAAAGAAAGATGATATAATAAAAAAGACTGAAAATGTGGTGCGTTAAAATGGGATATTTAAAGATAATAATCTATGGGCTTATAATCTTGATAGCTTTGATAGCTTTCCTGAAAAAGCTTGGTGATGCAAGAGCTAATAGGGGATATTATTAAACTCTTTTTAAAAGACTGAGAAAACTTTATATATAAGTTATTTTATTAAGATTATTTATGAAGAAAGTCTCTAAAGATATAATGATTGGTGGAGCAGGTTTAATGCTTGGTGCTACAGTCATAAGCAAGGTTTCTCCTTTAGTCCCTAGTCAAGCCGCAGGAATCTCTAAAGTAGCTTATGGTGGTTTGGGCATAGCTTCTTTGGCTATACCTATTGGTGCTGCTAAGGGTGTTATGAAATCCACTGAGATGTTATACAAAACAACAAAAAAGAAAAAATGAATAAAGATATATTTAAGGGTATTGTACCTAAATTAGGTAAACCTTTCGTTTCTAGCTTGGTTTATAATCGACCAGTTAAAAAAAACCCAATTAGATATTCTCCTATGCCCTCTTTAAGATGGACTAAACTAAAATGGACTAGGGATAATGTGTTAAAAGGTATTGTTCCAAATTATTCTGGTCTTTACGCTTTCTTTGATAATTATAATCGTATGTTATATGTTGGTCATTCTAAGAAATTACGACACAGGATACAGAGTTATTACCAAGAAGATGATTTCAAGGAACACCCTACCAAGAAAACTTTACGTTGGCATATATCTAGTTTTGGATATTGTGTTATGCCTGTAGTAAAAGCCAGAGTTATTGAGAAACAAATCAAACATAAAACAACATTTAATTATAATTAAGATAATGGTAGCAACAATAAAAGAGCTCATGGGACCTGCTTTCTTTATGAGCAAGAAAGAATTGAAAGCTAAAAAGAAAAGATATAAAGTTATAGCTAAACGTAGAGAAAACTCTAAGATAATCAAACAATTACCAAGGCGTGATAATCGTGAAAATTTAACAGTTTTTTTAAAAAAGATTCAAACCAAACCCGATTTTAAGAAAGAGCTTAATATGATGAAAGATATATTGCGTGGTGGTAAATAATGGTAATGATGTATACAAGCAAAGATGCTGGTCATAGACATAAATGGATGCGTAATAAAAAGTATACTACTTTTAACGCTGGTCACAGGCACAGAATAAAAGGGAAGATTGCTATGAAAGCTGATGGTCATACACATAAGTTATTAATGATGAAAAAGATTAATTAACCAAAACATTTAAATATAAGCTTATTCTTAGATAGTTATGAGATGGTAACTGCGATTGATGAGGGGGATGGATTAAGCTATTATTGTGAAGTCTGTTACTCTCTTTACGACACTTATAATAAAGCGTTTCTTTGTGAGAGGAAATGTAATAGGATAAAAAATAAGAAACCTACTGGGGTGAATTAAATATGGTTGAAGAAGGACTACCTATTTACAAGGTAAAAGTACAAGGTCAAGAAAGAAAAGCGATAGATTTGGAAGCTTTAAATAGCTGGTTAGATAATCAGATAGTTGCTAACAACCCGTTAGCTAGCGATACTTCCAAATTACCAGATGGAACAACACTTGAACAATATAAGGGTCTTGTTGGATGGGGTATGACGAATGAACTTAGTTTTGAGGTAAAGAATGCTTTGGGTCTAATAAAAAAGCCAGAAGTTGAAGGGGTTGTTGAGTCTGAACCTGAACCTGAACCAAAGTTAGAATCTAAGCCCGAACCAAAAAAAAAAGAACCAGAGCCAGAAGTAGAACCAAAAACCGTAGAAGTAAAAGAACCTGAAGTTATTGAACCTGGAAATGATGACGAAGATGTTGTAGTTTTACAATAGATTGGGTGATTTTTTGAGGGGTAACAAATGAGTCAATATTCTTACTTTTTACACCAAGCTAGAAGGATGCAGGATAATAATATGTCTGTTGAAGTAATTTGTTCTGGTGAGAGGGGTACTGGTAAAAGTAGTTTGTCAATAATGGCTGTGAAGGAATATTTAAAAAAATTTTCTTTCATTTGTCCTCATTGTGGTTCAATTTTCTATAAATCTCTTTATAATAGAGAAAGGACAAAAACAGGTTTCAGATTTTATATCCCTGATGAAATAAAACAAGATAATGTTTATATTCGTTGTCCTGAACATTATGAACTTAACTTAAAGACTGGTGTTAGGGATAGAGTTTCTGGTTGTGGTAAGATATTCAAATATTCTCAAAGGAAAAGAGTTAAATGGGCTGCAAAAGATTTTATAGCATATGATAATGAAGATGCTTATAGGAAAATGCTTACTATGCCGATTGGTAGCCCATTAATCTTTGATGAAGCTATAAATTTCATGAGTGCTATGGAACATAATAAACGTGAGAGTAAAGAGTTAAAGAAGCTGTTTGCTGTTATAAGACCTCGTAGATTATTCATGTTTTTCAATATCCCAGAGATAATGTGGGTGGATTCAAAATATCGTGAAAGTATGAGCCATTTCTGGTTTTTTTGTTTTGAGAGAGGTTATTGTGTAATCTTTGAAAAGAATAAGAGTGTATCTGATGATAAGTATGATTTAAAGTCTCTCAAAAAGACAATGGGTGTTTTAAAGTTTTTCACTCCTACAGATAAGATTAAACGTGGTTTAAGGCGACATCCTTGTTATTTTGATAGTTTTGCTTTCCCTCAACTTGATACTAAGACTTATGATGAATATGAGCTTGTAAGGAATGCTAGAAACCTTCAACGTCAAGCTGAAGAGATGGAATTAAGCAATACTGATTTAGGTAAGATTATGTCTTGGCAATTGTTAAGGAACTGGGATTCTTTAAAAATCGAAGTTGATAAGTCTAGGGATAAAAGTTTAACTTATAATATCCTTCGTAATAATGTTTTGATTAATCCTGTCACGAAAAAGACTATGGCTTCAGAAACCACTATTAGGAATTGGGTTCGTGGTGTTGATGAGTATGTAAAGAGCAAAGGTCAAGATGCTGGTGTTTTCGTCAAGGAAGTTACTTTTAAAAAATAGAAATGTTTATATATGCTGTTATTTCTAAATTGTTGTGGTTGTGTGGGGGTGTTACTCAATTCTTAAATCGCACAGACCACTGTAATGCCCTGCACTCCACTTTTCTTTTTAAAAGACTAGGAAAAGTTTATATATTAGTTGATTTAATGAAGTATTAATATGGCTAGTGTTATAAGACCTTCTAAAGAACTGGGTTACGAAGAGTTTGCAAGCCAAGCTATAAAGTTCCAAGAACAAGAACAAGCCCGTATACAAGCCGAACTTCAAGCCAAGCAGAAAGAACAAGAACGTAGAATTAAGCAGACTAAGCGTGTTAAAAGAGCTCCTGTAAGGCGTGTTTCTAATGGTAAAACAATTAAATCGGCTAGAGCAAGAAAGAAGTTTGAAGGTGTAACAGAAGCAGACATAACAAAAGGCGAACAACATCTCCAAACCTTAGCTGAAACTCAACAAGCTGAGTTAGAAGCAATAGGGAAAAGGGAATATGAAATAGCCTTAGAAGCTAAACCAACATTAGCTGTTGATAAACCTAAGTTAGATGTTCCCCCTGGTGTTGAGACTGTTCAAGCTTTTGCTCCAGAAAAGAAAGGTATTAAAGATTATGATGAGTATGGTCAAGCATTATCTACTTGGCTTGAAGAATATAAAGAACCTCTTACTAGGGGTAAAGAAAGGTTTGAAGCAACTCAAGAATTAGTTTCTACTGAACAGAAACGTATTGAAGATATTAATAAACAACAATATGATACTGCATTAAAAAAGAAACCAGTATTAAAAGGTAAAAGTGTTTCAAAGTATTCTGAAGAGTTTAATAAATGGGCTAAAGATAATGAAGTTATTTTAGGTAGGAATTATGATGACGCAAAAAAGATTATTGAAGATAGTAATATTGCTGTTGAAAATAGGATTACTTCAGAAACAAAATCTGACACCGATTTAGCTTTAAAACAGATGGCTAGTTTCAGTAGTCAGGAAGGATTAGGTAATAGGTTAATATCAGGGAAAAAATCAACATATAGGTCAGCTTATGTTAAGGGGTGGGGTTTTTATGATTCTCCTTATTTTGAAGGTGTTTATGAAGAGTTAGACCCCAAGACAATGATAATAACTGTTAAACATTCTACTAAAAAACCTAAAGAGAGGATAAGTAGTAAAGGATATTCACTTCAGAAGCTTGAAGGTGAGGAAAAGGTTTTAGGAACATATAAGTTAGGTCAAGATGTAAACAAATCAGATTTCTTAACAACAAAAGATGGAAAACAAGTATTAAAATCTGATGCAGAGATTAAAAAAGTGTTTGAAACTATAAAATCTGATGAAGCTTTATATAATCCTGATAGAATTGAAAAAGGTTATTTAGATTTAGCTGACCAATGGGGTAAAAGAGAACACCCTTCTGTAACTTCGTATAGACAAACTTACAAAGCTAATGTGGCTGAGAAATTAAAGGAAGAAGCTGATAAGAGAGGACCAAGTGGTATAGCTTGGTATAATCCTTATACTGGTAAAGGTAGTACTGGTTATACTGGTGGATTCTATGATTCAGCACCAACAAAGAAAATTACTATCTTAGATACCATGAAAGCTGATAATGTTCGTTTGACTGATAAAGGGACTTGGGTTCGGTATGATGCTGATGTAAGTGGTTTCAAACGTAAAGATTATGGTATAACTTTAACAAAGGAAGGGGAAAAATATGCTTCTGATGTTGAATTAGCTAAAGATAAAGTAATTAAAAAAGAATTAAAATTAGATAAAGATTACTTTAAAGATTATTCAGAAGCTAAGACTGATATAAAGAAAGAAACTATAAGACAAAGATATATCCAAAAGAAATTAGAGCTTCAGAAAGATTATGATAAATTAGACCCTTTAAGATTGAGTGAAGCTAAAAAAGCTACTGAAATTAAAGCCCTCTTAAAGGAAGGATATTCTCCTGCTACTGCTGCTAATATTTTCTTTACAGATGTATTAATGGAACCTGCTGGCAAAAGAGAAAAAGATGTAAAGAAACTTATGGGAGAGGGTGTTTCTGCTTCAGAAGCAGCAAAGATTGTATTAGAAACAAAACCCACTCCTAAAAGTTTAAGAGAGAAAGCTGAAATTCTTGAACCTGTTAAGATGAAAGATATAGCTACTACTCCTAAGACTGGTGTTGGTGCTGGTGCTCTTGCTGGTGTTAAAGTTGGTGCAACATCATATTTTACAGATTTTTCAAAGTTTGATACAGTTCCAGATGTTAAAGATGTTAAGACTGGTAAAGATGTTAGTGACATTTTTTATTCTAGTTTAGTAACTAAAGGTAAGGCTATAGAAGTTATTGGTGAAGGTCTTGTAACTGGTGAAAGAGTGATAGGTGACATTTCTCAACCACTTTTAAGCAGGGCTGAACGTGATATAATTGGTGTAACCTTTTCAGTTAAAGATTCTGAACGTAAGTTAAAAGCTTTTGAAAAACAAACAGAAGCCGCTAAGAAAGCTTCCAAGATTGAAGAAGTCAATAAAGAGTTAGAGGCATTAGGTAAAAAGGAAAATTATAAAGCCCATTTAAGAGTATACAATGCAAATCCTACTAAAGAAAATTATGATAAAGTAAAACCTTATTTAGATATTGTTGAAAAGATTGACCAAGATAAGCTTGCAGAATATAATACATCTATTGAAAATTACAGTGCAGAGTTAGCTAGATATAAAAATTCAGCTACAAAACAACAACAACAGATATTAAAGGTCCAAGACATTAGTAAAAAGCTGGAAGCAAAACAAAAAGAATTAAGCAATTTAGGGAAAAGGGTTGTAGAAGGCGATATAGATGTTCATCTCGGTGTAATCAGAGCTGAGAAAATACCTGAAGATATTTTAAAGTTAAGAGGAGAACTTTTAGAATATACTGGTATGTATACAATAAGTAAAAAGCAAAGGAGAGCTTATTTAGGTTTACCAGAACTTAAAGAAAAGAAAACAGGGTTTCTTGAAAACCTTAGAGAATCCCGTAAAGGTAGATTTGATTTCTGGTTTGCTCCTAAACAACCTAAACAAACTAAGAAAGAAAGGTATAGAACCATACCTGATGTAGTTATAAGTAGAGATTTAGTGGTTTCGTCTTATGCTGGTCTTTCTAAATTTCACAGAGGAGTAAAAGAATCTAAAGACCTTTGGTATGTAAAAGGTCCACAGTTTCTTGGTATTGAGATTGCTTCTGTTGGCTTAGATGTTAGTAAAAAAGCTTCAGCTTTCTTTGGTTTCGCAGAGAAAAAAACAAGACAATATGCAGAATTTTTTGATACTGTTGATTTTATATCATCAAGGGAAAGAAAGACTGATATAAAAAAACCCACTCTTCTGGCTGAATTAGGTAAATCTGTTGATAGAATAATTCCTGATGTTAAGTTAAGTGTTGAAATAAAAACAAGAGATACTAAAGACACATTTAAGAAAGACACTGTAAAGATATTAGATATTGATACTTCAAAAACAAGATTTGAATCTTCTGCAAAACTATTTAGTGAACCATTTAAATCTGATACTTCATTAGCTGGAAAAACATCAGATGTTCTTGAAGGTGCAGAAAATTGGTTTGCTGGTGCTAAAGAATATTATAAATATAAACCTGCTGAAGCCACAAGAAACATACTAATGGGTGCTGGTTTCGCTGCTGGAATAAGTGTTGTGGGTAGTGCTGTAACAGCAGCAACATTATCAAAAGGTGCTGTGGGATTCATTGCTAGAAAAGCCACAACCAAAACAGCAAAGGTGGGTGCAGGGATATTATTTAGTGGTGCATATGTTATACCGACAGAAATAAAAGCTTTTCAAATATCTGATATAAAAGAAAGACAAAAGTTTAGGGGAGAAAAATATATCGGTGAATTAAGTGCTTTTACTATTGGTGCTGGTGCTTTCACTTTATCAAGCAAAGGTTTAGGTGAAGTTGGTTTTTATGACCCTAGAGCAACATATAAAGGCAAGATTATTAAACCACCTAAAGGAAGTAAAGTATACATTCCTAAAACAAGACAAAAGGAAATATATAGGGTATTATCAAGTAGGGCAAAACCTTATGAAAAAGGTGTAAAGGCTTTTGTTGGTGATAAATTAACATACATGGAAAAGTTAAGTAAAACTCCTATATCAGAATTAAAAAGGTTAAGAAGATTACCAGCAAAAGATATTGAACCTTTTGTGTTCAAAACAACTAATATTAAAGATTTAAAATTAGTTGGTCAAACATCTTCACTTGACCCATCAAAATATAAAATAGCTTTAGAAAAAGGTCAAAAATTTACAGGTAGATATTACTTTGAAGGTGTTAGGGTAAAACCAATTAGTTATAAAATAAAAGGTGGGTATTTACCAGTGAGAGGAGCAACAGGAAGAGCAAAGACTTCACTACAAACTTTAAAATTACAAGTAAAAGGCAGGAAAAGTATTATAACAGTTGAGCAATCTGATTTATTTGGTGTTGTAAAAGTAAAACGTGGCAAATTTAAAGAAAAAATAATAACTAGTTATGCAGCTAAAGATAAACCTCTTTTACCTAAACCTTCACAATTCTTAGAAACCACAATACAACACCCAAAAAGATATACTAAGTTAATAAACAAATTAACTGGCGAAGTTAGAACTGTCCCTTATGAGAAAGCTAAGAACATAATAAAAGATTTTAAGTATAGAGTCTACAAAGAACCTTATGTTGAAACAAAATTTCTAACTAGGGGAGGAGTTGAATATAAAGGAATTGGTGGTATAAAAACTACCAAAGGTTTTAAGTCTGGTGTTGTTTCAGATTTAGCTTATACTTATAAAGTAAAATCTCTTGCTAAAACACAGTATGCAAAATTCACAAAAGCACAATTATCATACTATAAAAGAACACCTGCAGACATTAGGGTTGGTGTTCCAAGAAAGGGTGGAAGAAGTGTATTAACCACATTTTACGAAGAGTCTCCATTAACAAGAAAAATATTACAAAGTGAAAAAGCATACGCTTTATTTAATAAAAGGTTATTACCAAAGTTTGTAAAAGCTGCTAAAGTTATACGTAGTGATAGGTATGGATATAAAAAAGGTGCAGTAGTGGGGACAAAAATCTGGACAGGAGAAAAGATACTATTAAAAGGCGACCCTCATTATAGTTTAATAAGGACTTTTTCAAAATCCCCTAGAACAACTTTTAAATATGTTTATGATATTAATATAAGGATGAAAACTTCTATTCTACAAAGAAAACCTGTTTTCCTTACTAAAGCACAATTTAAACAGTATAAATTCTTAGGTGATGTTGGGGCAAAAACAAAATTGTTTAAATCAAAAAATGTAGCATTCCACGATAGTCTTTATCAACCAAAATCTACAGATAGGTTAAAAAGCATTATAACACATTATGAGAAAAATCCTAAATGTGGTCTTAAAGGTCAATGTGAAAATGCAGTTAAGGAATTAGCAAGGTTCTTTGAAAAGCAAGGTGTTTCAAGAAAAAAGATGCAATATTTAAGCATACAAACTGTAGCTAATGATGGTAAGACTTCAAGTCATGTGGTATTAAAAGTAAAAAACAAATATTACGACCCAACTGGAACGCAGTATAATTTTAATAAAGGCAGACCAAGTTCGGTATTAAAGAAACTGCCCACTGAATATAAAGTTACTAGTAAACAAAACATTGATGCTGCTTTAGAAAAAAGCATTTTTGTTCCAAAAAAAGAAAGAGTACCATTAACACAATTTGAAAAGTTATTTTCAAGTAAGAAAGCACAACAACGAATAGGTTTTGGACCTTCATTAAAAAAAGAGATTAAACAATTAAGTGTTACCCCTGAGCCAAAACCACAACCTTCTCCTGTTGGTAAAATAAGTCCGCCTGAGTTATCTTTACCTTCGGCAAAACTTCCTAAAACAAGGCTAGCTCAACCTAAAATATCATTTGTATCTCCATTAGTTATTGGTGGTTTGAAAAATTTATTAGATAAAACAACTTATACTCAACAAAAAACTATTGTTGTTCCAGTAAGAGAAAAAGTAGGTCGCCTTCCTTCATTATTAAGGTTAAGAGAAATAACTAGAGCCAGACAAGATATTGGTAAAACAAATATAAGACAATCTTATGTTAGTGTTAGCGAATATAAGTTGGGTGAAACAGAAGTCAAAACTGGCACAGCTCTTGATGAAGGTTATATTGAAAGAACGGATATTGGTTTTAAACCTGCAATAGATGTTAGAGAAATACAAAAAGTCAAATTAGAACAATTACAAAAAACCCAATTAACTGGTGTTACAGGGATGGCAATAACTGCTATTCCCACCATGGGTCTTATACCTACTTTAACTCCTACTTTTACTAGACCACCTGATGGACCACCCCTGCCACCTGTTGGTGTTGGTGGTTTTGGTGTTGGTGGTCGTGGTAGACGTATTCGTAGAAGAGGTAAAGGATATGGTGTAAAAAAGTTTGGTGTCCTTGACATATTAAAAGGTATTAAACCTAAAGAAAAATCAAGTTTAAATTTCCTATAATGGAGGTAAAAATGATAAATGATAAAGATTTAAGAAAATTAATGGTTAAACCAAAAGCAAAATTACCTAAATATCGTAATTGTTGTGGGATAATAGGTAATGTAGGGGTTAATCCTAATATTCCTTTAATGCCAAGAAGAAAAAATGTTATGCCTCGGCGTAATATGTCCCAAAAAGAATTTTTACGTAGGACTGCTGGTAATATGCTTGCTAGAATAACTGACCACGATAAGGGTGGTGTAATTAGTGGGATGGATTGTCGTCCTTTTAACAGGCGTAAACATAATGACCTTGAAACTGCTGTTGAAACTGAAGAGGATGAAGCTAAGTTAAAAGCAAAGCTTAAAAAAGAGATAATGGAAGATGTAAAAGAACTTGAAGCTCAACAAGCTGAAAGGGACTCTCAACAAGCTAAAATGGATTCTCAAAAAGAACCAGTAAAAGTAAAAAAACCACAGTTAGTTACATATGGTTCAGATGGATATGAAACGGATTTAGCAACAGCAAAATATGAAAAAGATATTTTAGAAAAAGCTAGAACTAAAGAAAAAGAAAGAAAGATTCTGGTTAGGGAAGAGATTGAAGGAAGAACCACAAAAAAATTAAGTGAAGATTTAACACCGAAAGAAAGAATACAAGCTCTTGAAGCCGAATCTCGTAGGCAAAGAGAAATAGAACATTTTGAAGAATTAAAAAGGAAAGGGACGCTTGGTGAACAACGTGCTAAGATAAGGAAATTAAGGTATGAAGGTGAAGCCAAGCTTGCAAAATATAGGGATAAAAACCCTCGTCAACCTTTATTAAGACCTAAGACTTCAATGAGTGTATTAACAACCAAAGGTGCTCCGCCTGCGTCTTATATGTTTGATACAAGAGGTTCACGTTTTGATTTCTCTGACATAACAGGTGTTAGACCAGCAACAGAAGGTGGCTATCCACCAACACAATCACGAGGGATAAATCTTAGTGGGTTCCTTATAAACAGACCATCGATGCAGACTCAACCCAGAGCACCTGTTATGTCTCCTACTAAAAAGAAAATGAAACCACGTTCATTAAGTGGTTTTATGGATTACAAGAAAAAGAAAAAGAAGTTAAGGTTATTTTAAATGCAAATAAGAAACGGACAAGGTTATGTATTTTTCATGGCAATTTTAGTAATTATAATAGTCCTTTTCATGGGTTATTATTTAGCTTTGAAACCTTATGCTTTGATGTATGGTGATTTCACAAACGACACAAAATATTCAGGTTTCGTGACAGAACGAACTTGTGATATTGGTGGCGGTATTTGGGAAGATAGCACTTGTAAAGCGTTACCTGATAGAGCAAGCGATTTATTAAGTTATCAAAGAAAAGTATGGTTAATATTGCCTATCTTTATTGTAATTGGTTTAATATTTTGG
>Ga0098068_1000257_pt1 | contig 22050 bp, 23 predicted proteins | sample 26BtaG_FD_75059 | JGI IMG/M metagenome (GOLD analysis project Ga0098068, IMG submission 75059) | Marine viral communities from Cariaco Basin, Caribbean Sea - 26B_WHOI_OMZ_CsCl | ecosystem: Environmental > Aquatic > Marine > Oceanic | place: Caribbean Sea: Cariaco Basin | collected 2014-11-09 | reverse complement strand
TTGGAGTAATTTAGCATCTGGTGAATTAACTTCAGAAGTATTACTTATAGGAACAGATGTAAAGGCCGGTACTCTAACTGATACTAAACTTTGTACTTGGGATAGTGGCAATTCTCAGATAGTTTGTAATTCTACAGATCAACAGGGAAGTGGTGCTTTTGCTTGGGATGTACTTACAACTTATAGTGAAGAAACAAGCGCTACAAGTTCACCAATGTGGTTTCAAGATACAATATATGCTAGTTCAACATCTTTCTTTACTGGATTAATTACTGCCGTGGGTGGTGTTAGTGGTGATGTAACTGGTGCTTTAACTGGTAATGCTGATACTTGTACTACTGCTAGTGCTGGTGATGCGGCAGTAGATTTCTTTGGAGCTGGAGTGGATGCAGTTACAGATGCAACTGAGTGTACCGATATAGAGGGTACTGGATTATCTATTGGTGCAGGGACTTTAAATTGGTCATCCACCGGATTAACTTGGGCAGGGAACGCTATAGGAAATACTGTTGGTGGTACAGGACAAGATAGCTCTGGTTGGACTGGACCCATTAGTGTTGCTGGTGGCACCTGGGAGGCTAGTTCTACTTTGTCGGTGGCTTATATAGAGGATGGTTATCTTTTAAATACGGGTGATGTAGGTACTGGGGTATATGATTTTGGTGGAGCTACATCATTTGAAATACCAAACGCTGCTGATCCAACAGTAAGTGCTACGGGACAAATAGCGGTTGATACTACAAGCGCCTCAAGCTCTATAAGGTTTTATGACGGAAGTGAGGAGAAGTCATTATTTGCTTCAAGGGATAAAAATTTAATACTTGCCAGTTCTACATTAGCTTATATAGGAAATTTTGGGGCTTCGGCTTCTACTACAATGATAATTGCTAATCCATATAGACCAACCACCTTAAATAATATTTATTGTAAGACTGATGTGGGTACAGCTTGGGTTGGGTTTGGTGATGGCACAGCATCTACTACACAAGTTCAATGCACAACAACTGGCGCGGAGGTAACACCAGCATCTAATAACACCTGGACTATGAGAGAAAATATGTATGTAGAAGTTGGGACATCCGCATCTAATCCTAATTTAATTACTATAACTACTAACATAACCGAAGATGCGGATTAAAATACTAACATTAGCAATTTTTATTATATTATTAACTGGGTGTGAAAGTGGTGATAATGAACTTGGAGCACAGCCGGAGTATGTAACTGCACCAGAAAATAATACTTATAAGATTGGAGAGAAAAATTTTCAAGAAGAATTTAAAAATGATATAACTAGCGATGATCCACTTCAGTATAAGTTAGATGATAAGTATATCGCTTTCAAGCCAGTAAGTATGAAGTGGGATAATGAGGGAAGTTCTTTTAAAGATACTGCCAGCGTAAGCAAAACTACTGGTAAAAAAGAATATAAAAATGTATTAGGCAATGGTATTGATTTAGAAATGAAAACTGATAGTAGAGTATGGAGTAAAATAGTGAAGATAGAAAGTTTGGATAAACTAGGTTCTATACCAAAAGATGCTGAATATCTTGAGATAGAATATGTGATGAAAACTAACTTTGTAATAGATGGTTGGGATAAAGATAGCGAAATGGAAATTACAGATAAAGTTAGATTAGGAGATTATTCATATCTTGAGCCAGCTATGGTATGGGATAGTTATAGTGAAAAAGTATGTGAAGAAACTTGTAACCCAGAAGATGAAACAGAATGTAATAATGAGTGTGATATTCTTTATCACAGAGAACAGATAAAGAGTTTTATACAAAAAGATAAATTTATAAAACAGATACCAGTTGAGTTTCTTAAAACCGCTACTTATCCAGTTTATACTGATGCTGATATAACTTATGGAACAGCAGAAGAATTTGAAGCAGGTGTGACAGAGTTTATTTCTGTTGAGGGGGTAAATTCAAGTTCAAATAAATTTGTTGTATGTTTTGTGGATGAAAGCGATGCTGATGCTGGTAAGTGTAGAGCTGGGACAGTTAGTGGTACAAATATTACTTGGGGTTCTACAGTAGAATTTGTAGCTGACGCTACGCCATTTTTTGAAGAAGGTCAAACAATGACTGATGTTTGTAAAACTGATACTGATGAATTTGTAATAGCCTTTAGTTCTGCTACTGATGGTGATGATGGTTATGTATATTCAGCTTCTACTACCGCAGGGACAACTATAAATCTAGGTGTTAAGTTTGAGTTTAATAACGCAAACACAGAGGATGTCCAATGCGTTCCAACTGATACTGACCAATTTGCTGTTGCTTATCGTGATGAAACAGGTGGGTTAGATGGCTATACAGAGGCTTGTACAGTAGCAGCCGATAGTTCTATTAGTTGTGGAACAAGAGCAGAGTATTGTAATGGGTCTATTGGTATGCCGCCAATGGCTAAATTAGATACAGATAAATATATAATATGTGGTTCTTGTGGTGAAGATGGTAATATGGATGGTGAATGTGTAGCTCTTAGTGTAGGAGCTAGCGATGCTCTTACAGAGGGTACTATGAAAAATTATTATGATTGGGATGATGGAGGAAGTTTTAGTGGTAATTTTAGTGTCAATGCTCCCACTACAGATAGTTTTTTACTAACTTATAAAGATGATAATAACACACAGGGAGAAAGTTTAATAGGAACAACTACTGGCGAAACAATAAATAGTTATGGAGATGGCACGCCAGTTGATTTTTCTAATACTTCTGATGTCGCTTTTGCAAGGTCAGTAGCCATAGATGCAACCCACTCTGTAATTGTGTATAGTGATGTGGGCGATGGTGAGGCTGGCAAATCAAACTATATGACTATAGATTTTAGTACAGGAACTATTACCGCTAGTACGCCAGAAGAATTTGAAAGTGGAGCAACAGGTGGCAGTTATCACGGACTAGATGTAGCTTTAATAGGTTCAGATAAAATAGTAGTTTGTTATCAGGATGATGGTGATAGCGATAAAGGTAAATGTATAGTTGGTGATTCGCCGTCTGAAGCTCCTGCAGCCGTAGACACAACACAACCACCAGAAATTATAATATACGATTAAATAATTAAATATAAATTTTATGGCAAGTTCAAAAAGGTATCAATTAAACACAACTGATGGATTAAGTATCCTGAAAGTTTTAGGTTTTATAGCTGTATCAGCTGTGATAGCCGGTGCGATTGATTTATTGTCCCAGATTAACTTTGGTGATTATGGATGGTTAGTTCCAATAATCAACCTTATTTTGGTGACTATTCAGAAATTTGTAAAAGAAAATAATTAATATGTCAGAGAACTTACTAGCAGTTATTCTATCAGTTATTTGCGGGTTTCTCGGTGGAGTAATTGGCGGTTTAATTTGGATATTCCTATGAGTATAGAGGTATTAAAACAAAAATTAGAAGACCATTTAGATAGTGATAGACGCAGGTTTAACGGCTATGACAAAAATTTTATGGTTCTTCGGGGCGAGATTAGTGATCTTAAAAATAATCATATACAACACTTACAGGATGATGTGGGTGAGCTTAAAGTTAAAATGAGTGAAGTGAGAAATGATGTCGCTTGGCTGAAGAAATTTTTCTGGATAGTTGCTGGTAGTTCTATAGCAGGACTAATAACCGGGGTTATTAACCTGTTAGTTTCAACTAACGGACAATAAATGTGGGACGATCCCCTAATACAATTAGCGGGAATAGCAGTTGGAACAGTCGGAATAATATTTACAGCATACATTATGTGGTCGGATAATGTAATAAAATGGGTAATTAGAGCATTTATATTTTTAATATGTGCCTTTCTATATTGGCACTTCAGCTAAGTGTATGATGAAACCGTTGATAAAAGCTATATTATGGAGTTTGCTGTATTTCATTTGTATCGGGTTAGTTTATTATATATCAAAGACGTTCTTTAAATTCTAGGAGGTGAGACAATGAACGACACTGTCTGGTTAGCACTTATTGTTGGTGTTGGGTGTTTCATAATGGTTTCACTTGAATTATGGAAGGAGCATAAATTGCTAAAAAGAAGACAGGACCAAAAGAGGAGGAAAAAATGGCTAAGGGCAAAGTGGTCAAAGAGGCTGGGGAAACGCGGGAACTGAGAGAGTTCCTGGAGAGCGGGGAATATCGAGTGGTCAACTCGTGGATAGACAAGAACACGCTCGGTCTCATTGATCAGCAGAAGCAGGTAATTTACCTGAACTTGCCATTAATGATAGCCGCAGTCTACACCCACGAGTGGTTGCACGACAAGTTCCCCTTCACCGCCGAAGGTCTCATAGAGAGAAAAACAGATGCCAAAATCAAAAGGATGAAGGTAGCTGACATCATTGAACTCTCAAATGAGATACTCGGTAAAATGGAGGACGACGACAATGAAAAAGGAAGAAAAAGAAATCTTAGGCAAACAGATGCAGGACAGAATCTTAAGGGCAATCGCCGCCAAAAAAATCCCCATACACAGATACTACGGAGACACAGTAAGGTTCGGTTACGTTACCGATACTCATATCGGGTCGCTGTACGAACACAGCGAAGTCTTAAATGCGGCCTATGATGTCTTCGAGCGTGAGGGTATTACCAGGGTGTATCACTCTGGAGACCTCTGTGCCGGGGAACGGATGTATCGGGGACAGGAGTATGAGCTCTACGCGCACGGTTTTGACCGACAGGTAGAGGCTGTTATCAGCCGCTACCCTGAGCGTAAGGGCATCAAGACATACTTCATCACCGGGAATCATGACCTGAGTTTTTTCCGCACTGCGGGGACTGACATCGGTCGGGCTATCGCTAAAGAGAGAAAAGACATGGTCTATTTGGGCCAGGAGTTAGCTGATGTTCTAATCGGCGGGAAGCACAAGGTGCACATGCAGTTGTTCCATCCAGCCGGCGGGACAGCGTACGCCATTAGTTATGCCGTCCAAAAGTATGTGGAATCGATTTCCGGCGGGCAAAAACCCAAGATAATCCTTATCGGGCATTATCACAAAGCTGAGTATCTTCCTTGTTACCGCAACGTATTCGTCCTTCAGGGCGGATGTATTGAAGGACAAACGCCGTTTATGAAGCGAAAGAAACTCGCTGCCCACATTGGGTTCTGGATTGTAGAATTCAAGGTGGACAAGAGCCGCTCTGTGCAGAGGTTCAAAACCGAGTTCTTCGCTCATTATGAGGAGCGGCAGATCCAGGAGGTGTGAGATGCGAGTATATGTCGCAGGGGCAATCACGCCTACAGGGGACAAGAACCATGCCATTGAATACCTTACCAACGTCCGCAAAGGCATTCGTGCTTCGGTGGAGTTACTACTTGCTGGTTTTTACCCTTTTTGTCCGTTCATTGATTACGCGTATTGGTTCGTGCTTGAAGGAGATGAAAAAATCTCCATTAAGCTCATTAAGGAATTATCTATGGCGTGGCTGGAAGCTAGTGAAGCTGTGTATGTACTGCCTGGTTATGAGAATTCTGAGGGCACGATAGATGAAATTAAGCGGGCAAAAGAATTGGGTATCCCTGTGTTCTACGACATTGAACAACTCAAGAAGTACGAACGATTAACTTTTGCATCAGACTTTTTCTTAGTACCCTGAAAGGAGGTGAATCACGATGAAACGGTTTAATTGGGGGCTGATAGTGGCTTTGGTCCTCAATATGGTAGTTTGGGTAGCCATCTTCGTTGGCGTAAAGCGGTGCGACAATGTAATGGGCTGCTCATTCAATTGTATCTCCCAACCGCTAGTAAAGGAGAGGGGTTATGAAGTTTTGTCCGTATTGCGGAATTGTACCACGCATCTACTCCTTTCTAATCCTCCCCAAACGGTGGTTCGGTGTTACCCCCTTCAAAACATTTATGTGCAGGTCGTGCCACGGCCAGTGGCAGAAACTTGTGCCTGTAACCAGGCAGAAGGAAACCGAGTATTTCTATATTCTTAACACCTTTTTGAACCATCCGAAACAGGCGGAATACTTACTTGAAAAGAGGAGGGAGGCATTTGCCAGACTAGGCCTATAAGGAGGTGATGAATATGTGCTGGCATCTGGTAGCATTATGTCCAAAGTGTTTGGAGGAGGATAAAAATGTAGCAATGAAACAGTGGCAGGTGCGGTGTGGCGTTATCAGGAACATCGGTGGGATTTGGATATATTGTTACTGTCCTCGTTGCGGAATTACCTTCTGCATTGACTGGGCTACTGGACGCGGATTGAAAGATGCCTGGGGCGAGCCAGTGCGAGATGAGGTATCTATGGACCTACTAAGCGAGATAAAGGAGGAGAAGTGATGCTGAGAGCCTGCTACAAATGTGGGACTGTCTATGGCTGCTTTGATGCAGAACTAAAAAAGCGACGGTGCCACAGGTGCAAACTAAAACGACATTGTACGATTAGAGTTTACCCCACTACAGAGGAAATCAGTCATGGACTATGCGTTAATTGTCTTATGGAACTCCTGGATAAAATCGCTGAAAAGAGGCGGAAGCGAAAAACCTAGGGCAATTAAGCTAACAATAGTTAGTTGCCCTATTTCAAAAACAAAACATTTTCATACTAATAATTAAAATTACTATATGTTTAATAAGATTATATTTAAATTGACACAGCGCTTTCCTATCTTGAGTAAGTTAATATACTCTCACGATGGGCTGGATATCAAGAAGATGGAAGAGGAGGAAAAAGATCCACGTAATTTTATGTTTGGAACAGATACCGGACTAGCCAAGAAGCCACTTGTGGAAGACGGACAATGGGACGAATATCTGCCGGGTGACGAGATACAAAGAGGTAAATATTTTGATACAATGGGATGCGTATCTTTTGCCTGCTTAAATACTATTGAAACTTTGGCTAAAAGAAAATGGGGAGCTGATTGGAATAAGTCAGACAGGTTTACAGCTAAGATGAGTGGGACTGGGCGTAATGGCAATCACCTATCCAATGTTATGTGGAGTGTCAAAAATCACGGAACAGTTAATGAGAATACCTGGACTTGGGACAGGGATAAATTTTCTTGGAATGATTTTTATAGAAGCATACCGGCTGATGTTAAGGGCGTAGGAAAACGATGGGGAAAAGAATATGAAGCCGGATATGAATTCCTGCATCGCCATCCAAATACATACAAAGAGGCGTTACGCTTCTCGCCAATCTGGTGCGCCGGGTTTGCGTGGTATAAGAAGGGTGATTTGTATTATAACTATGGCCGGGCTAATCATTCATTTATAATTTATGGTTATGATTGGGGCAATTATTGGAAAGTTTTAGATCACTATCCTCCGTACAGGAAGAAACTCCATTGGTCATTTTTGGTAAGCTATCCAAGACTAATGGTATTAAAGAAGGCTAACCAGGATTTTGACTTGCAGGCAATCATAGCGTTAATCAAGAGAGGGTTTAAATATATTATGAGAGTAGAAAAACACAGCGGAGCAAAAGGCCAGGTGTATGAATTGTCTGCTACCCAGGGCCTAATAGAAAGAAAACAGAACGAATTAAACAATATAGTAATCAGACAGTTAGCAGAGGCAAGAGATTTGACTGGTATATCAGAGAGGGATTATTACAATTTAATTAACTAATTAAAGGTCGCTTATTAGTTATGCGCATAATTAATAATTACTATCCGTCTGCATTTCGTAATCCTTACGACAGCGCGGATATAAAGAGAATTTTATGAGGAAAAAGAAAAAAGAATTTCCAACCAATAAAGTTCTTTCAATCGCACTTATCCTTGCGATAGCAATATCTGTCGTGGGGGTAGTAAGTGCAATTGACGGCATCAATATAAACGTCGAGAATGCCACAATGAACTTTGGAGGAGGAGAACCCGGCCTATCAATAGGTGGGACAACAAACTTTGACACTTTAGAGTTGTCAGAGGACTTAACAGTTGGTGATGACTTAACAGTTACCGGTGACTTAGCAGTTACCAGCACAATGACAATTACTGGTGAGACATCTACCCAGGGATTAACCCAGGGTGGCGGATGTTGGGCAACTTCAACAACTGCTACAGCTCACACTGTAACTGAAGCTAATCTATTAGCTTATAATTGTTTTGAGATTACCTGGAATACAGCCAATGGAACCTGGACATTACCAGCCACATCAACAATGACTACATTGTTGGCTAACGCAGGTGATACAAGAAGTTGGATATTTGAAAACGCCACTACTACCGCAGCCATTACACATACTACTGCCGCTGGAACAGGAATTGATTTAGTTTCTGTTACCAATGCTGATGATGTAATTGATGGAACCGAATATACACAATTAACCTGTACTAAACAAACAGATACAGATGTTGTTTGTGTTGTTACTGAACTATTAGCTTCTGATTAAGTATAATCTCTGCCCGTCAAATAGATGGGCAGGACAGTATACTTAATACTTAAATATATTTATATGTCACAACTTATACTCTACAGTGAAATAGATACAGCTATCCAAAGAAGGATGGCAGGTCAGGAGCCGGATGAGAACAGAAGACTAGAAGCTATAAATGACGCTATGGCTCAGTTGTATGCTGAGTTTGATATAAGCACAGGTAAGCGGGAACTGACCGTAGACTTGGTGCCTAATGGCAAAGCGGTTCTACTTTCTAATTTTATGGACGACTTTAAGAAGCCGGCTGATTTACGCTATCTAAATCAAAGCGATCACTTCCGCGAATATGTCCTACGCGAAGACGATGAATTTATGGTTAATATCGGCAGGCAGGCAGCCTTGGACGAATATGCTATTGATTACCGCGATGGTGATTTATTCATTAAAACAAACTCAGCCAATGGGGTAACAAGTGCTCAACTACACGGTATGGGTGATTTGGATGTTGACGGCACCTGGGCGTCTGACACTACTGGTTCTGATGCTACTACTCTGGCTGAAACAGAAACCCTATCCTTAACCCAGGCTACATCACTTACTTTTGATATTGATGTGTCGCAGTCTGCTAATAACTACGCCCTGATACAAAACTCTGATATGGAAGCTACCGACCTGTCTGATTATCAGGACATCGGCAGAATTCAATTCTGGATTAAATTGCCAAGTGTTACCAACTTTACTAATGTTGAGGTCAGATGGGGTTCTAGTGCCAGCGTTTACTGGTCAGGCACAGCTACCACTCAAGCTGATGGCAGTGCTCTAGTAGCTGGCTGGAACTATGTGGAAATTGACTGGGCAGATGCTACAGAAACAGGATCAGTTGATGAGGATAATATAGACTATCTGGCAGTAATATTAAATTACGCTGCTGGCTATACAGACCAGACCAATGTGGTGATTGAAGCACTGACTATGTATATGCCGATATCATACCGGTTCATTTATTATACCTACTATAATTCACAGACCACAGCCGGTGTATTCCAGGAGGACTTAACCACTACTGCGACTGATGAACTACTTATGCCGCGCAGATACAAAGAATTAGTTATACTTAAAGCACTGCAGATACTGGCTCCTATGTCACTGGGGGACGACGCTGAACGACAAGCAGCTATTTGGAGAAATAAGGAAGTCAAAGAAGTGGCAATGCTACAGGGGGATATTGGCAAGAGGCCAAGAGTTGCAGTAAGAAAAGTTAAATTAAGAGAACAATACTAATATGTCACAAGAATTTAAAAACATATCAAATCTGGGTGGGTTAAGGACTAACCTCCCCGAAGATCAGATACCAGAGAGGAACGCTACTGACTGTGCGAATATGGACTTCTCGGTGCAGGGTCTTATTCAGAGTAAGAAAGGCTACGATAGGTTGGGGTCAAAGATAACAGATGTGGGCACTAACCTGCGAGGATTTATGTATAAGAAGAATTTCGGTGCTTTAAAAAGAATAAAGCTAAGAGTAAGAGATGACGGTACTAATAGTCACCTGGACTGGTTCAACCCCTCAAGTCCTGATACTTCTGATGGTGACTGGGAGTTATTGTCTGGCGACAAAACACAGGGAGCAGTAATGGGGTTTGCTCCATTTAATAACACTAATGTTAACCAGCTTATATTCTCCAATGGTCAGGATAATTTTCATACCTGGAACGGAGCAACAGCTTTAGTGGACAGTGTGACCGGGGTATCTATAACAGCTGATACTATAGCCTTTGTAGATAGCAACCCGGACACTATAACTGATAGCGGTGATGGATTTTTAACTGCTGGTTTTCAGGCGGGGGATATAATCAATGTTAGTGGCACAACCAATAATAACGGACAATATACAATAGACACGGTTGTAGCAGGAACTATTACTTTAGTTGGCGGAGATACACTAACGGCTGAAGGAGCCGGAACTGACTTTACTATTCTGGCAGCTACTATTACCAAGTCGGGCACAGACACCTTTGCTTTTGAGGGATTTGATGCGACCGGTAGTGTCTTAATAGATGGCACAACCTATGCTTATACTGGTGGTACAAGTGGTACAACTCTGACTGGTGTTACCCCTGATCCAACTACCCAGAACCCGGCTGCTAATAAAGGTATAGCCCAACAGCCAGACGGTTCCACCTATTCAGGAAATCCAAAGGGTAATATACTTTTGACATCAGGGGCACGACTTTGGCTCTCAGGAGTTCCAACCCGGGAGAGCCAAATGTACTATAGTGAAGTGGCAGTAGCTACTAACTTTACCGCGGCTGATAACCCAGACGACCCCGGTATTGAGGACTTCCCGGATGGAGGCGGACCAATTACTTTATTGGACGCCAAGCAGATAGATAAGAATAAAATTATTATCCATAAGGAAGATGGGATACTGGTGTTTTGGCTGGACTATGACGGCACCAATAAGATACCATACAGGGATGTACTTACCCTGGCTGATGATAGTGGAGCCTCAAATCAGAAGGCAGGAGCAGGCCTTAATAAGGCGTCCTACTTTACCACGACGCGTGAGGGGCTCAAATCTATCCAGAGAGCGTCGCAAGCAGAGGATTTCGACCTAAATAGCATATCGGACGCTATTTTGCCTACAATCGAAGGATATGACTTTACTACTGCGGCGTCTGTTTATTACCCTAAAAAGAGAGTGGTCTATGTGGCCTGCAAGGAAAGTTCTGATAGTGACTACAATGACAAGATAATAGCCTTTTATTTAACTAGATCAGCTAAGGATGCGACTGTAGTTGACGTATCAATTGATGAAGCCTTTGTGGCTGACTGGATACTTGATGGTGATAACCTGTTCTTTGTTTCAAGCATTGACCAGAATGTCTATCAGTTCTTTGTTCGTAAGTCAAATAGGGGTGCCGCTATTAACCATAGCTGGACAAGCAAGGCCTTTACTTTTGGTGAACCAGCCAGAGGAAAAGAGTTCAACAAGATATGGGTGGAAGGATATATCGGTTCAGGTACCAAGATAAAGATAAGTGTACTATACGGACTGCTTGGTAGTGAGGGTAGTAAGAGTAAAACATTGGCTTGGAATGATGACTTTGTAACCACCCAAAAGATAAGTGCTCTTGGTGCTGACGTTCTTGGCACGGTTAGTCTTGGTGCTTCAAGCGCTGACATAACTGACAGTTATGCTTTCTCTGTACCGATACACGTAGACATAAAGAAGTCTACCAGGTATAAGATAAAAATAGAAACAGAGTATGATAGTGAAACCAGTAATGAGAGTTACTGGGCAGTATCTAATTTAGCTACTAATCCAACATTAAAAACAATTGATTATAGAGACGTTATAAATACTAATGTTTAAAATTATGAAAAAATTTCTAATCCCATTTTTCGCCTTCTTACTGTGTGTTACTGGCGTTGCAGCCGCTGATACATTGTGGGAATACTACAACGGCGATATCCCCAGTATATCTGAGCGTGCCGAATTCTATAAGACTATCGGCGATGACACATATACCGGGACTTACAATCAGAATGTTGCGCTTTTGAGGTATCTTCAGGGAGGTATCGGAGCTAATCCGTTTCAACCTTCTGGTATTTCTGTTAATCTTAGGCAGGACTTGGAGTCAGGCTCATCAAGAACTGCGACTACTTTAAATGTTGACCCGATGATTACTAATGATGGACGGCGTCTAACATTTGCCGACTTTAATTCAACCCTTGCTTTTGCCAAGATAGATCAGGGCACGGACAATGAGGAAATATTCAGCTTTACTGGTATCACAGATAATACAAGTTATTATACTTTAACTGGTTGTACTTGGGGTTATAACTTTTATAATAATACCAGTGATGTGGATGCCAATAAAAAGAAGCACTTTGCTGGTGCTACTCTTATTATTACTAATGACTGGCATTTTATTGACGCGAACTACTTATCAATTGGTTCAGACCAAACTATTACTGGAATAAAAACTTTCCAGCAATTACCTATCTCGTCTTATACTGCAACCTCATCTACTCAGTTTACTACTAAAGAATATGTAGATAATGTAACTGCTCAGGGAGCTGCAACCTCGTCTGAAACTACAGCTGGTATTTCACAATTATCTACCCAGATAGAAATGGCAAGTACAACTGATTTAGGTGTTGATGATCCATTAGTTCTACAAGCAAAGTATGCAACAAGCTCTCCGGATGTTAGGGGGCTATATGTACCAGTATCTGAAAATGATGGATACCTTGACCAGGACTGGCTAGATTTAAGTGAAAACTTTGCTTTTACTGGCGACAATACTCACGGTGGTGCAGAAACATTTACAGGCACTACAATTATAGATCAAGTTACAATAGCTTCAACTACTCTATCTAAATTTGGTGGACTTGGTACTGATGGTGCTCTAAACACTGATAGTGCTACAACCACTATAGATATCGGTAGTGCGAAAGAAAAGATAATGAACTATACAAGCTGTGATATAACTAATTTTGGCATAGAGTTCTCTAATCCTCACGCCCAGGGAAGTGTAGTTAAGATAAAATGTACTGGTAATTTTACTATGTCAGCCTCTACTACTATATTAGCTGACTTTGGTAGCGCTGGTGTAGTTGGTTCTGTGGGTGGAAACGCTGGCAACCCTGCTGTAAGTGGAACTGACGGTGGAGACGGGACAGATGCAGATGAAATTTTAGATACCGACAATCATTATGGAACCGGTGGTGATGCTGGAGCAAACGATGGTTCTGGTGGTGATGCGGAAGCTGGAACTATAACAGCTTATACAACTACTGGCATTGCTTCAATATATGCAACCCAAAAACATAAAATGATTTATATAGTTCCAGGTGCTGGCGGTAGTTCTGGTGGTGGAGGATCTGGCGGAAATCAATCTGATGGATCTAGTGGCGGAGATGGCACTACTGGCGGAAGCAGCGGCTACGGCAACTATGCTGGTGGAACACACGGAAATGGAGTCGCTGGCGGAGGCGGCGGCGGTGGAGCTGGAGCTGGCGGACGAGGTGGTGGAGCCCTAATAATAGAAGTACGAGGGTATTTGAATTTCGCTGGCACAATAAACGCCAATGGTGAAGATGGCGGCGCTGGCGGTAATGGTGGTGCTGGAACTACTCGCGCTGGCGGAGGCGGCGGCGGAGGCGGCGGCGGAGGCGCCGGTGGTATGGTTGTCGTTCTCTATAATAATCTAACTGCAAATACAGGAACCATAGCAGTAACTGGCGGTGATGGTGGTAATGGTGGCTCTGGTGGTGCTGGAGGAAGTGCTGTTGCCACGGGTGGTGGCGGAGGTGAAGGTGGCTCTGGTGGTGCTGGTCATGGAGGAACAGGTGGAGCGGGCGGCTTAGGTGCTGATGGACAAAATGGTTCAACTGGGCCAACTGACCCAGGATTTGCAGGTGGAGCAGGTGGAACAGGTAATGGAACTGCTGGGACAGATAGAGATGTCAACGCTACAGGTGGTGCCGGTGGCGGTGCCGGTGGCGGCGGAGGCGGTGCTGGAGGCACTTCTCTAATTGCCCAAAACAATGAATTTTAGATAGATTAAATATTAAAATTAAATAATATGGCAATAACAAACACAGCAAGTGCAATATTAGAAGGTGCTTCTGCGGTTAGTCCTAACCCTACTAGCACTGAGGAAACTATGAACCCTACGCCCGCTGGGGCACCTAAAACTCAGTGGGATGACCAGGGTAACCCCTTCTGGATATCGCCTGATGGATCTACCCATCACGGTATTGCTCCCTTTGATGAGGAAGCTGAAGCTATCTGGGCAGAACGAAATGCTGGTTCTGGCGGAGGTGGTGGTGATGCGACCATAGACCCACCACCCGGGGGAGAGCCAGGTATAGGTGATACGGTTGATGAACTCTTGGAAGGCTACGAATCACCTATGACTTTGGAAGATATTAGGGACGCAGAAGCAAAGGCCAGGGCTGCCAGACGAGCGGCTGCCAATGCCTTGTTTGACCCCAAGATAGCAGAAGCCCAAAGACTGGGTGAAAGACAAAAGGGCAGTGCGCGGGGACAATTTGGTGTCACTCGTGGACTTGGTTTATCAACAGCTGAGATGGGTTATATGAATAACCTACAGAAAGATATTGATAGTCGTGTTAAGGATATTGAACAACAGAAAGAACAGTACATAGCGGCTGGAGACTTTGCGGCGGCCGAAAGGGCAGACCAACAAATACTACAAATGCAGACAGCTCAGAACAACCTTATCTTAAAAAAGGCAGAATTAGCTATGAAACTAGGGCAAATGGAGCAATCACAGGAACAGTTTGAGATGACCTTTGGTCTACAACAACAGCAAGAAGAAAGATTAAAGATGACAGCTATGTATAATATCTGGGGAGCACAAGCTGATATTATGGGCAAGATTCCATTCGGTGAAACCAGAACCTTTACCGACCCATTCACTGGAGAACAGATAGAGTTTGAGGGACTTGATGTAGCTAACGCTGACCCATTCTTTAAGGGCTCAGACATTATCAGTCTTATGAAGGCCCTACCAGAAGGACAGACCGAAACCATTACTGACCCCAATACAGGTATGGAATTTGAAATTACCGGGTTGAAGACAGAAAAACCAAACGTCAAAGCTATCCAGAGTACAGATGATAGAGGCAATGTAATGATTACAAGCTACGACACAGTGACGGGTCAGATTATAAATCAAGTATCAGCGGGTAAAATTGGTAAGACCAAAACACGAGCACCAAGTGTAACGCTTATGATGAATGACCAACAAAAATCAGATTTAAGTAATGCTGTTACTATACTTGAATCAGGTATAGGGAGTGATGGAAAATATAACAGCTTTGAAGTAGAAAGGCAGTTTAGAGAATATAGTATTCTTCATCCAGGAAAGGGCAACCAATTTTTAGAAGCCATTAAGGGTAATGTAAACTATAATGATCCAACCATTAAAGAATTATACGACAGAAAATCTGAAGAAGAGGACACAATAAGTGTAACCACTCCAGGTGGAACAACAATTGAATTCTAATTATAACTTATGGGACTATTTAAAAAAGCATTTAACTATGTTAAAAATTTGTTTGGTGTTGATACTGAAGAAGAAGAAGACAAAAGAAAAGAAAAGACAATGACATCCACGCCGATTATGATAAAAACCAAAGAACCTTCTCCCACCTTTGAGAAGCAGACTTTTATTTCTGCACCAGAGGGGGAGGGCGCTCCAGTTAAGATGGGACCCGGACCGACCAGGGAACGATTATCGCTACCAAAAGACACTAAGGTGGAAATTGTGCATCCAACAGAGGAGGGCAAAAGACCAGAAACAAAGATGCCCCCTAGGACAGCTGAAAAGATAGCAGAGAAAAGATTCGCTGAAGCACACCAACCAGAACCTACCCTGGGTGAAAGCACAAAGAAAATAGGCAAAGAATTAGGCAAGGGACTTATTGAGTGGGTAAAAAATGAAATAGCAGAAGACAAGGAACGAACTATACCACAAAGATTAAAGCACGGTACGGCAATGACCTATAATGTATCTAAAGAAATTATAAAACTTATACCAATGATACCCGGCTTTGTTGGCAGGCAGTTTTTATCTGCTTCTCAGTCTGTTACCAAACCAGAAGAAGAAATAGAAGTGCCGAAGAGTTTGCAGTTTGCCTTTGGGGAGGAACCAATAAAGTCATTTCAAAAAAGACATCGGGAATCAAAAGAAATGCTTAAAAAATTAGGAGCTACAGATGGTCAGGCCGGTTGGCTGGCCCCAACTGGTGTTGCCCTAATGACACTAGCTGATATAGACCTTCGTTTTCCTGGTAGAAAAAAATTAGAGAAACAAATAATGAATGAAATTGGTAAGGTTATAAAAGATAATGCCACCAAAGAATTCATACAAGCAGAGGCTAGAAGGATATCTAAAATGCCGCGAGCCAAGAGACAGGCAGAGGTTAATAAAACTATCGCTAATATCCTTGATGATGGTAGCGATGCTTTTGCTACAATGAGGGAGGCCAGAGAGATAGCTGACCTGGAATATAAATACGGCGACCCGGTTATTTATTTAGATGATAAGGGGATATATGCTCGCCTTGATGACCTGACACCAGAACAAAAACTAAGGTTAGTTGATGAAGCAGAAAATATACCCATATCAAAAGATGATATAGTACACCTTCATCAGTATGATAAGATAAAAGGATCAAGCGCTAAAGAAGTTCCTCTTGCTCAACTTTTAAAAGAATCAAACAATGCTAAGGGTGCTATTGATAATGTAACCAAGGAGATGACCGAACCATTTGAAAAAAGAGTTGGTAGCATTGGTTTAGACAAATTTGAGGTGCCTGATGTAACAAAAAAACAAATAGTTAAAAATTTTAAACAAGCAGGTATAGAAAACAAAATACCACAGACAGAAAGGCAATGGTTGGAGGCTGCTAAACAGGCAGATTTATTGGATGATATAATTACGCCACAACAGGTTGAGAAGGCCAACGGTATGCTTCTTAAAACAGAACAGAGGATAGCCAGTATTGGGGAGCAATTAACCAAGACAACTGATCCAGTTAAAAGAGGACAGTTATTGCGCGAATCAATAGAACTAACAAGGGTTCTTAATGCAGAGCTACGAGCCAGGGGACAAATGCTTAGGGCTGCTAGAACTAAAATAAGTGGGGAAGAAGCCACCCTATTTGAACAGATGATAAAGGATATGGCCAAACACACAGATGATGTTGATAGAATGGTTGATATGGGTAAGAATATAGATTTTACAAACCAGAAACAAGTTAATGATTTTTATCGTAAGTTTGTTAAACCAACCTTTGGTGAGATTTTTACTGAGTACAGATATAACAATATGCTTTCTAATCCACGAACTCAGATGAGGAACCTTGTTTCAAATATAGCACAAACCATTATAACTAGGCCGACTGTTAAATTAACAGAGGCGGCACTCGATTTATTTATAGCACCACTTACAGGCAAGCAAAAGACAGCATTTTTCAGAGATGTACCTAAGTTTTATTATGGTGTATTAAAATCAATACCCGAGGGATTCAATGAATTGGTGGCTACTTTCAGGGGCAACAGAACTTTCGGACAACAAGATATTAAAGCGGCTCTTGGACAAATTCCGACTGGTAAACTACCAAGGCTTATGACCATACCATCACGAACCCTTGAAGCTGTTGATAGATTTCTACAAACACTTATTAAGGGCGGTGAAATATCGTCAGGAAAAACAGCCAAAGACGCTGCCCGTATTGCGGAGTATTCATTATTTAGGGCTGGGCTTGACCCTAAAAATAAAAAAGGACAGGGTATTCTCCTGTCGGGTATTGATAATGTAACTTCTAAAATAGACGGACTAAGAAAAGTTCCGGGTGGCAAATGGTTTATCCCCTTCCTACGAACTCCGATGAACTTTGCTAAGATGTGGGTTGAATACAGTCCGGCCGGATTGTTAACGCTGCCTGGTTCACAGAGAAAAAAAGAGCAGTTAGCCAAAACACTTATTGGTTCAACCATTACTGCTATGGGAGCACAGATGGCCTGGAATGGTGATACCACCTGGGGTGTGCCACGCGACCCAGAAGCCAGGAGTTTATTTTATGCCAGTGGTAAGAAACCGTTCTCAGTTAAAATCAATGACCAGTGGGTACCAATGATGTATCTTGGCCCCTGGGCATTCGCCTTGGCGCTACCTGCGGCTGTAAAATTTCACAGCGAGGACGATCCATCAGCTTTAACAGATAGCACAATGGATAAGTTAATGAAAGATGCCTCGGCCTTGGCTGAGTTCTATTCACAGCAAACATTTATGGAGGGTATTGGTAATTTTGTTGATCTATTTAGCGGTGATTCAAGCAAGTCAGTAGAAAAGAATTTAGCTTTTGTTAGTGGTCAAGCTCTGCCAATGCAGGGATTAATGCGATACATATCAACCATTATTGATCCGATATATAGAAAATCAAATACATTTCTAGAGGCCATTGAAAGCACTATGCCATTTTTAAGTAAGAACCTAGAACCCCACACATTGCCTACCGGGGAGGAGTCAAGACGAAATATATTTTCATATATAGCACCATACGATATAACCAGGGAGCGACCTGAGTATGATGCTATGCTTAAAATTAGAAATCAGGAATTACAAAGCAACGCTGTCAGGAATGAAATGGATAAAGAAACAAAAAAAAGAGCAGCTGAAATAGTTGAGATGCTCAACACAGAGATAGATGATGAAAAAATTATGGAAGGCGTAAAAGAATTAAAGGATAACCCATCCCTTAAAAGCGCTGTTAAGAGTATGTTTATGTCGCAGGCCAAGTTTCAAATGGGCACGGTTGAACCCTACGCCATTTTAGAGCCCAGAGATAGAGCGGAATTAATACACACAAAAATTACAATGGCTATGGATGGTGGGGATGAAGAAGAAAAAGAACTTACAGATTTACTGGAAGATTTAAAAGATGCTGGTATGTGGGGTGATGATGAGCGAAAAGCATTAAAAAGTTTATTGGAAAGATATCCTTTGAAAAATACTGAAGAGGAAGTCACCGAATAATATAATCAAAGCAAGAAATATTCCCAATGCAAACACCCATCCCCAGGCTAAAAATATTCCGAACACAATTTGAAATGGTAATAGTAATATTCTTTTTAACATATTATTTTAAATAATTTATCCTCCCTATGTGACGAGCTCTCTCTTCATTGAGAGACTTTTTTTTGTCCTTTATTTCCTGTAGGATGTCTGATATCTCAAACATATAGAAGTGCTTAACCCCGCGCTTCCAGAACATAACCACCAGGTAACCTGGTGAGTTTGCTATTTTAAAGCAGTCAAAAGGTTTGGGAGCCAGTCCCTCATCTGCTATCTTATAGACAAACTTGGTGCTTCCTACCATCTGCAAGCATTCTCGCTGGTGAAGCGGGAAGTCTGACGCATAGTTGAGGGATTTTTTATAGTTCAAATTTACGAACTTGAGTTCGTAGGCAGCCGTAAAATGGTTGTTATATTTCAACCACTTTAGAAACCTGGTTGTAAAATCTTTCTCCTTCACGTTGTTGTTGGTCTATTTATAAACTTATTTGATATATTTTTACCCGGTATTGGGGGTGGTGGCGGGCAGAGAACGCTATAAAAGAAGCGTGTCCACTCCTTATCAGTGCATTTCCGGTAGGTTTTTCTCTCTCTTATTATAAGATCAGATACTGTTTTGCCACTTATAAATATATACTCTGTTTGTTTTGTTTCTTCGTAGGTCATTTCTCGGAACTTTTTATATCCTCTAGCGATGTTGAAGGCCTTGAGAGCACTCACATCTTCAGGCATCCTTATTATTTTGTATTTTATCCTTACCATAGATTGCAATGTCGAAGTCCTCCTTACGCTGAATACATTTATATACGTCGTGGTCTATGGTATCCTTGACTATCAGCGACAGATAGACATTCTTTTTTATTTTATTTATTCTTTGTATTCTACCTATCATCTGTAGGTAGTTTTTTAATGAGAAATCGTATGAGTAGAAAACCATCAAAGGAAAGCTGGGTAGTTCGTAGCCCTCACTGCAGGCGGCGTTGACTATAAAGACGCACTCCTCGCTACCTTCGGCTTCCTTAATCTTTTCGTGCCTGTTCTTGGTTTTGCCCGTATAGGTTATCACTGGCCTGTCTGTGTGTATTATTACCCTCTCCCTTAATGATTCTACCTCATTATTATATCGGCAAACCACTATTACCTTTTCGTGTTCCTTGCATATATCTATTAGCCGGTCTCTTTTCTCTGACTTATAGAATTGGTCGCCAGTATAGCCGTCACCCTTGAGAGTTCCTCCGCATATCTGGTGGGTTTTAGTCCACCGGGCAATATAGTTAGGCTCCTCTAGTTCTGCGATAGCTTTTCTCTGCTCGCTTGTTAGATTGAAAAACTCACACTGAAAGGTCTGCTCCGGGATATCAACGCAGTCATCCATCTTAACTACGCTCCCCAGCGACTGCACCAATTTGGCTACGTCCCCCTGGATATTGTTCTTAATGACTGGCACCCGTCTCGGACCCATCATTATATCATAGAAGAACTTGGTCTTAAATCTCATATACCCCCACTCTACGCCCAGGAATTGGGCGAGGCGGTAAATATTCCAGGGCGTAGACATATAAGGGGTAGCTGTTAACAGATAAATATGACTTACTTTATGGGCGGTAATGTAGTTAATCAGGCTCTTGGACATCTGACTGCTCATACCCGAGAAGTAGTGGGCTTCATCAACCACAAGAAAATTGTGTTTGGGTATGCGCTTGTGGTCGCGCCTAAATTCTTCCTTGGTTACCACCCTCCACACACCAGGATTGTCAGCATACTTCACAATCTCTTCTTTCCATTGGTGTTTGATTGACTTAGGGCAGATTACCAGAACAGGAGCCACAAGATTATCATTATTAACGAGACCCACAGCGGCAATAGTCTTTCCAGTTCCCATTTCCCAAGCCAGGAGATGCTTTTTCGGAGCCTTCTTGATAAGTTCTTTTTGGTGTGCATAATAATTCATACTTCGCACACCCCCTTAGGCACGCCACACAAGTCCCCATGCTTGTCATTACCGGGTTAGTGAACCCAGTAAAGAAAATGTGTAGGTAGGGGGTGTACGAACTATTGACTATGTTCAAAGTAAACGTAGAACCAGTAGTCTACTTGCTGTGGTGTCCACTCGTCAAGATCACCACGCTTAAAGTTGAGGATGTCCTCCAAATAATGTTGTTTTTCCTTTATACTCATTTTAAATGGTGCGGCACCTTTCGTTCCACCGACTCCACCCACTTCTCGGCTATCTTTTGCTCAACAGTCCCCATAAACTTTTCCCACCTCATCTTATCAATTGGTTTCATTGGCCGCTTATTAAATTTTTTTAAAATTGATGTGAGCTCTGAGAAATTCAGTCTCACTCTGATTTCGTAGTGTCGCATAATTTTAAATCCTCTAGACAATTATTATAGTTCGCCAGGATATCTATGCTATCTGATATCTTTTCTTCCTCGCATTTGTTGTTTGATATCCAGCAATGTGTTAACTCCTCCTCAAGTTCTCCGCAACTTATAGCCGGGCAGTCAATTGGCACACAGGGTGTGGTGGTAGCAGTTTCCTTTATTGTCGGACAGACCCTGTTCTGTATTATTACATCTGGTTCACACTCCTCCTGTTTTAGATCAAGGAATACATAAACCAGGGCTGCTACTCCAAGGGCAGCTAGAACAAATAATGTTGCCCAGGATACTTTGTCCATATATTGTTAATTATTAGCGCCCCCCAAGACCCGCAGACCCTTGCGGTTGTTTCTAGAAACAACCTCCTCCTAGCAAATGGCGGTGTTAAGTGTCCGCGGGTGGATGGGAGAACTATTAGATACCCAATAATTTAGCGCAGGACCAGGCCGACCAATTTCCATCGTGTAGTCTTTTCTCAATAGCCCACTTGGTAGAGCAAGTACCGCAGAATGCACACTCATTAGATACATCCCTATGGCTTGGCTTGTGAATCTGCCACAAACCTCTGCTCTGACCTGAATCACCGATAGCAAAAGTGTCCCATTTTGACTCGCACGAAATTATCATATTAACCTCGTCCCAGTTAAGTCCGGCTTTTTCTACCTCCTGTTTTACATACTCTTGAATAGTCTGTGGCTTAGCAGGTGTTGAGAC
>Ga0098068_1000249_pt1 | contig 22343 bp, 21 predicted proteins | sample 26BtaG_FD_75059 | JGI IMG/M metagenome (GOLD analysis project Ga0098068, IMG submission 75059) | Marine viral communities from Cariaco Basin, Caribbean Sea - 26B_WHOI_OMZ_CsCl | ecosystem: Environmental > Aquatic > Marine > Oceanic | place: Caribbean Sea: Cariaco Basin | collected 2014-11-09 | reverse complement strand
TATAGAAGTTATCTGCAAATTTTGGAGGGAGATGATGAGCATTACCGCACCGAAGAATGGGTGAAATGAGTTTTTGGTCTTCAGTAGGCAGTCTTCAGTTTTTATTTTTCAGTTGACAATTTACCAGCAATCCTGCAAGGTTTCAAATACTTCCTGCAAGGTTTCAAAATTAAAATAGCCAAAATCAAAATCAACATTTTAAACACCCTACAAGACTATAGATTATCATGAGAGCAGTCATCCAAAGAGTATCAAGAGCAAGTGTCACCATTGATAATGAAAAAGTCGCATCGATCGGATCAGGCTTGCTGATTTTATTGGGAATTGTCAACGACGATACACAGGAGGACATACAATGGCTGTCCAGAAAAATTGCCAATCTTCGTGTTTTTCAAGATGATAATGGCGTGATGAATCGTTCGCTTTTGGAGGTAGATGGAGATGCCATTGTAGTCAGTCAGTTTACACTTCATGCGTCCACCAAAAAAGGAAATAGGCCAAGTTATATTAAAGCTGCTAAGCCGGATATTGCAATCCCTTTATATGAACATTTCGTAAAACAATTGGAAGGAGATCTCAATAAGGCAGTTCAAACTGGTCAATTTGGTGCGGATATGAAAGTGGAGCTCCTAAATGATGGACCAGTAACTATCATTATAGATTCTAAGAATTCTGAATAACAATTTTGATATTTCATAAAAAGGGTTACTTTAGCTATATAACTTAGCCCCATGATCAAAATTTACCGCTTAATTTTTGTTCTGGTTTTTCCTATGCTCTGCTTTTCACAAAAGGATGAACTATTGAACTCCCACACCATCCCTTCTGCCTTAAGAAAAAATGCCAATGCCGTCGTAAGATGGGACGACTCCTATATTGAAGTCAAGGCAACCAATAAAATGGCACATACCAACAAACGGATTGTCACCATATTAAATTCTTCCGGTAACTCTAAAGTCGATGCCTTTTTGGGATATGATAAAGGTGTTTCCATCAAAAAAATGGAAGCACGAATTTATAACGCCCATGGAAAGGAAATCAAAAGAATCAAAAGAAATGATTTTGAAGATGTCAGCGCCGTAGATGGTGGCACACTTTATTCTGACAGTCGTGTCAAATATCTAAAATATACCCCAACTGATTACCCTTATACGGTGTTGTTTGAAACCGAGGTGGAATACAGTTATACGGCTTATATCAGGAGATGGATGCCTATAGAAGGATTTTCTACAAGCACTGAATATAGCCGCTACGTATTTCGTTACGACCCTTCCAACGAATTGAATAAATCTGAAACCAATTTCGATGAGTTTGGCGTTGTCAATCAATCCAAGCCAGGAGAGATCCATTACGAAGCCAATAATCTTAAAGCTATCGTTTATGAGGCTTACAGTCCTAACTTGAAGGATATAACGCCATACGCCATGCTCAACTTAAAAAACTTCTCCTATGAAGGCTATGTCGGTAATTCGAACGATTGGGAAGGATTAGGAAAATGGATGCATGAACAATTGTTGATAGGAAGAACGCAAGTTTCTGAAAAAACCAAGAATGAAATCATGAACTTGGTTGCAGGACTTGACCATCCCATTGACAAGGCTAAAGTGGTGTATCAATATGTTCAAAATAACACAAGATACATCAGTGTACAGGAAGGTATTGGTGGAATACAACCTATTGATGCCTTAAAAGTTGATGAAGTCAAATATGGCGATTGTAAAGGACTTACAAATTATACCAAAGCCTTGCTGGACCTTGTTGGGGTGGAATCATATTATACAAGAGTTTATGCATCTCCGAACAATCTTGTAGATATCAATAAGGATTTTGCCTCTTTTCTTGGGCAATCAAACCATGTTATTTTAAATCTACCTTATGAAGGAACAAATATCTGGTTGGAATGCACGAGTCAAACTTCGCCATTTGGGTATAATGCCAATTTTACTGACGACAGAAATGTCTTTGTGATCAGGCCAGATGGTGGCGAAATTGTCCGTACAAAAGTTTATACTGCTGAGGAAAACCTGTTGGATACCAAGGCAAATATCGTCTTGACAGAAGAGGGTGATATTGAAGCTAAAATTAATTTAAATTCCTACGGTACCCAATATGGTTATCACGAGGGAATCCAAAATAGGACCTTAAAAGATCAAACCCTTCATTACAAGGACTATTGGAACTATATCAGCAATGTAGATATACTCTCAATGAAGTACAGTAATGATAAGGACATGATAAGGTTTACGGAAGACATTGAGCTGACCGCAAAAAAATATGCATCCAAAACTGGCGACAGATTATTGTTGAGCCCTAATTTCTTCAATGTGCTTTCTAAAGTGCCAACACGTTATAGAGATAGAAAACTGCCATTCCAAATAGCACGTGGTTATCATGATACGGATGAATACGTGATTTCAATTCCGGAAAACTTTGAGATTGAAGCACTTCAAAATGACGTTCTTATTGAAAATAAGTTCGGAAAATACAGCTATTCCATTACTAAAAACGACGATCATACCTTAATGTTTAAACGCAGTTTTATTTTAAATAAAGGTGATTACACCAAGGAAGATTATGAAAACTTCAGAAACTTTTATTTAGAAGTTGTTAAGCAAGATCAATCAAGAATTATACTCATAAAAAAATCTTAGCCCCATGAAAAAAATTACCTACCTACTTATTGTTTTGGCCTTTAACTGGACCTATGCCCAAGATTACCGATTTGGTAAAGTATCGAAGGAAGAACTTCAGGAAACCGTATATCCTGGAGATCCTGAGGCGAATGCAGCCGTTTTATACCTAAATCAAAAAACCTATTACAATTTTATGCAAAATGAAGGTTTTGTGCAGGTTACTGAGGTGTATAAACGCATAAAAATATATAATAAAGATGGTTATGATTGGGCTACCGAAGAGATCCAATTACGAGATGCTGGATCAAAAGGCGAAAGTGTCAGTAATTTAAAGGCAGTTACCTATACTTTGGAGAACGGAAAGATAGAGGAGACCAAATTAAAGAAAGATGGCATTTTTGACGAAAAAAACAATAAATATTGGAAAACCTCAAAGTTCACCATGCCCAATATTAAAGATGGATGCGTCATAGAATTTGAATATAAGATTATTTCTCCTTACATAAGTATTGGCGACATTAATTTGCAATATGGAATTCCAATAAAGGAATTGGATATGTACGTAAGAATACCTGAGTTCTATAATTTTAATAGATATGTTAATCCGAGAGCGGTCTATATCCCAAAAATCAATGAAAGTCAGGTGAACCGAACTGAGGAAATTCGCAGTAAGAGCAGAGAAGCTGGTGGCGTTTCAGCTACAACTTTTTCTTCAAGAAAATGGGAGTTCAGAGAGAATAAAACCGAAATAAAATTATCCAATATTCCGGCACTTAGAAGTGAAAGCTTTGTGAGTAATCTAAATACATACAGAACAAAATTAATATGGGAATATGCTTTTTCTAAAGACCCCGGAGGTCAAATTACCAATTATGCTTCCACCTGGGATGATGTGACAAAAACAATTTTCAACGACAAAGATTTTGGAGCGCAATTGAATCAGACCAATTATTTTGAACAGGATGTTTCTGCATTGATCGACGGTGTCACAAATGATTCAGAAAAAATAAACCTCATTTATAATTTTGTAAAATCAAAAGTTAAGTGGAATGATTATAATGGATACACCACAGATAACGGTGTGAGAAAGGCCTATAAAGATGGTGTGGGTAATGTGGCCGATATTAATTTAATGCTCACCGCAATGTTGCGTTATGCCAAAATAAATGCCAATCCGATGTTGATTAGTACAAGAAGCAATGATATTCCCCTATTTCCTGCCACCGGCAGCTTTAATTATGTTGTTGCCGCAGTAGAAGTTCTCAATGATGTCATTATTTTGGATGCAACCGACAAATATGCAACTCCGAATGTGCTTCCTGTGAGAGCTATTAACTGGCAAGGGCGGATTATAAGAGAGTCTGGTAGTTCTGCATGGTTTGATCTGAAACCTAAAGAGGTCGTAAAAGAGAATACCTTTTTAAGTGCAAAAATTAATGACGATCTTTCTATTGAAGGTAAGGTAAGGGGTTATATGACCTCATTTGCCGCCAAGAACTTTAGGAGTAAATATCAAAATTTTAATACCGAAGAAAAATTGATGGCCATTGAAAAGGATAAGGGCGAAATAGAAGTGTCAAATTATGAAATTACTGATATGGAAAATGTAGATAATCCAATTATTTACGTTTATGATTATAATCTGAAGAGCGGGATAGAGCAAATTGGAGATAAAGTATTTTTAACACCAATGTTGTTTTTTGCTCCAAAAGAAAATCCGTTTAAACAGGACAAAAGAGAATATCCAATTGATTTTGTGTATTCATTTAACGATAAATATACTATTAATGTCATGATTCCTGACGGATATATGGTGGAGTCCATGCCCGAAAGTTCTGTTGTACAATTTCAAGAAAATGCAGGTGAGTTTAAGTATATTGCAAAGCTAAATGGGAAGATACTACAGTTTTTAGTGACTATGGATATCAACCAATCCTTCATTCTTCCAACTGAATATACCAATTTCAGGCAGTTCTATCAGTTGATGACAGAAAAGCAAACTGAAAAAGTAGTGCTTAAAAAAATATAAAATGGAGCTTAAAAATGCACAAAAAATAGTTGATGAGTGGATCAAAACCCATGGTGTCCGATATTTTAATGAGTTGACCAATATGGCACAACTTACTGAGGAAGTTGGAGAGGTGGCCAGGATTATCGCGCGTCGCTATGGCGAACAAAGTGAAAAGGAAAGTGACAAAGACAAAGATCTTGGTGAGGAATTGGCAGATGTGGTCTTTGTCGTTTTATGTTTGGCCAATCAGACAGGAATTGATCTGCAGGCGGCTTTCGACAAAAAGATGGACCAAAAAACAAAACGTGATCACGATAGGCATCATGGGAATGAGAAGTTGAAATGATTTTTTTAAGTTATGAGTTATGAGTTATGAGTTATGAGTTATGAGTTATGAGTTCAGAGTTCAGAGTTCAGAAGTTCAAAGTTTATGGAATAACTTTTTGCTTTCGTAAATCCCGCCTCTACAAATGCTGAGGAAGGGTAGGCGTAGATCCTAAATCCTAAATCAAAAATAATCAATCAATAATCCACAAATTTTTGTGAAACTTCGTGCCTCTTTTGTGTTCCATTGTGGAATAGCTTTTCTATTTTCGCAAATCATAAATCCCGCCTCCGCAAAAGCTGAGAACAGGCAGGCGTAAATGGTATATCAAAAATCGTAAATCGTAAATCCCATGTTGTTAGCTCTACATAAATCTACCATTGTAGAAAATCCTCCAAAAATAGTCATCACTGGTTCAAAAAGTGAATCCAATAGATTATTATTGTTGCAAGCACTTTATCCGGAATTAAAGATTTATAATATCTCCAATTCCGACGATTCTGAAGTGATGCAAAAAGCATTAAAATCGGCATCAAATCTTATTGACATTTCCCATGCTGGTACGGCAATGCGATTTTTGACTGCTTTTTTTGCGACACAGGAAGGAAGAGGAATTACCATTACAGGTTCAGATAGGATGAAAGAACGGCCGATCCAAGTATTGGTAGAAGCCCTAAATGCTTTAGGCGCAGATATCTCTTATGTGGAAACTGAAGGCTGTCCGCCATTAAAAATCAACGGTAAATTGCTGTCAAAAGAGAAAGTGTCTCTAAAGGCCAATGTGAGCAGTCAATATATTTCTGCGCTATTATTGATTGCCCCAAAATTGAAAAGCGGTTTGGAATTGACCTTAGAGGGCGAGATTACATCCGTTCCCTATATCAATATGACCTTGGACTTACTTAATCAAATTGGGGTGAAAACCCATTTTGAGAATAATAAAATAAAAATAAGTCCACTTGAACGCTTAAGTCCTGATCAACCACCTCTCACCGTAGAAAGTGATTGGTCTTCTGCATCTTATTTCTACTCTATTGTAGCATTAAGTCCTGTGGGAACTGAAATCACTTTATCCTCCTACAAAAAAAACAGTTTGCAAGGCGACTCTATTCTATCCAAGATTTATACTGATTTTGGTGTGGAGACTACATTTGGAAACCATGCTATCACCCTTTTGAAAAAAGAAGAATGCCAATTAAAAAAGATGGACTGCGAGCTTAAAAACGCTCCGGATATTGCGCAAACGATAGCCGTAACCTGTTTTGGACTCGGAATTGGCTGCTATTTAACAGGATTACATACATTAAAAATTAAAGAAACGGACAGGCTTGTCGCTCTTAAAACAGAACTTGAAAAGTTAGGCGCAAAGGTTTCCATTACAGAAAATAGCTTGACGTTAGAGGCGAATCAATTGTTTGACCTTGGGAGTAAATCCCATGTGAATCAAGGGTTAGGAGAGATTATTGGTACTTATCATGACCATAGAATGGCGATGGCCTTCGCACCTTTAGGTCTCAAAATGAATCTCCAAATAGAGGACGCGATGGTCGTTTCAAAATCCTATCCCACCTTCTGGAAAGATCTTAAAACTGTCGGTTTTAAAATAACAAAATAATAAACGCTCATTTACTTGACAAGGCCTAGTTTGAGATTGTATCTTTGCAGCCTGCAAAAATCTATACAAATGGTGTTGTGACGTACTTATGATTAAGCTGTTAGCATACGATTTGATAGAAAAGGATATTTTTAAGATTTGTTGGCAAACAGATCTGATCATTAAAAAACATATAAATACATGAAATTATCCCACTTTAATTTTAAACTTCCTGAAGAACTATTGGCTGAACATCCAGCAGAAATTAGAGATGAATCCCGTTTGATGGTCTTGGATAGAAAAAAACAAACTATTGAACACAAAATGTTTAAGGATATCATTGATTATTTTGATGAAGGAGATGTCATGATCTTAAACAATACGAAGGTTTTTCCAGCCCGTTTATACGGCAATAAAGAAAAAACAGGAGCAAGAATTGAAGTCTTTTTATTAAGAGAACTTAATGAAGAACAACGTTTATGGGATGTTTTGGTTGATCCAGCCCGAAAAATACGAATTGGAAACAAATTGTATTTTGGAGATGATGAAACTTTAGTAGCTGAGGTTATAGATAACACGACATCCAGAGGACGTACCTTACGTTTTCTTTACGACGGATCCTATAAAGAATTCCGTCAAAAACTCACCTTACTCGGAGAAACGCCGTTACCAAAATACATAAAAAGGGAGGTTGAACCAGAAGATGAGGAGCGATACCAAACTATTTTCGCTAAAAACGAAGGCGCAGTAGCAGCACCAACTGCTGGTTTGCATTTCTCTAAACATCTATTAAAACGTTTGGAAATTAAAGGTATCGAATTTGCCGAGGTGACCCTTCACGTTGGATTGGGTACATTCAATCCTGTTGAGGTGGAAGATTTATCCAAACATAAAATGGACAGTGAGGAAGCTTTTATCACACAGCAAGCAGCCGATATTGTCAATGATGCCAAAGCTCGTAAAAAAAGAGTGTGTGCGGTAGGTACAACTGCCATGAGAGCCATCGAGAGTTCGGTATCTTCAAGTGGAACGTTGAATGAGTTTTCAGGATGGACCAATAAATTCATTTTCCCACCATATGAGTTTAGCATTGCCAATTGCATGATCACTAATTTCCATACGCCAAAATCCACTTTGTTGATGATGGCTTCTGCATTTGCCGGTCATGATTTTATTAAGAAGGCCTATGAAGAGGCTGTTAAGGAGAAATACCGTTTCTATACTTATGGCGACGCCATGTTGATTATCTAAATAACAGATTGTTTTAAATATGGCCTCATCTTTGGATGGGGCTTTTTTTTTAGTAGGCAGTCAACAGTCGGAAGTCTCAGTTTTCAGTAGAATAGGCGTCAATATCAGGTTGGGCGTTTCAATTTCATCTTCAATTTGAATTTCACTTAAACTCCCTAAAGATCTTTAAATTCGAACTTTCTCAAATTATATCTTGACCTTTTCGAAATTCGTCAAACCTTTCATTATTTTTGCAACATCAATGGAAACAACAAAAAAAGACATACGCGCATTAACCAAAGAGCAACTTCGTGAGTTTTTTGTCGCACAGGGCGATAAGGATTTTAGGGGTAATCAGGTTTATGAATGGCTGTGGAACAAAGGCGCCCACAAGTTTGACGACATGACCAACATCTCAAAAGAGACACGGCTTATGTTGGAGGACAATTTTGTCATTAACCATATTGAGGTGGACCAGATGCAACGCAGCAATGACGGTACCATTAAAAATGCCGTACACCTGCATGATGGTTTGATTGTAGAGTCCGTACTGATTCCAACAAAGAAGCGGACCACTGCCTGTGTATCTTCGCAAGTTGGGTGTAGTCTCGACTGCAAATTCTGCGCTACTTCGCGTCTCAAACGCATGCGTAACTTGAATCCTGATGAAATTTTTGATCAAGTTGTTGCCATTGACAAACAAAGTCGATTGTATTTCAATAAACCTTTGACAAACATCGTGTTTATGGGAATGGGAGAGCCTCTTATGAACTATAATAATGTATTGAAGGCAATTGATAAGATTACCTCCCCTGAAGGTTTGGGGATGTCTCCAAAACGCATTGTGGTGTCTACCTCAGGTGTTCCCAAAATGATCAAGAAAATGGCCGATGACGAAGTTAAATTTGGTCTTGCCGTTTCCTTGCATTCTGCCATTGATGAAATCCGCACCTCCATTATGCCATTTAACGCAACGTTTCCATTGGCCGATTTAAGGGAGGCTTTAGAACATTGGTATGCCAAAACAAAAAACCTCATTACCTATGAATATGTGGTATGGGATGGCATCAATGACACTAAAAAGGATGTGGAAGCCCTGATACAATTCTGTAAATTCGCTCCCAGCAAAGTCAATTTAATTGAATATAATCCTATTGATGATGGCGAATTCCAACAAGCGGATAACGCAGCATTAGATATGTATATTTCCATGTTGGAAGCAAACAATATCACCGTGACGGTAAGACGTTCAAGAGGCAAGGATATCGATGCGGCTTGCGGACAGTTGGCAAATAAGTCATAAATAAAGCTGCTTGTTGTTTTATTTGTAGAAATTATCGTAAAAAAACTTAGCTTTCTGAAATTTTAGATAGCATATCATTCCCATTTTTAGTACGTTTGTTATAGAAATTCGCTTGACGACCTCCATTTGAAAATTGACGAACAAATAAAGCAGCCCATTGCCTATGAAATGGAACTTTTCGAACAGAAGTTCCTGCTCTCCATGTCTTCAAAAGTGGCACTTTTAAATAGGATTACCACCTTTATTGTCAATAGAAAAGGCAAGCAAATGCGACCTATGTTCGTGTTTCTCGTCGCCAAAATGGTCAATAATGGCAATGTTAGCGAACGGACTTACAGAGGTGCTGCGGTTATTGAACTGATCCACACTGCTACCTTGGTACACGATGATGTGGTAGATGATAGCAATAGACGGCGCGGCTTTTTCTCGGTCAATGCCTTATGGAAAAACAAGATTGCCGTACTTATTGGCGATTATCTACTGTCAAAAGGCTTGCTGCTCTCCATTGATAACAACGATTTTGACTTGCTTAAAATTATTTCCGTAGCCGTTAGGGAAATGAGCGAAGGTGAGTTGTTGCAAATTGAAAAGGCACGTCAACTGGATATTACGGAAGACGTTTACTACGAAATTATTCGGCAAAAAACAGCGACTCTCATTGCGGCATGTTGTAGTCTTGGTGCGGCTTCCGTAAAACCCAATGCGCCTGATGTGGAAACCATGCGTAAATTTGGGGAACTTATCGGAATGGCATTTCAAATTAAGGACGATCTATTCGACTATGGTAATGAAGCTATCGGAAAGCCAACGGGAATCGATATCAAAGAGCGAAAAATGACCCTTCCGCTTATTTATGCCATTAATAATTCTACTAAAAAGGAAAAGTCCTGGTTGATCAATTCGGTTAAAAACCATAATAAAGATAGAAAGCGCGTTAAAGAGGTTATTGCATTTGTGAAAAATAAAGGGGGATTGGAATACGCTGTTTCTAAAATGCTCGAATTTCAGGACGAAGCCTTACTGCTTTTAAATAACTATCCCGAATCTCAATTTAAAGCATCGTTGCTACTAATGGTCAATTATGTGATTGACAGGAAGAAGTAGGGGTTAAATTGGAAGTTCGAGGCACGAAGCATGAAGAGAAAAGTGCAAGAGCTTGACATCTTCAAAACAATAGACGGTCAGTTTATTGCGATAACCTGTTCATATACAGCGTTTTTGGTCATATCTTTTAAACAGTTCAATAAAAAATTAACTCCCCAGGCAACCTTTTACATGATTTTTGCGTCTTTATAAATAGAAGACCTAATAGAACCAATTTTTGAAAGTCATTCAACTACATAGCCACAACATCGCGCTCATTAAAAAAGCGGCCGAGAACAATCGTGAGGCGCAGCACAGGCTTTATGAGGATCATGCTCCAAAAATGTTGAGTATTTGTAGATATTATGTAAAGGATATTCAAAAAGCGGAAGAGGTTATGTTAAACGGATTTTTTAAAGCTTTTGTCAACTTAAAATCCTTTAAGAACGAAGGCAGTTTTGAGGGTTGGCTCCGGAGGATCATGGTCAGGGAAGCTATTTCTTTTTTGAGACAGGAAAAGAAGATTGAGTTTTCGGTTGAAGATATAGAGGTAAATCCTGAACAGGTTAACAACATCCAAACGGCAATTGAAGTGAATGAGATCCAACAGCATATTGACGAATTGCCCGAAGGCTATAAAATGGTTTTTGTAATGTATGCCATTGAAGGCTACAAACATCATGAAATTGCAAGTTTGCTGAATATCAATGAAGGTACCTCAAAATCGCAATTGTTTAAGGCAAGACAGCTATTGCAATACAAGATCAACAAGTGGAACAATATAAATAATGGTACAGATGAAATGGGAGGATAATATAAGGGAAACGCTTGAGAATAGAACAATCAAGCCATCTGCTACATCGTGGGATACCTTGGCCGGCCAATTGGATGCTGCCGATAAAAAGAAGAGTAAAACAATGTATTGGTGGATAGGTATTGCAGCTAGTGTTGTAGCGATATTATTTACGGTGAACGTTTTTTTCAACGGGAATAGCACTGAAAGTCAAAGTCCGGTTATAGTCAATACGCAAGAACAGGTTGATGAGTATAATATTCCGACGGAGAGATTGCCAGTGGAAGAACAGATAGCAACAACACAGCAAGATGATGAAATGCTCCAGCCGGTTGATAAAAATACCGCTGAAAAAGAGCTTCTCAAAAACCAGAATGATTTAACGCCACCAATAAATAAGTACAGTTCTGTTGCTAAAATCGAGAAGGAAATAACTGAACCATTAGATACAAATCTTCAAAAGGAAATTTTAGAAGATAAAAAAGTCTCTGAGATTGTTGCCCAAATTCAGGATTTAAAAAGCAAGGGTCAAACCGTAACTGATGCTGATATTGATGCGTTGTTAGCTCAGGCTCAGAAGGAAATTAGGTTTCAAACCATGGCTCAGGGAGGTACATTAACGGTCGATGCAAATGCGCTGTTACAGGACGTCGAATCCGACTTACAGCAATCGTTTAGAAATAAAATCTTTGAAGCTTTAAAGAATAGTTATGAAACCGTAAAAACTGCAGTTGCGGAACGAAATAATTAAACCAATTTCTGCGAAGGCAGGAATTGAAAGAGTAAAAATAAATTCATCAATCAAAAAACGAACATCATGAACACAATCACAAAACTTGTTGTGCTGGCAGCGCTCTGCCTTATTATGGGTCCATCGCATGCACAAGACACACTACAAAAACCGGACAATCACTACAAAATCGAGAATCTTAAGCAGTTAAAAGAAACGATCGTAAACGAAGAAAAAGCATCTTTAAAGGCCGAAGTAGAGACGATTAATCAACGTCTTGAAAGAGGTGAAATTTCGCAAGAAAATGCCGAAGTCTTAAAAAAAGAAATGGCCAAAAAAAGAGCCCTGAACATTGAAAACCGTTTGGCGATTATTGATAATAAAATTGCACTTCTTCAACGCAACGATGCCAGTTATAAATTGGAAAGCGAGAATAGAAATGAAATTGGTGTGAGCATTGGTTCTTTTACAGGAATTAGCATTAACAGTAAAAACAAGCCCCCTAAATATGATATTCGCACTACCAACGATTTAGTGTTTGCCATTGGCTTTAACAATACGATTATCGAAGGTCAGAGTTTGGACGATTCACCTTACCAAATAGGAGGTTCTGGATTTGTAGAGCTGGGTTGGCTTTGGAAAACCCGACTCCTGAAAAAGTCGAATTTTACGCGAGTGACTTATGGGCTTTCCGTACAATGGAATAAACTGTCCATAAAAGACAACCAATACTTTGTTGAGAACGGAAATGTCACAACATTGGAACCGTTTCCATACGATATGAAAAAGGCGAAACTTAGAACTACAAGTTTGGTCGTTCCGATTCACTTTGAATTTGGTCCCTCAAGATTTAAGGATTATGGGAACCGAATCAGATATTACACGGGCAATCAATTCAAAGTTGGCGTTGGCGGTTTCGGCGGGGTCAATTTAGGGACAAAGCAAAAATTGAAGTATAAACAAGATGGGAAAAATCAAAAGGATAAATTTAAATCAGATTATAATACCTCTAACTTTGTTTATGGTGTAAGTGCTTATGTTGGAGTTGGCGATTTTAGCGTTTATGCCAAATATAATCTCAACGATTTGTTCAAGGATCAGACTATTGCGCAGCGAAATGTGTCCTTAGGATTACGATGGGACTTTTAGTTAATTTAATTCAATTGTGTTAGTCAAAAAAGGTGTTGAAGCTGTTCAATGCCTTTTTTATTTTAGGACTATTAGATTTTATATGATGTGAATGACCTCTGCATTTTTATGTGAGTTTAGTTTGTTTCGAGTCTCTATCAAGGACGATGTCAATTTTGAAAGACCGGATTTGTTTTAGATTGTTTTTACCAAAAACTCAAATCATACATTCCTTAAATGTTTGCTTTCTTTGTGCTATTTTTACAAAAAATTACATCTGCAACTTTGATTTCAAGATCTACCATAGACCGAGTATTTGAAGCCGCCCGAGTTGAGGAGGTCATTGGCGATTTTGTCAACCTCAAAAAATCAGGAAGCAATTTCAAGGGTCTGAGCCCGTTTAGCGACGAACGTTCACCAAGTTTTATGGTCAGCCCTGTAAAACAGATATGGAAGGATTTTAGTAGTGGCAAAGGGGGGAATGCAGTAACGTTTCTCATGGAACACGAACACTTCACCTATCCTGAAGCTATTAAATATCTTGCCAAAAAATACAATATTGAGATTGAAAAAACTGAGCAGACCAATGAGCAAAAGGAGGTTGCCAATGAAAGGGAAAGTCTTTATTTGGTCAATGAGTTTGCGAACACGTATTTTCAAAAAATACTGCACAAAACAGACCCTGGTAAAGCGATTGGACTCAGTTATTTTAAGGAGCGTGGTTTTACAATAGACACCATCAAAACCTTTAGTTTGGGCTATTCCTTGGATGAATGGCAAGCGTTTACTGACGAAGCTTTGAAAAATGGATACCAACTCGAATTCCTTGAAAAGACGGGACTGACCATTGTCAAGGACCAGAAACGATTTGATCGGTTTAAAGGCCGGGTCATGTTCCCCATCCACAGTATGAGTGGACGGATCTTAGGCTTTGGAGGCCGAATTTTGGGTGCCGATAAAAAGGCCGCTAAATATCTAAATTCTCCAGAAAGTGAGGTCTATCATAAAAGTAAAGTTTTGTATGGTTTGTTCCATGCCAAACAATCCATCGCCAAAGAAGATAATTGCTATTTGGTAGAAGGGTATACGGATGTCATCCAATTTCATCAATCTGGAATAAAAAATGTCGTGTCATCATCCGGTACGGCTTTAACACCGGAACAGATCCGTCTGATCAATCGTTTAACCAAAAACATCACCGTACTTTTTGATGGTGATGCTGCGGGTGTTCGTGCGGCGGTCAGAGGTATTGACTTGATTCTTGAACAGGGCATGAATGTCAAAGTATGCTCCTTTCCAAACGGTGCCGATCCAGATAGTTTTGCGAGACAAAACACACCGGAAGAGCTTGCATCCTATCTTGAGGATCATGCGAAAGACTTTATTCAGTTTAAAGCTTCTTTGTTAGTAGAAGAAGCCAAAAACGATCCCATAAAAAAGGCAGATACTATACGAGAAATTGTCAATAGCATTTCAAAGATCCCTGACCCGATTAAACGGGAGATTTACGTAAAAGAATGTTCCAGTATCATGGACATCAGTGAAGCGGTTTTGTTCAGTACATTGGCACAAATCGGTAAAAAAGAAACTCAAGAGGCCAACAGACAGCATAGAACGGAGCAAAAGGCTTTTGAGGTAGTGCGCTCAGAACAACCAGCCAAAAAAGTAAACCATCAATATGTATTGGAGCAGAAAATCATAGAAATCCTGTTGCTTTATGGTAAAGAAACAGAAGAATTTGAGGATTTGGTCATGAAGGAAGATGAGACTGGTGAACTAAAAATGGAACCAATAATTCATCAGGCCAAAGTGTTTGAAAAAATTTATCTGGATCTGCAGGAAGATGAAATGCAGTTTTCCAATGAGCACTTTCAAAATCTATATTATATCATTATTGAGGCATTGCATCAGTCGAAGGAGTTTCAATTGAAGGACTTTATCAACAGACTTGATCAACAAATGGCCAATGAGGTGACTACTATTTTGATGAATGATGAACGTTATAGTCTCCATGATTGGGAGCGTAACCATATTATTCCTAAGGATAAAGATCAATCTATTGCACAATTGGTTACTCAAACGATCTTGAGTTTAAGATGCTTTTTAATCGACCAAAAGGTAATGGAATATAAGTTAGAGATTGCTGAGCCACAGAACGATCCTATGGGAATAATGGAAGATGTGCGAGATTATTTAAAATTAAAAACACTCTTGTCCAAAAAATTGGGAAAAGTGGTCGGGGGAAAATACTAAATTGTGCCCAAATGTTCCGCTTGATGGATTAAATCAACCAGATTGGTAACATTCAACTTTTTGAAAAGTCTAGCCTTATAGGTGCTGACCGTTTTTTCGTTGATGTCGAGTTCCAAAGCAATTTCTTTGTTTTTCTTTCCGGTTGATAACAATTTTAAAACTTCAACTTCCCGTGTGGATAAGCGTTTGTATAGTTTGCTCTTTGAATTACGGGTATCATTAAAGTGTAAATGTTTCTCCATGTTGGCACTTAGGTAAATTTCTCCGTTATGCACTTTAATGATAGCTTCTCTAATAGTTTGTGTATCTACCGTTTTTAAAATATATGCGGAAGCGCCTGCTTTAATGGTGCTGATGGCATAGATTTCTTCTGGGTGATAACTGAACATGATCACTTTGACTTTCTCATGCTCTTTTTTAATTGCTCTTAAGGCTGTGATGCCATTAAGTTCAGGAAGGTCAATTTCAGAAATGATAACATCTACGGGATACCGTCTTATAAATTCAAAGATTTCAATACCTGTACCCACAGTTCCGACCACTTCAATGTCTGGATCTGATTCGAAAAGCAATTTCAAGCCTTCTCTTACAATGGGATGATAGTCCACAACCAATACCTTGATCATAATTTGTTGTTTGTTAGTTAATTAAGTAAACCTATGCGCTTAAGAGGATAAGTTTAAGATTGTGGAGTTTTGTTACGTAAATGTATGAAAAAAATCATGATATTCAACTGATTTTGACAACATTCCATGAATTTCACAATAAAAACAGCAGATTACTTTAAATTTTTGGGTATTTCACATATTGGAATTGGAACCATTTTATGTTGGTTGTTTGCGTTAAGTTTTGAGAAAAGTTCAAAGACTTCGCGTTTTCTGCCTTCGAAATCCTCGAGTTTTTTCCCGTTTTCCTTCATGCTCATTGCCCATTCCAATTCAGGATAGGAGGCACCTATTTGGTCTTCATCACTTCGATCATCGCCAAACAAACCGTCACTAGGTACCGCATTGATGATGGAACTTGAAATACCCAACATTTTCGCGAGATCATATACCTCCGATTTTGTAAGATCGGCAATAGGGCTCAAATCTACACCACCGTCACCATATTTTGTAAAAAAGCCAACTCCAAAATCTTCTATTTTATTTCCTGTGCCCGCCACCAATAAACCATGCAGTCCGGCGTAGTAATATAGTGTGGTCATTCTCAATCGCGCCCGGGTATTGGCAAGTGCCATATCAACAGTAGCTTGATTGTCAATAATAGAAACTTCAGCTTTGAATTGGTCAAAAACTGGCGTGAGATCCACCAATGTGTTCTTTACGTTTGCAAAGTTGTCTTTTAATTGTTTTATATGCTCTTTCCCTCGTGATACATGGTTTATTGGCTGATGTATGGGCATTTCTAGGCATAAGAGATCCAAGCCTGTCTTGGCGCATAACATCGAGGTCACTGCCGAATCAATACCGCCAGAAATACCAATAACAAAACCATTTACTTTGGCATTGTTGGCGTAATCTTTTAGCCAATTTACTATGTGGTCAATAACTTTTTCTGTTTGCATTTTTTGGAAGATTTAACACAAAGAATACTACCTTTGTACCACAAAAATAAAGCAATCGTCTAAGTAATAAAAATTTAAGAGGTTTAAAACAACTATGAAGAATATTGGTTTTCTATTAGTCCTGCTGTTGGTTTTTAACGCTTGTAAAGAAAGTGATCAGATAGAAAGTGAAATTTCTAAAATTGATATAGACCTGAACGTGGAGCGTTTTGATTTGGATTTTGCGAAGGCCAAATCTGACGACTTACCTAAGTTGAAACGGGATTATCCCTTTTTGTTTTCAGAACGTATCCCTGATTCTATATGGATTGACCGTATTAATGATTCCCTGCAGAAAGAACTCTCTGGTGAGGTGGAAAAAACCTATGCTAAATTTGATGATGTGCATGATGATATCGAATCGCTATTCCAGCATTTAAAATATTACGACAAAACGTTTAAGGTGCCTCGGGTTATTACGGTAACATCAGATGTTGATTATAGAAACAAAACTATTGTAACCGATACCATTGTGCTGATTTCATTAGATACCTATTTAGGTTCTGACCACCACTTTTATGAAGGTATACAACGGTTCTTGACTTTAAATATGAAGCGTTCTCAAATTGTGAGCGATTTAGCGGCTAATTATTCGGAGGGTTATATCTTACAAAATAAACCCAAAACCCTTTTGGATGATATGATCTACTTTGGGAAGCAGTTATATTTTAAGGATAAAATGATTCCATTCAAATCAGATGCTGAAAAGATTGGGTATTCTGAAGAGCAATTGGAGTGGGCTGAAGCAAATGAAAGTGAAATCTGGCGCTATTTTATCGAACGGGAACTTTTGTTCAGTACAGATAATAGTTTGGCTGGACGCTTTATTGCTGATGCACCTTTTTCTAAATTTTATTTAGAACTTGACAGCGAGTCGCCAGGTAAACTAGGTCAGTATATCGGATGGCAGATAGTAAGATCTTATATGAAAAATAATGATGTTCCGTTTATGGAGATGCTGCAAAAGGATGCTGATGAAATTTTTAATAATTCTAAATTTAAACCACGAAAATAATGTCAAAAACTATAAAATCAACCATCGAATTGCACGTTGAATTGGATGAAAACCGCGTGCCTGAAAAACTAAGTTGGACAGCGCCAGATGGCGGTATCGACAACGAAGAAGCCAAAGCCATGATGCTTTCAGTTTGGGATAGTGAAGCGCAAGAAACTTTGCGTATCGATCTTTGGACAAAAGATATGCCCGTAGATGAAATGAAAGTTTTTTTCCATCAGACCTTGGTCGAAATGAGTAATACATTCCAGCGTGCCACAGAAGATGAGAAAATGTCCGCAACCATGATGGATTTCTGCGATTATTTTGCCGAAAAATTAGAACTCAATAAATAAGAGATATAAACCTGCCAGTTTTCAAAAATCAACCTGCAAGGTTTCTAAAACTTTGTAGGTTTGAATCAATAACAAATAAACAATGCGCAAACTCCTGTACATTTTAATTTTAGTGATGGTCGTATTGTTCGGCTATCGCTATGTTTTTAATGAGAAGGATAAAACGACTTTACAGGAAAATTCGGCTCTCATCCAAGAGCAGATCAGAAATGTCAGTAAATTGGTCGTCACCGAAGGGCATTTCAGTCAGGTGTTTACCTATAAAAACTCAAAAGCTATTTTTGCCAACCTAGTCAATGTAGAAAAGAAGGCCCTGGTAGTAGTCAATGCAGACGTGACGGTGTCTTATGATTTGAGTCAGATTGAATATGAAGTGGATGAAGCTTCGAAAACCCTCAAGATTTTAAGCATTCCAAAAGAAGAGATCAATATCAGTCCGGATTTTGAGTATTATGATATCACCGCTGATTATTTAAATCCATTTAAAGCAGAAGACTACAACAAAATTAAAGACAAAGTCAGAGCACAATTGATGAAAAAGATTGAAGCATCCAACTTAAAAAGCAATGCACAAAATCGTTTGATCAGCGAATTGTCCAAATTCTATATCTTGACCAGCTCTTTAGGTTGGACACTGCAGTATGAAGGCAATTCCATCAAATCTTCCGACGATTTGCAGAACATCAAACTATAATTTCTTATTCAAACTCAACCAACCACCACCATTGGTGGCGATAATATTATTCAAATTCAAGTATTCAGCGGCCTTTGCTGATCTGGCACCACTCGCACAGCAGGTAATTACTGGCTTCTTTAATTTCTTGAGTTCTCCAATCCGATTTTTAAGTTCATCCAACGGAATGTGTCTTGCATGTTTAATATGTCCATTGTCCCATTCTTTTTGAGTCCTAACATCCAGAATAATCGCGCCCTTTTCTAAAAGCTCATTAATTTGTCTCTTTTTGATACCGAATATAAAATCAAAAATTCCCATAAATTTCTTTTGTTTAAATTTACGAAATATTGAATAAACCTAGACTCATAATCTTTGAATTTAAAACCTCGAAACTTGAATACAGAAGGCACTCGTAGGGATGAAATCATCAACACCGCCACCAAACTTTTTAAAGAAAAGGGATATAGCGCTGTGACCATGCGCGATTTGGCAACGGCTATGGGAATGAAAGCAGCAAGTCTTTACAATCATATAAATTCAAAGCAGGAGATTTTAAAGGCCATCATTATTTCCTTGGCTGAAGAGTTTACCCAAGGTATGGATGTTATTAAAAAATTGGATGAAAAGGCGATCGAAAAATTGAAAATGATCGTTGCTCTTCATGTTGATATTACTACAAGGAATCCCTACGGAATGGCATCGCTTAACAATGATTGGATGCATTTGGAAGAACAACTGGTTTATTATTTGAAATTACGTGAAAGCTACGAGCAGGATTTCGTAGAGATCATTAAAAACGGGATTGCTTCCAATGAAATCGTCAACAAGAACCCGGAAGTGATCATGTTTTCAATACTTTCTACTTTACGTTCCTTGTATTTATGGATTCCGAAAAAAGAAGAAATAGATTCAAAAGTTTTAGCCGAAAATCTGAGCGACCTCCTCATCAATGGAATTAACAAATAGTTTACAATAAATTTTGTAAATTTGTAGCTCAAACTAACAAGCGTTAGTCTGTAAGTTGCAAGAATAACAAAACCTGGCTGGTTTAAAATTTGCCGCTTTAAAAGCTGTACTCTTTTAGTTTTAAACAGTTTACCTATTACTAACAATAAGACACCACGCTTTCAGGCGTGGCACTATTATGGCAGAATTCCACAACCTCAAAGTGGCAGATATTTATAAGGAAACAAAAGATTGCGTAGTCATTGCTTTTGATGTTCCTGAAGACTTAAAGGATAAATTCAAATATCGCCAAGGTCAACATTTGACTTTGCGCAAGGAGTTCAATGGTAAGGACATTCGGCGTAATTATTCGCTATGCTCAAGTCCGTTGGACAACGAATGGAAAGTTGCTGTTAAAACCATACGGAATGGTGTGTTTTCAAATTTCGCATTCAACGAATTAAAAAAGGGTGATACTCTTGAGGTCATGGTGCCACATGGAGAATTTACGGTTGATGTTGATGTTGAGGCGAGTAATAATTATATCGCATTTGCCGCAGGAAGTGGCATTACGCCATTGATGTCCATCATCAAAACCCATTTGCACGAGGAGCCAAACAGCACCTTTAAGTTGTTTTACTTGAACAGAACCGTAAAATCCATTATCTTTAAAGAAGAAATCGAACAACTTAAAAATCAGTTCTTTGGAAGGTTTCAGGTCTTTTATTTTTTAACAAAGGAACAGCGTGATATTCCGTTTTTGAACGGACGTTTTGACAAAGAAAAATTGGCTGTGTTGACCAAAACTTTTATAGATATTCCAGATACGCAACATGCTTTCATCTGTGGTCCTCAGGATATGATTTATTTAATTCGTGATGAGTTGGAAGCAGCAGGAATGCCTAAGGATAGAATCCATTTTGAATTATTTTTTACAGGAAGTTCTGAAGAAGAAAACAAACATATTGCAGAAGTCCTTGAGCAAAAAATCGAGGGTACCCGAGTAACCATTATTGATGGCGGAAAAGAATTCCATTTTATCATGGACAATGATTTTGACAATATTCTCGATGGTGCCTTGTCTGCTGGGGCCGATTTGCCATTTGCTTGTAAAGGTGGCGTTTGTAGCACCTGCAAATGCCAGGTTTTAGAGGGTTCAGTCAAAATGAAAAAGAATTATGCGCTGGCTGACAAGGAGGTAGAACAGAATTATGTGTTGAGCTGTCAGGCTGTCCCTACAAGCGATAAGGTTGTGGTGGATTTTGATGTTTAGTCGGCACCAACCTGCAAGGTTTAAGTTTGTTTAAAGATTACCCTTGTAGAACAGGATAAAGAGATCATAAAGCGTGATAAGACCTCACAGGTTTTAAAAACCTGCGAGGTCTGAGCAAAGTAAATAACCATTCACTAATAATTATTAAAATGAGTGAAGAGCAAATTAGGAATTTAGAAAAACAATTCGAAGAACGTATCGCAAGAGACGAAAAAATCGAACCGAAAGATTGGATGCCAGAAAAGTACCGTCAGACGCATATTCGTCAAATGTCGCAACATGCGCATTCTGAAATTGTAGGGATGCTTCCAGAAGGCAATTGGATCACCCGGGCCCCTTCTTTAAGACGGAAGGTAGCTTTGTTGGCGAAAGTCCAAGACGAAGCAGGCCATGGTCTGTATCTTTATTCTGCCACTGAAACCTTGGGTGTTTCACGTGAAGAAATGTATGAGCAATTACACACGGGAAAAGCAAAATATTCAAGTATTTTCAACTATCCAACCATTATTTGGGCTGATATTGGAGCCATTGGATGGTTGGTCGATGGCGCAGCCATTATCAATCAAGTGCCATTGTGCAGTACCTCTTTTGGACCTTACGCTCGTGCGATGGTGCGTGTATGTAAGGAAGAAAGTTTCCATCAACGTCAAGGTTATGAAATCATGATAAAATTGTCAAACGGCACTCCAGAGCAAAAGGAAATGGCACAAGATGCCTTAAACCGATGGTGGTGGCCAAGTTTAATGATGCTGGGTCCTACAGATGCAGAATCAGTCCATACCGAACAATCCATGAAATGGAAATTGAAACGTAAATCCAATGACGAATTACGTCAGCAATTCATTGATCAAACCGTGCCACAAGCAGACTTGATTGGCTTGACCATTCCCGACCCCGATTTGAAATGGAACGAAGAACGTGGTAGTTATGACTTTGGTGAAATTGATTGGGATGAATTTTGGCAAGTGGTCAAAGGTCATGGACCAATGAACAAAGAGCGTTTGAAAGCCAGAGTTAGTGCGTGGGAACGTGGCGAATGGGTGCGAGATGCAGCAATGGCATACGCAGAGAAAAAAGCCGAAAGAAAAGAAAAAGAAGCAGTTTAGCCAACCTGCAAGGTTTTTAGAACCTTGTAGGTTTGAAACATAATATTAAGTCACAAACTATGACAACAACAAAGAATTGGCCTTTATGGGAAGTTTTCGTAAGAAGTAAAAACGGACTGGAACATCGTCATTTTGGCAGTTTGCACGCGGCAGATGCAGACATGGCCTTGGAGAATGCACGCGATGTTTACACCAGAAGAAATGAAGGTGTCAGTATATGGGTCGTAGAATCCAAAAACATCACCGCCTCCAATCCAGAGCACAATGGTGAAATGTTTGAACCTGCAAAAGATAAGGTCTATCG
>Ga0098068_1000246_pt1 | contig 22413 bp, 20 predicted proteins | sample 26BtaG_FD_75059 | JGI IMG/M metagenome (GOLD analysis project Ga0098068, IMG submission 75059) | Marine viral communities from Cariaco Basin, Caribbean Sea - 26B_WHOI_OMZ_CsCl | ecosystem: Environmental > Aquatic > Marine > Oceanic | place: Caribbean Sea: Cariaco Basin | collected 2014-11-09 | reverse complement strand
AGCAGAACCTGCGCTTCGGGATTTAACGATCAACATAGGCGTCAACCAAGTTATCGGCCTTGTAGGGGCCTCTGGCTCAGGAAAGTCGACAGCTATAGATATCTTGCTTGGCCTTATCCAGCCGGAAAACGGTGAGTTACTAATCGACGGCGAACCGATCACGAAACAGCAGCTCCGCGCCTGGCAAAATTCTCTGGGATTCGTACCGCAATCCATCTTCCTGGCAGACAGCAGCATCCGCGAGAACATAGCCTTCGGCTTGCCGCCCGAGTTGGTGGATGAAGAAAAAGTGCAGCGAGGAGCAACCATGGCTCATTTGGATGAGCTATTGGCAGAACTGCCAGACGGTTTGAACACCAGAGTTGGGGAACGAGGCGTTCAGCTCTCAGGTGGCCAGCGCCAGCGCATCGGGATTGCCCGGGCGCTCTACCACGATGCAGATGTGCTTATTCTGGACGAGGCCACCAGTGCGCTGGATGGCATTACCGAAAAACTCATCATGGATGCAATTCATGATTTCTCTGGTAAGAAAACCATCATCATGATTGCCCATAGGCTTACCACAGTTAAGCAATGCGACAATATCTTCATGCTGTCGCAGGGCAAAGTTGTAGACTCCGGCACTTTTGACGAATTGGCTACCCGAAACCAAGTATTTCAGCGAATGGCAAACCACTCTTAAGTTTCAACCACAAACTGCTTACTAAAACCGGTTCTAAAAACTGTATTAGACATAGAAAACAGGAACTTTCGGAATGTTAAAGAATTCAACCATCCTCATAACCGGCGGCACCGGCTCCTTCGGCCACAAATTCATCCCGATGACGCTGGAAAAGTACAACCCAAAGAAAATCATCGTCTTCTCCCGGGACGAAATGAAGCAGTGGGAAATGGCCAAGCTCTACCAAGGTGACGACCGCTTGCGCTTCTTCATCGGCGATGTACGTGACAAGGAGCGCCTGTACCGTGCCCTGGATGGTGTTGACTACGTGGTCCACGCTGCTGCGACCAAGATCGTTCCAACTGCTGAGTACAACCCGTTCGAGTGTGTAAAAACCAACATTCACGGTGCCATGAACCTGATCGATGCCGCCATCGATAAAGGCGTCAAAGGCGTAGTGGCACTGTCAACGGACAAAGCGAGCAGCCCTATCAATCTGTACGGCGCCACAAAACTTGCTTCAGACAAGCTGTTCGTAGCCGGTAATTCATACTCCGGTGGGCACGAGACCAAGTTCTCCGTGGTGCGCTATGGAAACGTAATGGGCTCCCGTGGCTCCGTTATTCCGTTCTTCATGTCCATCAAAGACAAAGGCGTATTGCCGATTACCGACCCGCGCATGACCCGCTTTATGATCAGCCTGGAGCAGGGTGTCGAGCTGGTTTGGCACGCATTTGAAGACATGGTGGGTGGCGAGATCTATGTGAAGAAGATTCCGTCCATGAAGATGACCGACCTGGCCCGCGTGGTTGCGCCAGAGGCAAAGCAGGAAGTGGTGGGCATTCGCCCGGGCGAGAAGCTGCACGAGCAGATGATCGGCGCGGAGGACTCCTACTTCACTTACGAATACCCGGAGCACTTCAAGATCCTGCCCAACATCAACAACTGGGGCACCTGCGGAAACCGGATCAAAGACGGTAAAAAAGTGCCGGAAGGCTTTGTTTACGCCAGCGACAACAACGCTGAGTGGATGACGGATGAAGAGCTCCAGGCCTGGATCGACCGCCACTACAACGAAATCGGTAAGATCTGATCATGATTCCCTACGGCAAGCAGGACATCAGCCAGGCGGATATTGACGCAGTGCTGGAGGTGCTGCAGTCAGACTTCCTCACTCAGGGCCCCAAAGTGCCCGAGTTCGAGGCCAAGGTTGCGACCCATGTGGGTGCCAGGCACGCGCTGGCGGTTAACAGTGCCACCTCGGCGTTACACATCGCCTGTCTGGCTCTGGGCCTGGGCGAGGGCGACTGGTTATGGACCACGCCCATCACCTTTGTGGCCTCGGCCAACTGCGGGCTGTATTGCGGCGCAAAAGTAGATTTTGTGGATATTGACCCACAAACCTACAACCTGTGCCCGAAGAAACTGGCCGAAAAGCTGGAAAAGGCGAAACAGGAAGATCGCCTGCCAAAAGTACTGGTAGCCGTTCACCTGTGTGGCCAGCCCTGCGATATGGCGGCCCTCCACAAGCTGGGCCAGCAATACAGCTTCCGCATTATTGAAGACGCGTCACACGCCATCGGCGGTAAGTACCGGGGCGAGTTTATCGGTAACGGCCGATACAGCGACATTACCGTGTTCAGCTTCCACCCGGTGAAAATTGTCACCACCGCCGAAGGCGGCATGGCCCTGACCAACAGCGATGAGCTGGCCAGCCGAATGAACCTGCTGCGCAGCCACGGTGTCACCCGGGACCAGAACCTGATGACCCACGAACCGGATGGCCCCTGGTATTACCAGCAGGTGGATCTGGGGTTCAATTACCGCATGACGGAACTGCAGGGCGCAATGGGCGTCAGCCAGATGGACCGACTGGACGCTTTCGTTGCCCGACGCCACGAACTGGCAAAACGTTATGACCAGCTGCTGGCGGACTTGCCCGTGACCACACCCTGGCAGCACCCGGACAGCTACTCCGGCCTGCACCTGTACGTGATTCGTCTGCAACTGGACAACCTCAGCAAAAATCACCGGCAGGTGTTTGAATCCCTGCGGGAGCAGGGCATTGGCGTAAACCTGCACTACATCCCGGTGCATACCCAGCCCTATTATCAGGCCATGGGATTCGCCGCCGAGGATTTCCCGGAGGCGATGGCGTATTACCGTGAAGCGATCAGCTTGCCGATGTTTCAGGGGCTGAGGGATGAGCAACAGGATGAGATAGTGCGCGTGTTGGAGTCGGCTCTGAAATGACGGCTACGCTATTGCTTCAGGCGAGAACCAACTCCTCGCGCCTGCCAGGCAAGGTGCTTCTCCCTGTGGGTGGGACACCTCTGGTGGTTTTGGCAGCGCTGCGAGCAGGCAATACAGGCCATCGCGTAATCGTTGTCACGTCACGTGAAGCATCAGACGACACTCTTTGCGACGTCCTCAAGCATTGGAATATCGATTACTATCGCGGCGAGTTAGAGAATACTCTCAAGCGCTTTGTTGATGCACTGTATGGCGTACCAGACGATCACATAGTCGTTCGGCTAACGGGCGACAATGTTTTTCCAGATGGCTCGTTTATTGACGAGTTGCTTGAAGATTTTGCTGCTCGTGATCTGTCATACCTGGGCTGTGGTGGAGAGGCCTCAGGGCTTCCTTACGGTGTTAGTGCCGAAGTCACCCGAGCAGGATATTTGCGGGAGGCTCACGGACAGGCTGAGACTGCGTTCGATCGCGAACATGTAACCCCCAGAGTTATCGAAAGGTTCGGTCGGACGTTATTCGAGGGCTATCGCGCGTTGGATATGTCACAGTACCGTTGCACTGTTGATACTTTGGATGACTACCTGCGGGTGTGCCGCTTGTTTTCTGCTACTGAGCATCCAGAGCAGGTTCCACTATCCACACTTCTTGAGCGTTTGAAAACAGCCTCACCGGAAATTGTCACACCCATATCTGCCCGTCGAATGGTTTTAGGTACTGCGCAATTTGGGCTCACTTATGGGATCACGAATACCGGCGGGCGCCCCCCTCAGGAACAAGTTGACGCGTTGGTGCGCACCGCGATTGCCAATGGCGTTCAATATATTGATACAGCCAGAGCTTATGGTGAGAGTGAGCCGGTTGTAGGTAAAGCACTTTCTGGTGGTTGGGACTCCAGAGCAACGATCATCACTAAATTGTCTCCTCTGGATGATTGTCCAGCTGATGCTAGTCCGGACGTGGTTCAAGCCTTCGTCGAGCGAAGTGTTTATCAGTCCTGTCGTGCGCTGAACAAGCCTTGTCTCGATGTACTGATGCTTCATCGAGCAGAACATCTGACAGCTTGGGGCGGATCGGTGTGGGAAGCGCTTTCTGATCTTAAGCTTCGAAAAGTGATAGGTAGGCTTGGGGTTTCTGTTCAATCCCCGGAAGAGGCTTTTTCAGCTTTGGACGTTGAAACGGTTCAGTTCATCCAGCTACCGTTCAACATACTCGATTATCGGTGGGATGCTGTAATCGACAAGATTTCACAGGTTCGCCAACGCCGCCCGCTGGTTATCCACGCTCGCAGCGCGTTATTGCAGGGTTTGTTGACATCCAGTCAAGTGGACTTGTGGCTGAGGGCCTGTTGTTCGAATGCCGCTGATGTTATTGACTGGCTCCATGCGAAAGCGGCGGAATATGCCAACGGCGATATTGTTGAATTGGCGGTTCGGTACGTGCTCTCTCAAAGCTGGATCGATGGCGTGGTTATTGGTGTGGAAGCCACGGATCAGTTGATTGATAACCTCAGAAAGTCCGGCCTTGAGAGTTGGACTGATAACTGTATCGGAGGCATTATCGCAGACCGCCCCCGAGTACCTCTCGAAACTTTGAACCCGGCTACCTGGAAGAAATCCAATGGCTAGTCTGCCACAGCGTTTTTCGCTGGAGTCCAAGAGTGTTCTGGTAACCGGTGCAACGGGTTATCTCGGTCGCGCGATGGTTCGAGGTTTGGCGGAACTTGGCGCGAATGTACTCGTGAATGGGCGAAACCCCGAGCGAGTGGAAGCTTGTGTGGCCGAATTGCGTGATAGCGGGCTGGTGGCGACATCTGCAATTTTTGATATTAATGATGAACCTGCAGTTCGCCAGTGGTTCTCACAGTACGGCGATCTGCCACTGCATGGTTTGGTCAATAACGCCTACGCAGGCGGTGCAGGTTCAATTGAGACGGCCGTCGAAGACAATTATAGAAATAGCTATGAGGTTTCACTGGTATCGGCACACAGGCTGCTGAAATGCGCGCTTCCAGCATTGCGAACCGCGTATCAACAATGTGGCAATGCGTCGGTGGTAAATATTGGTTCAATGTATGGATTGGTTAGCCCAGATCAGCGAGTTTATAAGAATAAACGCGTTGCTAATCCCCCATTTTATGGAGCGGCGAAAGCGGCTTTAATCCAGTGGACTCGATATGCGGCCTGCGAGTTTGGACGGGAAGGCATTCGTGTAAACGCAATTTCACCAGGGCCTTTTCCGTCTGAAAACGTACAGATGGATAACCCGGCATTCGTTTCGACATTAGCAGACAAGGTACCGATGGGGAGAATTGGGCGGGCTGAAGAGCTACAGGGGCCCCTGTCGTTTTTGATTTCAGATGCCTCCAGTTTCGTTAACGGCACAAACTTAGTCGTCGATGGTGGCTGGACGTGTTGGTAGTCTTTCGCGCAGATGCCTCCGTACAGATCGGCACCGGCCACGTGATGCGCTGCCTGACACTGGCCGATGAGCTTACTCGCCAGGGCCACGAATGCCGGTTTGTTTGTCGTGAACATGAAGGCCATTTAGGTGATCTGATTACGAGCAAAGGCTACGGTTTCACCCTGTTGCCCGCACCCAGTGACAATGAGGTGGAAGCGAACGACCGAAACTCTGACAACTACGCACGGTGGCTGGGCGTGCCCTGGCAAGAAGACGCCCGTCAAACACTCGATACTCTGACACCCTGGCAACCAGATTGGTTGGTGGTTGATCACTACGCGCTGGACGCAGAATGGGAGCGAATTCTGGCCAACGTTGTCGGCAGCATCATGGTCATTGACGATCTGGCGAATCGCTGCCATGAGTGTGCGCTGTTGCTGGATCAGAATCTCGGCCGGGTAGCGTCGGATTACGATGATCTTCTGCCCAACGATTGTCACCGACTGATAGGCCCGGGTTATGCCTTGTTGCGCCCGGAATTTGCGAACCTTCGGGAGCAAAGTATGAACCGGCGGCAGCAGCCGGCACTGAAGCGTATTCTGATTTCATTGGGTGGCGTCGACCGTACCAACGTGACGGGCCAGGTGCTTGATGCGCTCTCGGAATCAGCGCTGCCGGCGAGTACAGAGTTGGACATCATTATGGGGGCAGCGGCACCTTATCTGGATGGCGTCCGGCAGCAGGCTGCCCGGATGCCGTTTAGGGCAATGGTGAGTGTGGGGGTAACCGATATGGCGGAGAGGATGTGCTTGGCGGACCTGTCTATCGGGGCTGCGGGTGGAACCTCTTGGGAGCGTTGTTGTTTAGGGCTTCCGGCTGTGTTGGTCATCCTCGCTGAGAATCAAGTTGCCGGGGCAGTAGCCTTGGAAGCATCCGGTGCTGCGATAAAGACTGATAACGCGGGCCAGCTTGGAACCACTTTGCCTGCCGTATTGGTGGCACTCTCCGAGCCTGACCGGCTTGAACGGATGAGTGACGCGGCTGCCGGTATCACCGACGGCGATGGCGTGTTTCGTGTACTTCAAGCGATGGGTGCAGCGGGCGGGACAGATTGATGACGGATCACTGCCTGCGACCGATGACCGAGTCAGACCTTGAACAGGTCCTGCAATGGCGCAACCATCCGGAGGTGCGCCGCTACATGTACACCACCCATGAGATTCGTCTGGAAGAACACCGCAAGTGGTTTGCTAATGCCAGTACTAACCCTGCCATCAAGCTTCTGATCTATGAGCATGAGGGCAAGGCGCAAGGTTTTGTTAACATCACCCGCACACGTTGCCCGGAAGTGGCAGACTGGGGCTTTTACCTGGCGCCTGACGCCCCGAAAGGCAGCGGTCGGGAGCTCGGCAAGCAAGCCCTCAACTACGCTTTCGCAGAATTAAGCCTTCACAAAGTTTGTGGGCAAGCGCTCGGGTTTAACGAGCGCTCAATCGCGTTTCATAAAAAACTGGGCTTTACCGAAGAGGGCCACCTGCGAGATCAGCACTTTGATGGCGACCAGTTTCACGATGTTGTGTGCTTTGGTCTTCTGAACCGCGAGTGGCAAGCACAGACTAAGGATTGAAGAATGAGTGAACCTAAAATTGTAATTGCCGGCCGGGAAATTTCCCGAGATCAGCCACCCTACGTTATTGCGGAGCTTTCAGCGAACCACAACGGCAAGCTGGCAACCGCCCTGAGGATCATCGAAGAGGCCGCCAAAGCCGGTGCGGATGCCGTCAAACTGCAGACCTACCGCCCGGACACCATCACGCTGGATTCCGACGCTGACGAATTCAAAATCAAAGGCGGGCTTTGGGATGGTCGAACCCTCTACGAGCTCTATGAAGAAGCGCATATGCCCTGGGAATGGCACAAACCACTGTTTGAGCATGCCCAGAAAATTGGCATCCCCATTTTCAGCTCGCCCTTCGACACCACCGCAGTAGACCTGCTCGAAGACCTGAATGCGCCGGCTTATAAAATTGCCTCGTTCGAAGCGGTCGACCTGCCGCTAATTCGCTATGTAGCGGCCACCGGCAAGCCGATGATCATCTCCACCGGTATGGCTGACGCTGAAGAAATTCAGGAAGCCATCACCGCTGCTCGGGAAGGTGGTTGTAAACAACTGGCCATTCTCCACTGTGTAAGCGGCTACCCCGCTCCGGCAGAGGATTACAACCTGCGCACCATCGGCGACATGATCGAGCGCTTTGGGCTGGTCACCGGCCTGTCGGATCACACGCTGGACAATACCACTGCGATTGCCAGTGTAGTGCTGGGCGCATCCATTATCGAAAAGCACTTTACGCTCGACCGCAATGGCGGTGGTCCGGATGACAGCTTTTCGCTGGAGCCTGCAGATCTGGCCGCTCTGTGCCGAGATAGCAAAACCGCTTGGAATGCATTGGGGCAGGTAGATTACGGACGGAAATCCAGTGAGCAGGGAAATGCTCAGTTTCGGCGCTCGTTGTATTTTGTGAAGGATATGAAAGGGGGTGATGTGATTACTGAGGATTGTGTTCGGAGTGTACGGCCGGGGTATGGGTTGGCGCCGAAGGAATTGGGCGCAATTATAGGCAAGAGGATGAAGCGAAGCATAAAATGTAATTCAGCTGTCAGTTACGAATTTATCGAGATCTAAGTTGCCCCATTTTATTGAAAAAAATCTTCAGATCGCAGGCGCGCATAATAAAACAGCTCTTTTGGCTTTGCGCACTCCATTTCAGGCTTGGCTTGCCGCGCAGGTCATCGAAAAAGAATGCATCAGAAATTTTGATATTATTTATTTTACACAAAATGATTCGCCCGAAGATAGGAAATATTATTCGGAGCTAGCAGTTAAGGCTAGAAGATCTAAATATATATTTGTTACGCGGCATAAATTTGACATATTCAACCACCTCAAATTTTGGCTAAGATCGAGAAGGTTTTTATGGGGTCAGAGTTATAAATTAATAATGCTGTCAAGCATTGAGTCTCATGTGATAAATGCAATTTCAAACCGCTTTAGGTTTGTTCCGTTAGTGACATTTGACGATGGCACGGCAAATTACAATACGTCCGGAGTTTATTTCTCCGAACATGAGTCAACCAGGTCGCTCCTTTATCGAAAATTGTTCGGTGGTACATCATTATCGGTTTTGAAGAGCAGAATTCGTCGACATTACACAATTCAGCCACGCTTGGGAAATATTGTGAGTGAACCTAGGTTGTTTTTCATTGATGGATGGAGCTATAAAAATCATTCAACTCAACCTGGTCTTCTTCCTAAAACATATTTCCTAGGCGCACCTTTTTCAGAGTTTTTAAATAGTGACCAAATTGAAAGGTTAGAAACACTGGTTAGAGATGAAGGTATAGATGTTTACGTCAGGCACCCGAGAGAGACTAATCCTCTCGAATTGAGTGTGCCGTTTCTTGAGAAGAATGGCTTGATTGCAGAAGATGCGATCATTAGAGACAGCCAAGAACATCCTATTCGGTTGATTGGATCTTTAAGTAGTGTAATGTTTAATTTAAGTAGCGTGGCTACCCAGAGGCTTGTTTTTGTCTCAGCGTTCCAGAATGGCAATTCTGATTTGATTGACCTTGCGAGAAAAAACGGTTGCACAGTGGCCTTCTTCGAATGATTTGATTTTGGTTGTTTCAAGATTTTTGGCCTAGGGGTAACGTGGTTTTAATTCATGAAATTTTTGCGCTTCAAAAGAAACGTTTTTTTGCTATTCGCCATGCTCCATTTATAGTGTTCGGAAGCTTTACCTCACTCAACCAGGTTTTAAACTTTATCACTCTCTTAGAGTATTTTGATCGGAGTGGGTTTGAGTATAAAGCAGTTGTCAGGTTCTCGAGTTATTGGGGAAAGGCTGATGATTCAATATTCAAGATTTTGACTGATTTATATCGAGTAAGGTTTGTTTCCTCTAATGAAGAATATAAGGCACTCATTTCTGATCCAGGGGATTCTGGCAGTTTTGTTGAGGTTAAGTTGAATTCGGCAAAAATGCTGCCATGGAAAAAGCACATGGTTTTTGTTATTGACGAAGGGATTAGTGTTTTTCGAACGAGTGCGGTTCACTTGTATCGGGCATGGGCGCGAGAATGTGCAATAAAAAACAAGTCACCCAGTATTTCCCTTGTTCGTTATGTTGTTTTATTTCATGTTTTCAGATTCAGGGATTCAATACTTGGAGGGATTCGGTTTTCTATGGTCGAAAGGCGTTTGGGTCGTTTTTATGAGAACGAGTCATTTCTGAGCTGCTACAAGTCAGTAATTGAACACGTTAGCGATCAATGCGACTGGGATTTAGGCCTCGAGCTAGGTAATGATCAACCCTGTTTCATTTTTTTGACGGCACCATTTCTTTTGCTGGGTATTCTAAGTCATTGTGAAATGGTTAGTTTATGCAAAAAAATTGAGGTATGGTGTGAATCGAGGGGTTATAGGCTTCTAATAAAGCCTCATCCAGCGGATGACTTTAGGTCTCAAGAATTTTTTTTTTCTAAGGTTTGAGTTAATGAATGTGGGGAATGTTTTGTGAAAGAAAAGCCTTTTTTTTCGGTGGTAATCCCGCTCTACAACAAAAAGCGCAGCATCGAGCGTGCTGTAAACTGTGTTTTAAATCAAAGTTTTTCTGATTTTGAAGTTCTGGTGGTGGATGATGGCTCTACTGATGATGGCGTTGGATCGCTAGCAACTATAACTGATGATCGGTTGCGTATTATTCACCAAGAGAATAAGGGTGGTGCTGGAGGTCAAGCCAGAAACACTGGAATGAGTCAGGCTAATGGAAGTTGGTTCGCGTTTCTGGACGCGGACGACCTGTGGCTGCCCAACCATCTTGAAGAATTAGTAGCAATCATTGATGAAGCTCAGCAGCCCGCTTTGATCTCAACCAAACCAATTGAACTGAATGAAGGTGAGGAGTTGGGGGATTTTAAGACGGGTGCGCGCAGTGTTCGAAAGATTGACTATTTTCGGGAGTCAGCGAAGGCTGTTGGGTTAAACAACTGTAGTTCAAGTGCTATCCATCGTGAAATATTTGACCGACTCGGAGGTTTCATCTACGCACGCAGTGGTCCGGATCTTGAGTACTGGGCCAGGGTTGCGCTCCATTATCCGGTATTTTTATCAAGCATGATCACCTCAATATACTATCGAGGAAACATGGGAAACATGGAGCAGCTAGCGAGAGATCGCGGGCAGACACAGAAACCTATACGAGAGCTTTCGGACGTCTCGCCATCACTCGCAATGCTAGCGCAGTTCGCTGAGAAGGATCCGTCAATTTTGCGGCGAGAGGATATTCGTCTTTATATTAACGGTCGATTGCGGAGTGGAATGCGTGGGAACATTCGGCAAAGTATGCCTTCACGTGCACGGGCTCTACGTCGATTGATGATAGAGCCAGTTGACAATCATGTAAGATTGCTCGGTTTAGCTTCCTGGTGTCCGATCGTGGTTCTCAAGTTCTTAAATTTTGGCTATGGTTTGCTGCGAACCTAAAATCGTTTCGTTTTATTAGTGTTGATATTAATTATCCTAACTTTGATTAAAGTGAGATTTTGGGGTTGAGAATGTTAAGGAGGTTTCAGGCTATTAGATCCTCGGTTAAATATATTGGATTATGGAAAACATTTTTCCGTTTCTTGCCTTCCCGTTTTTTTTCTTCAAGTAATTATAAAGCCTATTGTAGGCGCTGTTATGTTGAGTCATGCTGCCATGAAATTATAAATGAAAGTTTAGATTTTGATTGGAGCGGTAAGGTAGTTAATCGAAATATATTTGTATTTTGGTTCCAAGGTTTCGATGCTGCACCTGAAACTGTAAGGCAGACTTTTAATTCCTTGAAGTCCACCCATGGTGACAGTTTTGATGTAATATTTGTCGACAAATTTAATGTTGGCGATTTTTGTGAAGATAGTCAAGCCAATGTCGGTATGGTAGAGTCTGGCTTGCTACACCCGGCTCATTTTAGTGATATTCTACGTTTCTCTTTAATATATAAGCATGGAGGAGTCTGGCTTGACGCTGGAATGTATTACTTAGATGATATTGGTGAAATGCTAAAAGGAAGGTTAAGAAGTTTACAGGTCCTGGATAGTCAGTCTAGTTCAGTGTATGTTTCAAAAGGTCGTTGGGCTGGTGCTGTCTGGGGCGGCCTAAAGGGGGACCCCTTTTTTTTGAGTGTAACGAAATGTCTTAACTTATTACATGCGATTAGCGGTCCTTCCATAGAGTTCCTTATCATGGATGATGTTTTGGATTTAATTATATCAAGGTCAAATTCTATAGCGAGTCAATTAACTGACTCTCCATCCGTGCGTAATCTATATAGCCTTCAGCGGTCTATAATTCAAAATTGTTGCTCAGGCCAAGTCGTAGCTCAAAATCCGATTGGTAAATTGACTCATAAATACGATGATCTTAATTCCGAATTTTTCTCATTGATAATGAAGTGATTATCTGGGCGTTGTTTAATTGTGTGGTATGAAATATTTTCAAAATCTATTTTGGCTTTTAAAGTATTTATATAGGGGAAAGGTAACGCTTTGACAGTTTGCATTTACTCTCCCAGTGAGAAAATCTGGGGCGGCGGACAGATTTATATCGATAATTTGTGCGGCTACCTGAATCGCAACGGTATGGAGGCGGTTATTTCAACCTCTGAGCCTGATAGTTTTTCATCTCCAACCATCCGAATGCCTTCCGTTTCAAGTAAAAGAGAGCGGCTTCTTAAAGCGCCAGCGCTTGCCAAATCTCTCAAGACAAGAGGTGTTGAGGTTATCGTACTCAACGATCTTTCCTCTTTATGGCTTGCCCCCATCTTCCGGTTTTACGGATTAAAGGTAGTCTCTCTACTCCATCTTTACCTGCAGCGGAAAAATAAAGCCGGGCTTGGGCACGGGTGGCTGGAGTTCCATATGTTGCGGATGGCAAGCCGTTTCGCCCACCGAGTGTACAGTGTAAACAAAGACAACCAGGAGTCATTCCCGGTCTCGGTGGAGTTCGTGGGGAACTTTATCTCACCTTGGTTTTTCGACGCGTCTGGTTCGGATGAGAAGCGATACGACCTCGGCCTGATTGCCCGCCTGTCAGCTCAGAAAAATATCCCCCTTTTCGTAAAGCTCCTGGCGAGGTTGAACGACGTTTCCGAGCGGCCCATCACGGGGCTGATCGTGGGCAAGGGAGAGGAAGAAGCTCTGGTGCGCCATGAGGTCGAGCGCTTGGGCATGCAGGAGTTGATTGAGCTTCGTCCGTGGGTAGATAGGCAAGATTTGCCGAGCGTTTACGACCAACTCAGGTGTTTCGCTATTACCAGCCATCACGAAGGCTTTGCCACTACGTTGCTCGAGGCTCATGCCCGTGGAATACCTGCAATTACTACCCACAGCGCTGGCTACTGTGCCGAATTTGTAGAGGGAGTTGATCCAGTTACCGGTATAGCCTTTGACCCCCTTGATGTGGAGTCCGAGACGTTTGTTTATGATGTGATCGATCTGATCGAAAATAGTGGCTCATATCATGAAGCTTGCCGTCTTAAGGCAGAGCAATTTACCGAAGAGAGAGTGCTCGGGCATATCCAGGCTGGAATTGAGTCATTGATTGGACAGCGCGCTACTAAGGCTGCAGAATGAAAGTGCTACTTGTGATCACCAGCCTGGGGGTTGGCGGCGCCGAGCGATTGGTTACTTCTTTGGCGGATCGCTACGCTGCCATTGGTCATGAGGTAATGCTGGTTCGGTTTCATGGTGAGGCCGAATTGCGCCCTGGCGACCCGCGGGTGCGGCTCGAGAATCTGGACATGCGCCGCAGCCCAGTGGGTGTGCTGGTTGCAATGCGGCGATTGCGCCGATTGGTTCTTGAATTTCGACCAGATGTAGTAAATAGCCATTTGGTGCATGCCAATATCCTTACCCGGCTGTTGCGGCTCGTCACGCCCATTCCCAGTCTGGTATCCAGTGCCCACAATACCAACGAAGAAGGGCGCTTTCGAATGTTGGCCTATCGCTTAACAGATCGATTGGCGGATATATCGACGAATGTTTCTGAGGAAGCAGTTCAAGCATTTGAGAGCCAAAGAGCTCTTTTGCCGGGTCGAATGTATGCCATACACAATGGCATTGATACAGAGGATTTTGTCTTTGATCAGAACGCACGGGATCGCATCCGGACGGAGCTTTCGTTAAGCGACTCTACCCCTCTGATTATTGCAGTCGGGCGTCTGTGGGAGCCAAAAGATTACCCCAGTTTGTTGATGGCTATGTCCGATTTGGCTTGCAGGTCTGTCAAATTCAGGTTGGCAATTATTGGCGATGGGCCGCTGCGAAGTGAGTTGAAAGAACTTGCCCACTCCTTGGGCATTGCTCACCAAGTGGACTTTTTGGGTGTTCGGCACGACATTCCCGCATTGATGTCTGCTTGCGATGTGTTTGTCTTGTCCTCTGCCTGGGAAGGTTTTGGCTTGGTTGTAGCCGAGGCCATGGCCTGTGAGCGAGTTGTGGTGGCAACGGATAGTGGCGGTGTAAAAGAGGTGGTTGGAGAGGCCGGATATCTGGTGAAGCCGCGGGATAGTGAGGCGTTGTCCGGTGCGATAGGCCAGGCGCTGCGTTTGTCCGATGTCGAACGTAAATTAATGGGAGAGGCGGCCCGCGCAAGAGTTGTCGAGAAGTTTTCACTGGCGGCAACAGCTGATCGTTATCTCGCCGTTTTTCGTGGTGAGACGCCACTAATTGCAGAAGGTTCGCGCTGATGTGCGGCATTGCAGGCTTTTGGGCTATGGGGCGCCCGGATGAGTTGGTGGCGCGGCGCATGGCCGATGCCATTGTCCATCGTGGCCCCGATGACAGTGGTGTGTGGAGCGAGCCTGAAATGGGCCTGGCACTGGCACACCGGCGGTTGTCGATTCTCGATCTTTCTCCTGCCGGGCACCAACCGATGGCATCGGAATGTGGTCGTTACGTCATTGTGTTTAATGGCGAAGTATACAACCACTTGGAGCTTCGAAAGCGGCTGCATTTGGCCTCGGGCGTTGATATCCCCTGGCGGGGCCATTCGGATACCGAAACGCTTTTATATGCCTTCCGTGAATGGGGCATTGAGGGTGCGCTTCGACTTACCAGCGGTATGTTCGCCATTGCGGTGTGGGATCGGGAGGAGCGATGCTTGACGCTGGCCCGGGATCGGTTTGGTGAGAAGCCTCTCTATTACGGCTGGGTGGATGGTGCCGTTGTATTTGCGTCTGAACTGAAAGCCCTGAAGCAATACCCCGGGTTCCGGGGTGAACTTGAATCCGGGGTGCTGGAGCGCTATCTGCGTTTCGGTTGTGTGGGTGGTGAACAGAGTATTTTCAAGGGAGTGAGTAAGTTACTGCCTGGGTCACTTCTGAGGATTTCTCTGGCAGACATAAAGGCGGGCAAGCGCCCTAAGCCTGCAGCATGGTGGTCTGCCGTTGACGCTGCCCGTACTGCCTGCGAGAGCGCTCCAGTATCGCCTGATCGGGCGCTGAACAATGTGGAGGTTGCGCTGAGTGCTTCTGTTGAGCGCCAGATGGCAGCGGATGTGCCGTTGGGCGCATTTCTCTCAGGCGGTGTGGACAGTTCTCTGATTGTGGCCCTGATGCAGGGCCAGTCAACCCGGAAGATTCGAACGTTTTCTGTAGGGTTTCATGACCCGCGTTATGACGAGTCAGAACATGCAGCTGCCGTGGCTGCGCACCTTGGAACAGAACATACCACGTTGCGGGCAACCTCCCAGATGGCTCTGGATGTGATTCCGAAACTGCCCGATTTATACGACGAGCCGTTTGCAGATTCCTCTCAGATACCTACCTTCCTGATCTCCAGCCTCACACGGCAGCATGTCACGGTTGCGCTTAGTGGCGATGCAGGTGATGAGCTGTTTGGGGGGTACAACCGTTATGTATGGGTGCCCCGAGTCTGGGGTAAGCTTGCGCGTATGCCAAAACCCTTGCGACAAGCTCTGGCTCGTATGTTGAAGAGCGTGCAGCCTGGTGGTTATGATCGCTTAATGGGAATGGGTAGTCGCGTTTTACCTTCCCGCCTTCATATCCGTACGTTTGGTGAGAAACTCTACAAACTGGCGGATGTGCTGGCTTGCGCTTCTGACAGGGCACTTTATGGTGGCTTGGCCTCCATGAATCGCCACCCTGAAGACTTGCTGGAATCTGAATATTGTTCTGGTAAACCTGTAGAGCAGTTATATCCCGCGTTGGCCGGGTTTGATCAGGTGGAGTGGATGATGTTGATGGATACCCTCAACTTCATGGTGGACGATGTTCTGGTAAAGGTTGACCGTGCGAGCATGGCAAGCAGCCTTGAAGTTCGGGCTCCTTTTCTTGATCCTGATGTGTATGCTGCGGCCTGGCAATTGCCGCTGGATATGCGGGTTCGAAATGGCGAGGGCAAGTGGGCTTTGCGACAGATTCTTTACCGCCATGTGCCCCATGAGCTGATCGAGCGACCCAAGATGGGCTTTGCCGTGCCGCTGGATGACTGGCTGCGTGGACCATTGCGAGACTGGGCAGAAGATCTTTTGAGTGCGTCTTCTCTTGCTATGGTACCTGCACTCAACCCCCGTGCCGTGCAGGCCATGTGGCGAAACCATTTGCAGGGTAAGGGCCATTTTGCTCAGCAGTTGTGGGCGGTGCTGCAGTTGAGTGCCTGGGCGAGGCGGTGGCAACCAGCTGTTAGTTAGGCCGCTGTCGAGTGGCTTGGTCTTTGGTTTTCTCACCATAGGAAATTCATGCTTCCTTATTGGTTGTTTTTTCTTGTTCCGGCTGGAGTGCTGCTGGCTAATCGTCGGCTGACCAAGACGTCCAGGCTTTATTCCTGGGGGCTTGTTTGGTTTCTTTTCTCTCTGGTTATAGGTTTGCGTTATCAGGTTGGGGGGGATTGGTTCAACTATCTGAGACTTTTCGAGCAATATTCTTTTAAGAGTCTGTGGCAGGTGATTTTTGGTGAAGATCCAGCCTATTACCTGCTGAGCTGGTTAGCGGCACAAGCCGAAGGTTCTATCCTTTGGGTGAACTCAGTTTGCGGGATGATTGTAATGGCCGGGGTGGTGCGCTTTGCCAAAGCCCAACCGCTATCCTGGCTTGCATTATTGGTGGCAGTTCCGTACCTGATTATTGTTGTTGGCATGGGTTACACCCGACAGTCGGCGGCGTTGGGGTTGCTTCTCATCGGGCTGGTATCTCTCGGTAATGGTCAGATGCGGTGGTTTGTTTTCTGGGTGATGCTGGGGGCTGCTTTCCACAAGTCAGCGGTTCTTATGTTGCCTGTGGCCGCCTTGGCCTCTACATCGAATCGTTATTGGAGTCTGTTCTGGGTTGGTATGATGTCTCTGGTTGGAGGCTATATCTTCGTATTCGACTCTTCGGATGCGCTGTGGGCTAACTATGTGGAAGCCGACTATCAATCTCAGGGTGGATTTATACGCGTTCTTATGAATGCGGTTCCTGCGTTGTTGTTCTTCATGTTTCGGCGATCTTTGAGGTTGACGGAAGCGGAGGACAAACTTTGGTTCTGGATGGCCTTGCTGTCTTTGGTTTGTATTCCATTAGTTGTTTTGTCCTCTACAGCGACCGATCGGGTCGCGTTGTACCTCATTCCGATTCAGATGTTTGTCTTCGCCCGTTTACCGTTTGTGGTGACTGATCCACGCCAACGTGGTTTGGTTGCGCTTGGGGTAATTGGATATTACGGGCTGGTGCAGGCGGTTTGGTTGTTTTTTGCGACGCATGCTTATGCGTGGTTGCCATATCGGAATATTCTTTGGCTCTGACCATAAACGAAACGAGTACTCCATGTTTTTAGTTTCCAAACTCGCCATGGCTTTGATATCGCCCTTGGGCGCATCGCTATTCGGTGGCATGTTGGCTCTAGTTGCAGCTCTTATGGGCCGCCGGCGATTTGCCATCTGGCTCGGCGCTTTGGCGTTAGTGTGGCTGTGGTTTTGGTCTTTGCCTGTGGCCAGTAACTGGGTACGCGGCTACCTGGAGGATCAGCACCCGCCAGTGGTGATTCAAGATGTGCCTCGGGCAGAGGCTATTGTGGTTTTGGGCGGCGGGGTGTCGCCCGCGGGCCATAGTGATCTGTATCCGAATCTGGAATCCGGTTCTGATCGGGTTTGGCACGCTGCCCGGTTGTTTCACGCATCTAAAGCACCGCTGGTGCTTTTGGCCGGTGGTAGCGATCCCGAGCATAGCGCTACCTCCGAGGCAGAGGCCATGCGGCGGTTTATGGTGGATCTCGGAGTTCCTGTACAGTCCATTCTTTTGGAACAGCAAAGCCGAAATACCACCCAGAATGCAGAGTACTCCGCAGAGATACTGGTAGAGCAGGGCATTAGCAGGATTCTGCTGGTCACTTCTGCCTATCACATGCCAAGGGCGAAAGGATTATTCGCGGCTCAGGGCCTGGAGGTTATTCCGGTAGCTACCGACCACGAGGTGTTGTCTCGGCCTTTGTGGCGAAACCTGCTACCTGAAACCAGTGCTCTGGATGGTAGTAGCCGGGCGATCAAGGAAATTGTGGGGCGTCTGGTTGGGCGGTAGCAATACATTTATCGATCCACGCTCCAGTAGAGATGTTCGCTGGCGTTTCATATTCAGAAAGAGGTAATTAAGCATGCAGTACAGAAGAGAAATAGACGGTTTGAGAGCAATAGCCGTCTTGCCAGTTATCCTCTTTCACGCTGGCTTCTCATGGTTTTCTGGTGGATATGTGGGCGTTGATGTTTTTTTTGTGATTAGCGGATACTTGATCACAACTATACTCATCAGCGAAATGAGCACAGGGATGTTCTCTATCGCCAAGTTTTACGAACGAAGAGCTCGCCGCATATTGCCAGCCCTCTTCTTCGTAATGCTCTGCTGTGTTCCTTTCGCATGGTTCTGGATGATTCCGTCGGAATTCAAAAACTTTTCCCAAGGCTTTGTCGCTATTTCATTCTTCGCATCAAACGTCTTGTTCTGGCGGAAATCCGATTACTTTGCACCAGCAGCTGAAGAGAATCCCTTGCTGCACACTTGGAGCCTTGCGGTAGAGGAGCAGTTTTATATTTTCTTTCCGTTAATGCTGCTGATGTTGTGGCGATTTGGAAAGCAACCAGTCTTCTATGTAATTGTCGGTCTGTCATTCCTGAGCCTTCTTCTGTCTGAATATGGATGGAGGAACCACCCAACAGCAAACTTTTACCTGCTACCAACCCGTGCCTGGGAGCTTGGAGTGGGTGCAGTTTGTGCATTCCTCATGTTCCAGCGGTCACCAAAACCTAATACCACGGCGGCGACTTCAGGCTTCGCACTGATTGCCTACTCAGTTTTCTTCTTCGATGAAACAACCCCATTTCCCTCGATATACGCTCTCGCTCCGGTACTGGGAACCGCTCTGATTATTCTTTATGGGCATGGTCAGAGTCTGGTCAATAGCCTCCTTGCTAACCGTATTCTGGTTGGTGTCGGCCTGATCAGCTTTAGCGCGTACCTCTGGCACCAACCACTGCTCGCTTTTGCAAGAATACGAAGTGCCTCCGACCCAGGTTGGGAACTGATGCTGGGACTTTCCATTGCATCTCTTGTGCTGGCTGCTATTACTTGGAAATACATTGAGCAGCCGTTTAGGACCACGAAGAGCCCCTTTGCTCGTTCCAGAAAACAGATCTTTAGTTACGCCATGATCGGGATGGTTGTTTTTACCGCATCGGGTTTGTACGGTTATTTTAACAGCGGGCTACCTGATCGAATTGCTCCATCCGGAGTTCCGTTTTCAGAAATCAACATTGCCGAACGCATTAAAGCAAATTTTGGACTTAGCCCTGAATGCGAAGACAAATTTACAACATCTGAAAAATGCCAAATTGGGCATGACCCCGAGATTATGATTTGGGGTGATAGCCATGCAATGCACTTAGTTCAAGCCGTTCTTGCGGGCCCCAGCCTACAAGGCAAAGAACTGATCCAATTTACGAAATCGACATGCTCACCGATTTTAGGTTTGGCGCTCGTAAATCGAACATACCCGGAGTCCTGGGCAAAAGGCTGTATCTCATTCAATGATCAGGTGAAGGGGTGGTTAGAAAACAATCAGAGTGTTGAGTACGTGATCATGTCTTCGCCTTTGCGAATCCTCTTTCACCAAACCTTTGATTCTGACGGCAGGCTCCGACCAGCGTCAGCAGAACTTGTGCTTGATGCAATGAACGAAACTGCTGTTTTTCTAGAAAGCCTCGGGAAAAAAGCCGTTTTTATCTCCTCCCCCCCAAGAACAGGAGAAAACCTCACAAAATGCTGGAGTTACAATTTAATATTTAAGCGAGGTGAGGTATTTGACTGTGATTTTACGGTTGCAGATCTATCTGAACAACATACTGCCGTCATGGAGTTTCTGGCGCGGCCTGATCTGGCGCTTCCAGTGTTGGACCTCAGCCAACACATCTGTACTGCCGGGAAATGCCCGACATTCGTAGACGGAGTAAATCTCTACCGGGATCACGATCATCTGTCCCATCAAGGCTCACATCTCATTGGCTTGAAAAGTGGTTTTCTTGAATCAGCATTTAAACTGGCTGATCAAGCGCATGATGTAATTTCTGGCTCAAAAGTTGCCGGCGGGGGCTTTGCGGCGCAACCAGCTCCTAATTCCCAATAAATTGCCCACAAGGGTTTCAAATGATCTCTGCTGATACTCCCCGCTACCCGCACCTAATCGACCAATTGCCCAAACAACCCAAAACCTGGCTAATCACCGGCGCAGCCGGCTTCATTGGCTCCAACCTTCTGGAGCACCTGCTGAAGCTGAACCAGCGTGTAGTAGGCCTGGACAACTTCGCCACCGGCCACCAAAGCAACCTGGATGAAGTTCAGTCTCTGGTAACGCCAGAACAGTGGTCCTGCTTCACCTTCATCGAAGGCGATATCCGCAATCTGGCCGATTGCCAACAGGCCTGCGAGGGCGTCGATTACGTGCTACACCAGGCCGCACTGGGCTCGGTGCCCCGGTCTTTGAATGACCCCATCACCACCAATGCGGCCAATATCACCGGTTTTCTGAACATGCTGGTGGCGGCGCGGGACGCGGGGGTGAAGAGCTTCACTTATGCGGCGTCCAGCTCTACCTATGGCGATCACCCGGCGTTGCCGAAGGTGGAGGAGAACATTGGCAAGCCGTTGTCGCCTTATGCGGTCACCAAGTATGTGAATGAGCTGTATGCGGAGGTGTTCGCCCGCAGTTACGGCTTCAAAGCCATCGGCCTGCGTTACTTCAATGTGTTCGGCAAGCGCCAGGACCCGGACGGTGCCTACGCCGCGGTTATCCCGAAATGGACCGCCGCCATGGTGCGCGGTGAGGATGTGTTCATCAACGGCGATGGCGACACCAGTCGGGATTTTTGTTTTATCGAGAACGCGGTGCAGGCCAACCTGCTGGCCGCCACGGCGGAGGATTCTGCCAAAAACGAGGTTTACAACGTGGCGGTGGGTGACCGCACCACGCTGAATGATCTGTTCGCTGCGCTGAAGAGTGCCCTGGCGGGAAATGGCGTGGTGTATGACAAAGCGCCGGTGTACCGGGATTTCCGGCCGGGGGATGTTCGGCATTCCCAGGCGGATATTGGTAAGGCGGCCAGCAAGCTGGGGTATGCGCCGGAGTTTCGGATTTTTGAGGGGATTGCCAAGGCCATGCCTTGGTATCTGGAGCATTGAGCGAGCAGGCGGGTGCGCTTTTGAAGCCGGTGGTCTTTCTTACGTCTAATACGTCCTGGTATTTGTACAACTTTCGCGCGAGCACCATTCAGGCGTTGCGCGAGCAGGGTAACCGGGTGATTTGCCTGTCTCCGCCGGATGACTTCAGCCAGCGCCTGGTAGATGAGCTGGGGGCGGAGCACATTGCCTTGCCGCTGGATGGCAAGAGTACGGGCGCGGTGCAGGAGCTGCGCAGCCTGCGTTTTATCTGGGCGGTGATACGCCAGTATCGGCCGGATTTTGTGTTCAACTTTACTGTGAAGATGAACATTTATTGCGGCCTGGTGTGTGCGCTGCAGAAGGTTCCGTTTGCCAATAACATTTCCGGCTTGGGTACGGCGTTCATCCACGATTCCTGGCTGTTCCGGCGGGTGCGGCAGGTGTATGGCCTGGTGAACCGCCGGGCGCAGCGGTTATTCTTCCAGAATGAGGAAGACCTGGGGGTGTTCCGGGGCAAGGGGATGCTGGGGGATACGCCCTATACCCTGTTGCCTGGTTCCGGGGTGGATTTGCAGCGGTTTCAGGCGTCGCCCCTGCCGGAGGGCGGGCCGTTCACCTTTATTATGATTGCCCGTTTGCTGGGGGATAAGGGCGTTCGGGAATATGCCGAGGCCTGCCGGCAGTTGAAAGCCGAAGGGCTGGATGTGCGTTGCCTGTTGGTGGGGCCGCTGGGGGTGAGTAACCGCACGGCGATTTCCGAGGAGGAGGTTCGCCAGTGGCAGGCCGAGGGCATTGTGGACTACCCGGGTGCCACAGACGACGTTCGCCCGCTGATTGAGCAGGCCCATGTGCTGGTGTTGCCCTCTTACCGCGAAGGCATGCCCCGCACCGTACTGGAAGCCGCCGCCATGGGCCGCCCGGCCATAGTGACCGATGTACCCGGCTGCCGCCATGCCATAGAGCCGGAGGTGACCGGGTGGTTGTGTGAGGTGCGCAGTGCGGAGTCTTTGGCCGGGGTTATGCGGCGGGTTTTGGGGATGGATGCTGCTGAGGTGCAGAGTGCTGGGGAGGCGGCTCGGGGGAGGATGGAAGAGCGGTTTAGTGAGGATGTGGTGGTTGGGGCTTATTTGGGGTGTTTGTGAGGTTTTTTGTTTTCGTCCGTGTGGGTCCGTGAGTGTCCGTGGCCAGAAAAGGAATTTCGATTAACTCCAAGGAATAGGAGGCGCGATGAAAAACGTCATCATTTGTCCGCTATTTGCGTTACAATGTCTGACAACGTAAGACAAGTGGAGCGCATCATGAAAACCGAGATGCTTAGTACCCGTATAGACCACGACACCAAGGTTGCGT
>Ga0098068_1000243_pt1 | contig 22574 bp, 23 predicted proteins | sample 26BtaG_FD_75059 | JGI IMG/M metagenome (GOLD analysis project Ga0098068, IMG submission 75059) | Marine viral communities from Cariaco Basin, Caribbean Sea - 26B_WHOI_OMZ_CsCl | ecosystem: Environmental > Aquatic > Marine > Oceanic | place: Caribbean Sea: Cariaco Basin | collected 2014-11-09 | reverse complement strand
TGTTACAGTTTTTAGAAATTTTAACATTCTTTCCAAGAGATCTAAAACCAAAGGTCTTCAATTCTTCATCGTGATAATAGCCAATTTCGAATGGATTCATTTTTTCTAGTTTGTTAGGATTAGCGGGTTTATAACTTTAACTTAAATTAATTATACATTTTGATTTGATGATGGTCTAACCCTTGTACTTCCAGAAGGTTAAATTAATCTGATTACACTCCTAATCAGATCTTTGCAATTGTTGGTCTTTTAAATTAAATAAACCAAAAAAAACTGTAACAAAATTGCTATCACCTAGTCTAAAACAATCGTAAAAGAATTTGAAAAAAGCAATTCTGTAAAAATGTCAAAATTATAATGTTCAAAGTATCAAAGCTACTAAATTTAGTTCGTGATTTATTGATAAATATTTAAAAAAGACTGTTCCTTGGACTGCTTCTTTACTATCCAAGACATCTCCATACACACAAACAAATACCTTATGGCACAACCTCATTGACTTAAGCAATGAAGCTGTAAAGTCATTAGTGAACACATTGATATTCAACAAATAATTTTAATGCGAAGTGAAAAATAATCACAACGTATCTTACATACATTCACTAATGTAAATGCTTTTACTCTTGAAATACTATTAATTACGTTGCAGCATTATTAACCACTGGTTGTAATTTAACTTTGCTAAAACTTAGGAGAGTTTAAATATAAGGAATTTGTTTTAATTCAAAAATAATCCACTTAATCCTTTCAAAGTATCTTTTAGGAGGTAGTTAGGATTCGTAACCAAAAAATAGAACTCAATATTGATTGATGAAAGACTGTTTTTCTACATACAATAAATATGTAATTCCGAATCACCACCAGCACGCTAATGATTTATGATTTTTAAATATCTTCGACCGTTTTTAACTGTGCAGATGAAAAAAAACCGTTGGCAAAATAAAGAAAAACAATACCCGTTCTCGGTAGGAGAGTCAAGTTTACAAAAAGTAACAGAAGATGACGTGATCGAGGTGTCAAATCAAAAGAAATAATTACAAACATCTAAGAGATAGAAACGGATTGATATCATTCTATAAACCTTTTCTAAGCAGATGGATCGGGGTATAAAAATTAATTGTTGAAGAAAGAATACATTAGGGAAAATACAGTTATCAATAAAAACCAAAACAGCATTCCCAGCCGTTTGGCTTTTACTGATTGTTCCAGTTTTTTGCTAAACCCATACTTTTTATAACGTTCAGATTCAGATAGTGACAAGTGGTCATCACGCCATCTCGGTCTTGGAGTGAAAAATGGAAAAACAAAACATATCAGATATTCCTGAGGGGATAAAGGTTGATCAATCCGTTTTTGCTGAATAGCCTTATACGTGCGATAATCGGCTTCAATCTTCACAAGTTGTTGCAAGGTCAGCCTTCTGGAATCAAGCTCCAGATTCAACTCCTCAACTGAAAACTGGTCAGAGCCGTTAGTAATGGCATCGTACAATTCTATATTTGTCAACCTGTAAATTTTCTTACCTGTCACATGTTATATAAACATAAATTAAAACAACTTCCCCTGCCCATTTTCTTCAGCCTGGTTGTCGTCATCAGAATTGTTGTCTGAACTAGACTTAGGAGCATTAGTAGTTTTGTTTCCTGAAATATCATCTTCATCAACAACTTCAATCTCTTCAGCTGGTACTTCTTCAGGAGCTTCGTAAGGCAAAGGCTCCAACAAGCTAATTTGGTTGACCTTTTCCCTAGTCAATTGATTGCCCAAAGCCGTAATACCTTTGATACTTATAAATTCTTCAAGGTTGACTTCCAAATTGTCCTTTCTATCCTTACCACGCTCCTTTGTAAACTCCACTTCGACCATAGGTTTCCAATCGGTTGAGACGATTTCCAAGTGCGATTTTGGATGTTCAGAGATAAACATTTCCTCTTTACCTTCATGTTCAACAAGAAAACGTTTCACATAATAGCGCTCTTTTTCACCATCAAAATAAATGGCAGAAATGGGTTTTTTAGGAATCCATTTCTCCAAAACAATCATGTCATTATCAAATCTCGTTGTCAATTCTGGCAAAATAGTTTTTAAAACCCCCGACTGGCTGATAATCAACAGGCGATCTTCACCTCTAAACTCTCCAATCAGCTCGCCTCTCCCATCCACATTTAATCGCTGTACAGCATCATCAAACCAGATTTTTCTAGGTTTTAAGGTGGAAATTCCTTTTTCTTTAAGCTCAATCTTTTTGATGGGATATTTGGTCACGCGGTTTCCTTTAGAGTTTCGTCCTTTGATGAGAATATCCGCAAAATCAAGATCCCATTTCAATTTTTTGACACTCCCGGCCTGTCTGAGATAGACCGTAATCACTTCTGCTTCACCATTTGGATTAGATGAAAAATACCACACTGTAGAACCTTTGCTACCATTGGTTAAGTCATATTCACGATCACGGGTGACACCCAAAACAGAAAAGCGTTTTACATATGATGGACCTTTCGCCCCATCTCGATAAATCATATTATAAATGGTACGCTTGTCTTTCCTGTTAAAAACTTCAACATTGATAATATCTTTTCCAACAAAGGTTTTGGCATCCACTTTGGTAACCATCATTTTACCATCCCTTGTAAATACAATAATATCATCAATATCACTGCAATCACACACATACTCATCTCTTTTAAGAGATGTACCAATAAAGCCTTCTGCCCTATTTACGTAAAGTTTTGTGTTTCTGATGACTACTTTTGTGGCATCGACATCGTCAAACAAACGAATTTCGGTCAAACGTTCTCTTCCTTTGCCATATTCCTTTTTAAGTCGTGCAAAATAGGCAATGGCATAGTCCACTAAATGTGTCAAATCATGTTTGACTTGAGCAATTTGTTCTTCGAGAGCATCAATTTTTTGTTGTGCTTTGTCAATATCAAATTTTGAAATACGCTTGATACGAATTTCCGTTAAGCGCTCAATATCTTCAGTGGTAATGGTGCGTCTTAAATGCTTGATGTGTGGTTGAAGCCCTTTGTCGATTGCTGTTATTACACCCTCCCAAGTCTCTTCCTCTTCAATATCACGATAAATCCTGTTTTCTATAAAAATCCGTTCTAAAGACGCAAAATGCCACTGCTCTTCAAGTTCATCGAGTTTTATCTCAAGGTTAAGCTTTAAAAGCTGAACGGTCTTATCAGTGGAATGACGCAACATTTCAGAAACACCTACAAATAGGGGCTTATTGTCCTCTATTACACAGCCCAACGGAGAGATTGAAACTTCACAATTGGTAAATGCATATAGGGCGTCGATGGTTTTGTCAGGTGAAATCCCAGACGGCAGATGTACCAAAATCTCCACCTCCGCAGCTGTATTATCTTCGATCTTACGGATTTTGATCTTGCCCTTATCATTCGCCTTCAATATAGAATCAATCAACGACGAGGTGTTGGTGCTAAACGGAATCTCATTAATGACCAAAGTATTTTTATCCATTTGTGAGATTTTCGCCCTAACGCGAATTTTTCCGCCACGCATTCCATCTTTATAGTCCGTGACATCAATGATTCCTGCTGTAGGAAAGTCAGGATAAATAGTGAATTTTTTTCCGTTGAGATGTTTAATGGACGCATCAATCAGTTCTACAAAATTATGGGGCAATATTTTTGTAGAAAGTCCGACGGCAATTCCCTCACCTCCTTGCGCCAATAATAATGGAAACATGACAGGAAGATTGATAGGCTCTTTTCGTCTACCATCATAAGAAGCCTGCCATTCTGTAATTTTCGGATTAAAAACTACATCCAAGGCAAATTTCGACAACCGAGCTTCAATATAACGGGGAGCTGCAGCACTGTCTCCTGTCAAAATATTGCCCCAGTTACCTTGGGTATCAATAAGTAAATCTTTTTGACCAATCTGCACCATGGCATCTGCAATACTGGCATCGCCATGTGGATGGTACTGCATGGTATGGCCTACAATATTGGCTACTTTATTATAACGTCCATCATCCAAGTCTTTCATTGATTGCATAATTCGGCGCTGAACAGGCTTGAATCCGTCTTCAATTGCAGGAACCGCTCGTTCAAGAATAACGTAGGAAGCGTAGTCCAAAAACCAATCTTTAAACATTCCGGTAACTCTTGTAATGGTTTCATTACTGCCGTTTCCCTGAAGGTTTTCCTCTTCATTATGTATGTGATCTTCTTCCAATTTAAGGTGTTTAATTAGTAGGTTTTAAATTTTCTTTAATCATTTTGCTTAGCGATTGTCTAATATATCGCCTTTTTCTTTTAGTGACCAAGGTTACATTAAAGGTCTCTTTTTTGGTATGGCCTTTTGAATTTTTTATATAAAGCGTCAAACTTTTATAGATGAAATAATTTTTGAATTTAAAGGCTACCAGTCGCGATTTATCAAATTCCAATAAATGCTCTCTGTAATTAAAATAGTCTGATAATAAAAGTCCTTTATTGATCACAATCACCTTAATTCCGTCACTATCGTATTCAAAATATTTTGAAACGGCATGCACAGAAAAGAACAGGATCAAGAACCCCACAAGAATCAGAAGAAATGTTAATATTGGATTCGATGTCAAGTGACTGAATGCACTGAACACTGTGGCCAGAAAGATGGCAAACACGATCAGTATAAAATAAACTGATATAATTATATTTTTAACCTTAGAATTATTAGTTCTCATGAACCTCCTCCACTATATCTAATTCTACCTTAAGATTATCAATAATAAACTCTTGCCTGTCTGGTGTGTTTTTGCCCATATAAAACTCAAGTAAAGCATCAATGGACATATCTTTATCGAGCATAACGGGATCCAAACGAATACCCTCTCCGATAAAATTGACGAATTCGTCCGGCGAGATTTCACCAAGACCTTTAAATCGGGTAATTTCAGGTTTTGGTTTCAATTTTTCGATAGCATCACGACGCTCTTGTTCAGAATAACAGTAAATAGTCTCCTTTTTGTTTCTTACCCTGAATAAAGGGGTTTGCAGAATATATAAATGACCTTCCTTGATCAGCTCTGGAAAGAATTGTAAAAAGAAGGTAATCAGCAACAAACGAATATGCATGCCATCCACATCAGCATCTGTTGCAATGACTATGTTGTTATAACGTAAGTCCTCAATAGATTCCTCAATGTTTAATGCTGCTTGTAAGAGATTGAATTCTTCATTTTCATAAACAATTTTCTTGCTCATGCCATAGGAATTCAAAGGCTTACCCCTTAAACTGAAAACAGCTTGAGTGTTGACATCTCTTGACTTTGTTATACTTCCGGAAGCAGAGTCGCCTTCTGTAATAAATAAGGTGGATTCTAAATACCGATCATTTTTAGTATCCCCAAAATGTACCCGGCAATCACGCAATTTTTTATTGTGCAAATTGGCTTTTTTAGCCCTATCTTTTGCGAGTTTCCTAATTCCTGACAGCTCTTTCCGTTCACGTTCAGCTTGAAGGATTTTGCGTAGAATTTTATCAGCAGTTTCCGGATTCTTGTGTAAAAAGTTATCCAGATGCGTTTTAACAAAATCGTTGACGTAGGTCCTTACCGTTGGCAAATCGCCTCCCATATCTGTGGAACCCAATTTGGTTTTGGTCTGACTTTCAAACACTGGTTCCATAACTTTTATGGCTACTGCTGTAACCACGGATTTTCGAATATCAGAAGGGTCAAAATTTTTACCGTAAAACTCTCTTATAGTTCTGACCAAAGCTTCACGATACGCCGCTAAATGCGTTCCGCCTTGTGTTGTGTTCTGTCCATTCACAAAAGAATGGTATTCTTCACTATATTGGGTTTTAGAATGAGTTAAAGCAATTTCTATATCATCTCCCTTAAGATGGATAATTGGGTAGGCCATATCAGACTCATTGATATTTTCCTCCAACAAATCCTTTAAGCCATTTTCACTATAATATTTTTCACCGTTAAAAACAATGGTCAAACCTGTGTTCAGATACACATAATTTTTGAGCATTTTTTCAACATATTCATTTCGATACTTATATTTTTTAAAGATAGCTTCATCTGGAACGAAAGAGACTTTTGTACCTTTTCTTCTTGATGTATCGTCCAACAATTCCTGATTGATCAGATTTCCTTGTGAAAATTCTGCAGACGCAGATTTGTTTTCCCGTGTGGATTCTACACGGAAAAAATTGGACAGGGCATTTACGGCCTTCGTACCAACTCCGTTAAGTCCGACTGATTTTTTAAATGCTTTGGAATCATATTTCCCTCCAGTATTCATTTTGGAAACGACATCTACCACTTTTCCTAAAGGAATACCACGGCCGTAATCACGCACAATCACCTTATTCCCTTGAATAGAAATTTCAATGGTCTTACCCGCCCCCATGACATACTCATCAATGGAGTTATCCAAAACTTCTTTTAGAAGGATATAGATACCATCATCAGGTGACGAGCCGTCACCAAGTTTACCAATATACATACCAGGACGCATACGTATATGCTCTTTCCAATCGAGCGAACGTATATTATCTTCGGTATAGGCAGTTTCTTGAGACATAAAAGTGTGAAAAATTTAGATAGGTTGCTAATATAACATTTCGTCATAAAACTTAAGAACACAAGGTACTAAAGTAATTAACAAAGTTTTTAAAAATTGAAATGGAAGATTGAACCAGAATGCATGAAGAATCCAATTCAACGCAATATTTTAGCTTTTACTCTTAAATGTAAAGTATAAAATAGGTACTATAAGAATTGCCAAGGCAATAATTAATGAGGTTATAAACACGAATTTAAAAACATAGTAAAGCAACACAAAAAAGATGATTGCTGCCGCAAGCCATAATACAATTTTCATAAAATTTCAATTTTTATCGATTTAAAGATAAGGATAAAATTGGTGATTAATGAAATTAATGCAAATGCCGTGTCAATGACTGCTTGCTTTCACAATTTAATTTGATAACGGTCCGCTAAAAGTTTAATGAAAACAACATTAAAAATTTTGTTTTCGAACCATTTCAATAACCATAAAGCTCCACAAGGATAAAGGACAGTAATCATAATCTTTTAAACCATATGAGTACGCCTTCTTACACATTAAACAAGAAATGCATCACATCGCCATCCTTAACGACATAATTCTTTCCTTCTACCCTCATTTTCCCTGCTTCCTTGGCCTTGGCTTCACTACCTAAGTTTGAAAAATCCTCAAAGGCAATAACCTCCGCTCTGATAAAGCCTTTTTCGAAGTCTGTGTGAATAACGCCTGCCGCTTGTGGTGCTGTTGCACCAACATCAATCGTCCAGGCTCGTACCTCTTTAACTCCAGCGGTGAAATATGTTTGTTGCTTTAAAAGTTTATATGCCGATCGGATCAACTTTGAAGATCCTGGTTCATCCAGACCAATATCCTGCAAGAACATCTGGCGCTCTTCATAACTGTCCAATTCCGTAATATCGGCTTCAGTTCCAACAGCTAAGACTAATATTTCAGCATTTTCATCTTTAACAGCTTCTCTGACCTTTTCAACGTAAGCATTACCTGTTACTGCAGAATCTTCGTCCACGTTGCACACATACATGACGGGTTTATCTGTGATAAACTGTGAGGGTTTAACAAATTCCTCGTAATCATCCTTATCAAATTCTAAAGCTCTCACTGAAATCCCTGCCTCTAAAGCTGTTTTTATTTTTATCAAAACCGCTTCTTCTTTCTGAGCTTCTTTATTGCCTGTTTTTGCGGCACGTTTTACTTTTTCTAATTTTTTATCAGCAGTTTCCAAATCCTTCAACTGAAGCTCCATATCAATGGTTTCCTTGTCTCTAATCGGATTGACACTGCCATCCACATGCACAATATTATCATTGTCAAAACAACGTAACACATGTAGAATTGCATCGGTTTCTCTTATGTTTGCCAAAAACTGATTTCCGAGACCTTCACCTTTACTAGCACCTTTTACCAAGCCAGCAATATCCACTATCTCTACGGTTGCTGGTTGTACCCGTACAGGTTTTACCAACGCTTCTAGCCGCTCCAAGCGAGGATCTGGAACATTTACAATGCCAATATTTGGCTCAATCGTACAAAACGGAAAGTTGGCACTTTGCGCTTTAGCATTAGATAAACAGTTAAAAAGGGTCGATTTCCCTACGTTTGGCAATCCTACAATTCCGGCTTTCATTGAAAAACTTATTTTCATTCCCGCAACGGCGGGAATCTCATTAAATAAAATGGCAATTTTTTTGCGACTGCAAATTTAGTTAATTATCTGGATTATTTGCACAAAAAAATCCCAAGCAATACTTGAGATTTTTAAATCTATACTATTTCCGTTTTAATTAGCCTTCCGGATGCATAAAACGTTGTTTAGCCAAAAGTTGCTCTTCAGTTTCCATGTGTTCGTCGTCTGGAACACAACAATCCACAGGGCATACCGCAGCACATTGAGGCTCCTCATGAAAACCTTTACACTCCGTACATTTACTCGGAACTATATAATAAATTTCATCACTAATAGGTTCTTGAGACTCATCAGCATCAACCTCCTCTCCACTAGGAAGCACCACTTTGCCTCTTAAACTGGTCCCGTCTTTATATCTCCAATCATCGGCACCTTCATATATAGCGGTATTTGGGCACTCTGGCTCGCAAGCACCGCAATTAATACATTCATCTGTTATTATAATTGCCATAGCGTCTTTTCATTAAAAATTTTAACCGTAGAAAAAGTGATGAGATTTTATAGGTTTTAAAGTGATTTCATTGATTTTTAGAACCTTTTAGAAAAAGTGTGACTTAAACAAATCTCGTTCATTTCATTTTTCTAACTTTGCGATGCAAAAATAACGCCAAAACTATTCATAACCAAATACAGAATGGATTTACAGCAAAGAATTAACGCATTCGCAAAACTGGGAGAATTTATAGAACAATTTTCAACGGAAGGCTTCAAAAAAAATGAGAAGGTCAATGCCAATGCCTTATTTTTTGATGGGTTTAAACATCAAATCAAATTGGCGCATGAGCACAATGGCTGGTTCACCCAAGAGAACATTGCATTTTCCTTAAGTGGATGGTCCAAATTATTGAAAAAGAACACCATTGAAAATTGGCTGGAAAAGTATAATCTTAATCATATTTCTCCTAAAAAAGTGGCTATTGTTATGGCAGGAAACATTCCTTTGGTTGGTTTCCACGATTTCTTATCTGTCCTTATTTGTGGCCATGAGGTTATTGTAAAACAGTCTTCAAACGACAAACATCTACTTCCCTACTTGGCAAAGTATTTAGAGCATCTGGAACCTGGGTTTAGGGACAAAATTACTTTTACAGAAGAAAAGCTATCTGATTTTGATGCTGTCATCGCCACCGGAAGTGACAATACCGCTCGTTATTTTGAACACTATTTTAAGAACAAAGCGTCGATTATCAGAAAGAACAGAAACTCTGTAGCCATATTGACAGGAAAGGAGACCGATAAAGAACTCAAAGCACTTTCAGAAGATATTTTCAGGTATTACGGTTTAGGCTGTAGAAACGTCTCTAAGTTATTTGTACCCAAAGATTACGAATTTGACGCCTTCTTTAATGGCGTTTATGATTGGCATCCTATCATCCATCAAAATAAATATGCCAATAATTATGATTACAATAAAGCTGTTTATTTAATGAGCGAATTTGATTTGTTGGAAAACGGATTTTTAATGCTCAAGCAGGACGCTAGTTATGGCTCCCCAATTGCAACCTTGTTTTACGAGTACTATAACGATATAGATGACCTAAAATCCTTGTTAAACGAAAACAAAAACAATATCCAATGTGTGGTATCTAAAGGGATTACGGAAGATTCCGTGGCTTTTGGACAGACACAACATCCACATCTGTGGGACTATGCTGACAATGTTGATACAATTGCATTTTTGTTAAAAATATAGTTGATAAATTATCAATTTCTTACCATCAATTCCCTTTGAATTTAGCACCTTTGTATCTTTCAAAAACCAAAAACGATGAAAACACACAATTTTAGCGCTGGACCTTCAATTTTACCTCAAGAGGTTCTTAAAAAAGCATCCGAGGCTGTTGTTGAATATAATGGGATAGGACTTTCCTTATTGGAAATTTCACATAGAAGCAAACACTTTGTAGATGTTATGGAAAACGCCAGAGCTTTAGCTTTGGAATTGTTGGGTCTTGAAGGGAAAGGTTATAAAGCTCTGTTCTTGCAAGGTGGTGCGAGCACACAATTTATCATGGTCGCCCTGAACTTACTAGAAAAGCGTGCTGGCTATTTAAATACAGGAACTTGGAGTGAAAATGCAATTAAAGAGGCCAAAATTTATGATGATATTTATGAAGTTGCTTCTTCCAAGGATGCCGGATATAATTATATTCCTAAAGGATATTCGATTCCTGAGGATTATGATTATTTCCATTGTACTTCCAACAATACAATTTTTGGAACACAAATAAAACAGTTTCCCAATTCGCCAATTCCGATGGTATGTGATATGAGCAGTGATATATTTTCTCGTCAATTGGATTTCTCTCAATTTGACCTCATTTATGCCGGTGCACAAAAAAACATGGGTCCAGCAGGAACTACTTTAGTAGTGGTCAAAGAGGATATTTTGGGCAAAGTATCTCGCAAAATCCCTTCCATCATGGATTATAAAGTTCAAATTGCCAAAAGCAGCATGTTCAACACACCTCCTGTTTTTGCAGTATATACCTCTATGCTGACCTTAGAATGGCTTAAAAACTTAGGTGGGATAAAAGCCATTGAAAAAGTAAATGAAATGAAAGCGCGAGTGATCTATTCAGAAATAGACCTTAATCCTTTATTCAAAGGTTATGCGGTCAAAGAGGATCGTTCAAATATGAATGCCACCTTTAATTTGGTCAACGACGATTTGAAGGATACCTTTGAAACCATGTTAAAAGAAGCTGGTATTAGTGGATTGAACGGACACAGAAGTGTTGGAGGCTATAGAGCTTCCATGTACAACGCCTTGCCTTTAGATAGCGTTAAGGCTCTTGTGGAAGTGATGAGCGAATTGGAAACAAAAGCATAAGGCAACCTTCGGTTGACAGCCTGCTTAGATTAAGAATTAAATATTAACAAAAGAATTTCCTACTTTGGTGGGAATAAAAAATAATTTTTCATGAAAGTATTAGCAAACGATGGAATTTCTCAAAGTGGAATTGAGGCATTAAATGCAGAAGGATTTGAAGTGATTACGACTACCGTAGCCCAAGAACAATTAATCAATTATATCAATGAAAAGAATATTGATGTCCTGTTGGTTAGAAGTGCTACCAAAGTTAGAAAAGATCTTATAGACGCCTGTCCAAACCTTAAGATTATAGGACGTGGTGGCGTAGGAATGGATAATATTGATGTGGAATACGCACGCAGCAAAAACCTGCATGTTATCAATACTCCTGCAGCCTCATCGCAGTCTGTTGCAGAATTGGTGTTTGCACATTTATTTGGCGGTGTAAGATTTTTATATGATGCCAATAGAAACATGCCCTTAGATGGTGATTCGAAATTCAATACTCTTAAAAAGAATTACGCCCAAGGCAAGGAATTGCGTGGCAAAACCTTAGGTATTGTTGGTTTTGGACGTATTGGACGTGAAGTTGCCAAGATTGCGTTAGGTGTAGGAATGAAAGTGATAGCAAGTGATAAATTTGTTGGGAAAGCAACCATCAAAGTTGAATTTTATAATGGTCAATTTATCAATGTTGAAATTGAGACCCAACCAATGAAGGACATCCTTAAACATTCGGATTTCATTACGTTACACGTTCCTGCACAAGACAATTACGTGATTGGAGAAAAGCAATTTTCACAAATGAAAGATGGTGTAGGAATAGTCAATGCCGCCCGAGGAGGTGTCATTGATGAAGTTGCACTAGTAAAGGCTATTGATAGTGGAAAAGTGGCCTTTGCAGGCTTAGATACTTTTGAAAGCGAACCAACGCCAGCAATTAAAGTGCTCATGAATGGCAAAATGTCATTGACACCTCATATTGGTGCAGCTACCAATGAAGCCCAAGATAGAATTGGAACAGAATTGGCATCCCAAATTGTCAGTATTTTAAAAACTGAAAATGTATAAATTTTAAGATCTTTAGATAAAAATGCTTGCCATACAGTGTATTGCAAGCATTTTTTGTATTTTAACAGCTCAAATTTAAATCAAAACAACTATGTCTGGAATTTTGGATCTTTTAAACAGTGATCTTGGAAAATCAATTGTCAGTGGGGTTGCTGGTCAAACGAATCAGCCACAAAACAAAACACACGAAGTCTTAACCATGGCAATGCCTGTTCTAATGGCTGCTATGCAACGTAATGCTGCATCACCAAAAGGTGCAGAAGGCTTGCTTAGCGCATTAAACAGTAAACATGATGGCAGTATCTTAAGCAATCTTAGCAGTTTGTTTGAAGGTGGCGTGGATGATAAGGTCATGGCAGATGGAAGTAAAATTTTAGGACATGTGCTCGGCAATAAACAAAGTAATGTAGAAAAAGCAATTGGCGCTAAGTCTGGAATGGACGCAGGATCCGTCGCACAAATTTTAAAAGTAGCTGCTCCAATTTTAATGGGCATGTTGGGCAATCAAGCCAAACAACAAAACGTCAATAATCCAAGTGGACTTGAAGGACTTTTGGGTGGACTTTTAAAGGGTAATTCACCACAAAACGAACAAAGCTTTCTTGAATCTATACTCGACGCCAACAATGATGGAAGTATCATAGATGATGTTGCAGGTATGGTTTTGGGAGGCAATAAAAAGAAAGGTGGCCTTGGAGGTCTTATTGGAGGTTTGTTTGGAGGAAAAAATTAAACCAGAGATAAATTATAAAATCATTTAAGAAAGTCGTGTTCCTAAGAACGCGGCTTTTTTTGTTAAAATCTATAAAATTAAATTTATTGGGCATGAATTTTGTAACTTTTAAAGAAAATAAAATGTTATGAAAACAATTGTCACACTTCTATTTTTAGGACTTTTCATGGTCTCGTGCAATAGTTCTAAACCATCCACCATGATGGCTTCAAACGTAAACAACAAAGAACAAGATACCGTCAGAATTGTCAATGATTCCTTGGAATATGAAATACTTATTATCGAACCAGGATTCAACTCTTGGCTTGCTTCCACCGCAAAACCTGAAGGTTACTATTCACAAGAATATATGGAAGCCCGAAATAGACAATATGTTTTGGAATGGAACCAACGCGTAATGCAACCTTTACGTTACAATAGCAAGCTGTACGAGGCTCCAATTGACTATCAGCCGCATATTGATTATGGTTATGAGGTCAATTATATGTTATATAATTACTTCATTTACTTTCAGTTAACCTATAAGCAAAGATTAGGGCCTTTTACTCCTCGGATTTAAAAGAATTTGAAGTATCTTCGCATCGCAAAAAAATATGATGGATAATTTCAAGAAAAATTGGCAAATACAGCATAACTGGCAGTTGCTTTTTCCTGTTTTGGGTATTTTTATTTTAGGGTATTGTTCGTACAGATTGGCAGATGTTATTGTTGGAAATATTAACTTGTTTTTAGTAATAATAGCTTCGGTTGTTCTATTTTCTCTGCTTTTAAGACTGACCTTATTCTTGTTTAAAAAACTTGAAAAAAAATGGATCTTAAAATATCGATGGGAGATGATTCGAGTATTCATAGTTTTTTCAATTACTGGGTCATCATCGGTTTTTATTGGAAAGCCCATTATGGCACTTATCGGAATTACAAAAGATAACTTAAACACAACCGTTTACTGGGTTTTATATATTATTGTAGGACTCATTTTTTATCAAATCATGTTGATCTTTTTTGGATGGCTGTTTGGTCAGTTTAAATTTTTCTGGGAGTTTGAAAAGAAAATGTTTAGCAGATTTGGATTCAAAAAATTCTTAAACTAATGAGTTTTTTAAGAGAGCATATCCTATTTAAAAGTTTGACACTCATTTTGGTCTTGACTTTTCTGTTGCCTTCTGCCGTAAAATTCATGCACATTTTTGAAACGCATAAACACGAAGTGTGTTATGGCGAATCTGATGCACATTTCCATACCTTGGATGTTGATTGCGAGTTTTATAAGTTTAAACTCAACATTTCATTTACCATTCCCGAAAATCTTGCTACTTTAATTGTCTATCCCGAAGTCCCTATTTTCAACACCAAAGAATATGACTTTCTCAGTGAATTCCAAAGACTTCATTTTACTCGTCGAGGCCCTCCTATGATTAATTTAATCTAATCTCATCTGAAATTAATTCAGACAGTATTTTTATTAAATTAATCTTATACATTCTTATGAAACATTTATTCAATGTATTGCTCTTATTAGCAATACCATCTATTTACGCACAAAACAGTTTAAAAGGCAGCGTAGTTGACAAGAGCACCAATGAACCACTAATTTTTGCAAATATCTACATACCACATCTCGAAAAAGGGACCACCACTGATTTTGAAGGTCATTTTAAACTCACCAATATACCAAATGGCACCTTCCCAATTGTAGTGTCCATAATGGGTTATGAAACACTTTCACAAAACATAACCTTTCCGTCCGCCGAGCAGTTAAATTTAGCGCTGATACCCTCTGCAATTGAAATGGAGGAGATCATCATCTCGACACCTTTTCATAAATTGCAAAGTGAAAATGTAATGAAGGTAGAACGCAAAACGATTGCCAATTTAAAATCAAAAGGCGCGGTCACGTTAGCTGATGGCATCACGACAATTGCCGGTGTAGAAAGCATCACTACAGGCGTCAGCATTGGTAAACCTGTCATTAGAGGCTTAAGCTCTAACCGTGTATTGGTGTACACACAAGGCGTAAGATTGGAAAACCAACAATTTGGCGACGAACATGGACTCGGATTAAGTGATGCTGGAATTGAAAGTGTGGAAGTCATAAAGGGCCCAGCTTCCTTACTTTATGGAAGTGATGCGCTTGGTGGAGTCCTTTATTTGAATCCCGAACGGTTCGCAAAAGCCAATACCAACAAAGCAGATGCTAGCTATAACTATTTTAGCAACACCAAAGGTTTTAATACGGACGCAGGTTTTAAAACATCTGGCGATAATTTCAAATTTTTATTCAGGGGTAGTCTTGCCGAACATTCCGATTACAATACTGCAGACTACAGAGTGACCAACAGTCGGTTCAGAGAACAGGATTTTAAAACCGGATTGGGATATCAAAAATCTGGTTTCAAAACCGAACTTCGCTATAATATCAACAACTCAAAGCTCGGAATTCCTGGGGAACTCGGAGAACAAACCACAAACAAAACACCATTATTGCCTTTTCAAGAAGTGACCAATCATGTGTTGAGCTCAAAATCGACTGTGTTTCTCAAAAATTCTAGTTTCGACATCAGCTTAGGCTTACTTTATAATGATAGAAAAGAATTTGAAGACCACCATCATAATAATGGCGACAATAATCATGAAGATCATCAAGATCATGAGCATTTGGAAGCTGCACTCCATATGAAATTGAAGACTTTCAATTATGATGTTAAATATAATTTGCCAACTCTTGGCAAGTTTGAAACTATTGTGGGCGTTCAGGGCATGAGCCAAAGTAATAACAACTACGGCGAAGAACAATTAATTCCGGATGCCATAACCAACGATTTTGGCATTCTTGCCACCTCACATATCCATTTTGAAAATTCTGATATTCAAATCGGAGCCCGTTTTGACCACCGGACCATTGATGTGATTTCGGGATTAAATAAAGAATTTTCGAGCTTTAATGGTGCTCTTGGATACAAAACAAGAATTTTTGAAAAAATTACTTCAAGAATTAATTTCGCCTCAGGTTATCGCGCTCCAAATTTGGCCGAACTCACCTCTGATGGTACTCATGAAGGAACGAACCGCTATGAAATTGGAAACGAAAATCTTGAAAACGAACAAAATTTCCAAGCGGATTTAGCTTTGGAATACAAAAGCGAACATATTGAGGTTTTTGCCAATGCTTTTTACAACAAGGTAAACAATTATATTTTTATCTCACCAAACGGGGAATTTATTGAAAATACTCCTGTATACAACTATTTACAGGATGATGCCAATTTGTACGGTGGCGAAATTGGATTACATCTGCATCCACATCCATTAGATTGGCTACACCTTGAAAGTAGTTTTGAAATAGTCACTGGAAAACAAAAGAATGACAGCTATTTACCACTCATCCCTGCCAACTCCCTATCCAATACGCTCAGAGTGGAGTTCGACACAAAGTCTGTTAAAAACCTGTATGGATTCATTAGATTGAATACGTATTTCAAACAAAATAATGTCAGTGGGTTTGAGACATCTACTGATGGTTACAATCTTTTAGGCGCAGGTTTTGGGGGGTCTGTCAATCTTTTTGAAAACAATCTGGACATTAGAATTTCTGGGAGCAACCTGACTGACAAATCCTATATCAATCACTTATCGCGATTAAAATCGGATGGGATCTATAATATTGGACGCAATATCAGCGTAGGACTGACCTACACCTTATAAAATTAAAAATCCCTTTCAGCATTTGAAAGGGATTTTTTTCATCTTACTTCAATAACTTTAGGTTTTTTGCTGAATACATAGGTATAAAACCACATAATTGTAAAGGAAGGAATGATGTCAAATCCTGGCAGTATTTCTTCAATAAATGAAAATACACCTGCAACTTTACCTTTTCTTCCTGCATACATTTTTGTCATAATTAGCCCTGATATAGGCGCCCAAATAATATCAATAAAAGTAATCATTCCAATGAGATCCAAAATGATGCCCAGAACGAGTTTTTTGTTTTTGCTTAGATTGTCCAATGTCATTGTATAATTATTAATTCAAATTATTTATTACAAGAAATATACCAAAACCGATCAGGAAAACTTATTGCTTATCAGTTTTAAAAATTCATTACGAGTTTCAATCTTTTCAAATTGCCCTCTAAATCCTGATGTAGTGGTCACTGAATTCTGTTTTTGTACACCTCGCATCATCATGCACATATGTGCTGCCTCTATAACAACGGCAACACCCTGAGGTTGAAGCGTATCATTGATACAATCCAAAATTTGCTCTGTTAAACGTTCCTGAACTTGCAAGCGCCTGGCAAACACATCCACAATCCGGGGCAATTTGCTCAGCCCAACGATTTGGCCATTCGGAATATACGCAATGTGCGCTTTTCCAAAAAAAGGAAGAATATGATGTTCACAGAGTGAATACACTTCAATGTCCTTAACAATGACCATTTCATTATAAGATTCCTTAAACATGGCGCTTTTCAAAATTTCCGCGGCATCTTGGTTATAACCTTGAGTCAAAAATTGCATAGCCTTTGATGCACGTTCAGGAGTTTTTAAAAGTCCCTCTCTCGAAGCATCTTCTCCTAGATCCTCAATAATACGCTTATATCGTTCTTTAACATCTTCTGTTACCTGGATGTTATATTCTTCAAAATGTTGGTACGCCATTGTTTCTAATTTAAGTTATGTTAAAAGTACAGGATTTATGTGAAAATTAAAACCTTTAAAACTTTCAGCTAATGCTTCTTGCTTGTGATGATATATAATAACTAAGAATCCCACGGCAAGGTCCTGTTTTATGTTTTAAATTCCGAATTCCCTTTCAGAATAATACCTATTCATAATTGTGCAAATGCAAACAATACATTAACTTGCCCGCAATTAGGAGTCTATGATAAAAGCAACCAATATACATAAATACTACAGTGATCTACACGTACTTAAAGGTGTGGATCTCAATATTCAAAAAGGGGAAATTGTTTCTATTGTAGGCGCTTCAGGTGCTGGAAAAACCACCTTGTTACATATTTTAGGGACTTTGGATAGAGCCTCCTCCAAAGAACAGAGCTCACTACACATCAATAATGTTGATATTATTAGCTTATCGGATAAAACTCTAGCAAAGTTTAGAAATGAGCATATTGGATTCATCTTCCAATTTCATCAATTACTGCCAGAATTCACGGCATTGGAAAACGTATGCCTGCCTGCATTTATAAAAAAAACATCTAAACCAGATGCTGAAAAACGTGCCAAAGAATTATTGGACTTTTTAGGGTTGAGCCACAGATACCACCATAAACCTGGAGAATTATCGGGCGGTGAACAGCAACGTGTAGCGGTTGCCAGAGCATTGATCAACAATCCTGAATTGATTTTTGCCGATGAACCTTCAGGAAATTTAGACAGTGAGAGCGCAGAGAATCTGCACAATCTCTTCTTTAAGCTACGTGATGAATTTGGTCAAACATTTGTCATAGTAACCCATAACGAGGAGTTGGCGAATATGGCAGATCGTAAGTTGGTCATGGTGGATGGCAAAATTGTATAATATATTTACTTTCTATTTGGAATAATATCCACGATATTATCAATCAATTTGCTAATGGCACCGCCCATATTATGACCACTTTTATAAAGTGGAACATGCCCCAAAACATTATCAAAATTAGAAATAGAGCTGCTTACAACGTTTAATGTTGAATCTATAATGTCATTAATATCATTTTCCATTGCTTAAGTGTTTACGGTCGTCTTGAAATTGTTTTAAATCATTTATGGCGTCCTTGCCTAGTTTGGTCCCTACGCCAATGACGAAAAGCGCAATGGCGGATTTTAAACCAAATTTTATAATAGATTTCATTAGTATACCTTTTTAATGAGGATGCCTAATTTAACTAAATTAAACGATTTCTAAAAACGAAATCTGATTTGCGTCTAAAATTATATCAATTGCGTTAATTGGAAAATTGGGCCTATAAAAATCGATTCTTCATTATTACGGAGTGCGGCAAGGAAATTGCTGTTTAATAAGGTTTACAGGAAGTTATTAATATCTCATACCATTGAATAAAATAGAACTTAAAGAGTTTTTGGAAGCCAAAGTCGAAGAGTACAACCATCCACGATTTATAGAAACTGATCCTATCCAAATTCCTCATCAATTCTCAAAGAAAGAAGATATTGAAATTGCTGGTTTTTTAACAGCGACCATTTCATGGGGAAATCGTAAAAGCATCATCACCAATGCAAACAAAATGATGACGCTTTTAAACCAATCTCCTTTCGATTATGTGATGAATCACGAAGCATCAGACCTGGAGAAATTAAGGCCTTTTGTACACAGAACCTTCAACGAAGACGATCTTATTCAGTTTATAAAAAGTTTAAACCATATTTATAAAAATCATGGCGGATTGGAAGCTGTTTTTTCTAAATATTCAGAAGAATTTTCTACCCAAAACGCCATTCACCAATTTAAAAAGCATTTCTTTGAAATTGAACATTTAACACGAACTCAAAAACATGTCAGTGACCCATCAAAAAACTCGGCAGCAAAACGCATCAATATGTTTTTAAGATGGATGGTCAGAGACGACAATAATGGTGTTGACTTTGGAATCTGGAAAAGCCTCACCCCTGCTCAACTTTCATGTCCGTTAGATGTACATTCGGGAAATGTAGCTCGAGCTTTAGGACTTTTAAAAAGAAAACAAAACGATGCGAAAGCTTTGAAAGAATTAGATTTAGCTTTAAGAAAATTGGATATAAACGACCCTGTAAAATACGATTTTGCCCTTTTTGGCCTCGGTGTATTTGAAAGGTTTTAAAAAATATAAAAACTCGCCTTCATTTATTTACTAACAAAATTAATATACATATCATGCAAAGCCCCAAACTACCTTCCAACGAACGACTTCGATTAGACAAGTTGTCTGAGTACAAATTACTCGACACCCTGCCTGAAGAAGAATTCGACAATATAACAAGCCTTGTAGCAACTATTTGTGACGCTCCTGTTTCCTTGATTACATTACTTGACAAGGATCGTAATTTCTTCAAGTCGCACCACGGCATTCCGTTTCGAGAATCTCCTAGAGATATATCCTTCTGTGGTCATGCTATTTTGGGAAATGATCCCATATTCATTATCAATGATGCCCGATTGGATGAGCGTTTTATAGATAACCCTCTCATCGACACTGCAAATGCTATTTTTTATGCTGGCGTCCCCCTTATAAATCCTGAAGGTTTTGCTCTGGGTACATTATGTGTATTTGACCATAAACCCAGGGTCTTAACCGAGTCGCAACAACACGCACTTATCACCTTAGGAAAACAAGTGGTCAATTCGTTGGAATTAAGACGTCAAAATTTAAAATTGAAAGCCGCCAAGATAGAATTGACCAAACACAATATCGAATTAAAGAAGTTTGCCAGCCATGTGTCGCACGATTTGAAATCACCGTTGTCCAACATCATTTCCTTAACCCATCTATTAAAAGAAGAACTTAAGGAAAAACCTTCGGAAGCATCATCGGAATACCTTGATTATATTGAAGAATCGGCTTTAATTCTTAAAGATTATATCGATGGTATACTATTGCACTATAAAGCTGACGAACTGCTTGAAGCTAAAAAGGAAGACATCCAACCTAATGCACTAATAGAAGACATACAACACATATTGATGACAAGTGATAATACTCTGTCATATTCCGGGGCTCATGCAATAAAAAATATCAATAAACCTGCTTTGACACAAATTCTCATGAATTTGGTGGATAATGCACTCAAATATAATACCTCAGAAACACCAAAAATAAAGATTACCTATGTGGAAGAACCTAAATTCCACAAGTTCTCAGTCTCAGATAATGGAGTTGGAATAGAAATGAACAAACAAGATTTAATTTTTAATTTATTTACCATTATTCCTCACGAAAACATCAAACCTAGTACCGGTATCGGCTTAAGCACTATAAAAAACCTTGTCAATAAATTGGGCGGTGATATTAGTGTCAAATCAGAAGTTGGCATTGGGAGTGTCTTCACTTTTACGATAGCCAAATAAATCCAAAACCCAACAAAATGATATTTTAAAACACTTGTCAGTGTGTTTCTCTGTTCTTAAAGACTCTAATAGTTTGAAGAATTAATTTAAAATGGAAAAAAGGCACTCTCTTTAAACACTTGCGCTCCGCTGCATTTATCCCTTTTTAACATATTTTCAAAATAGCTTTCGATAAATCCTTTTATCTTTAAAGTTTTAAAATTCTAGCTATATGAAAAACTACTTCTTACTAATTGCCACATTTTCGGTAAGCTTGCTCTTTTCGCAAGTCAAAAAAGTCCCTTTGGACACAATGGTTGTCACCAATCATTCCATAGTCATTAATGGTCAAAATCTATCATACCAGGCAACGGCGGGAACGCAGCCTGTATGGAATGCCAAAGGCGAACCTATCGCTACCTTATTTTATACCTACTACAAAAAAAGTAATAGTGAAAAAGAAAAACGTCCAATAGTGTTTTCATTTAACGGTGGTCCAGGTTCTGCATCTGCTTGGATGCATATTGCTTACACCGGACCTGTCATTTTGAATATTGATGACGAGGGTTATCCTGTACAACCATATGGCGTAAAGCCCAATCCACATTCTATTTTAGATGTGGCCGACATTGTTTTTATCGATCCCGTAAATACAGGATATTCAAGAATGGTAGAAGACAAGGAAGGAAAACTGCCGGATAGAAAAACATTTTTCGGGATCAATGCTGATATTAAATATTTGGCCGAATGGATGAACACCTTCGTTTCCAGAAAAAACCGATGGGAATCTCCTAAATATTTAATTGGGGAGAGTTATGGTGGCCCAAGAGTTATGGGATTATCTAAAGAGTTGCAAAACAGCCAATGGATGTATTTGAACGGTGTTATTTTAGTGTCACCAGCCGATTATAAAATTTATTCTACTGATCAGCCCATTTATTCCGCTTTAAATCTACCGTACTTTACGGCAGCAGCTTGGTATCAGAAAGCACTTTCTCCTGCATTACAACAAAAGGATCTATTGGAAATATTACCTGAAGTAGAAGCTTATACCATTGACAATGTGATGCCTGCCATTGCAAAAGGTGGCTTTATCTCTGATGCAGAAAGAAATCAGGTGGCCGAAAAAATGAGCCTTTATTCTGGATTGAGCAAATCCTCAATTATAGATCACAATTTGAATATTCCAACAAGTTTTTTCTGGAAAGAATTAATTCGCGACAAAGGCTATACCATAGGAAGATTGGATTCGAGGTATTTGGGAATTGACAAAATGAACGCAGGAAACTCACCAGACTATAATGCGGAATTAACGTCATGGCTCCACTCCTTCACTCCAGCTATTAATTATTATATCCGTGAAGAACTTAAGTTTAAGACTGATATCAAATACAATATGTTCGGAAACGTGCATCCTTGGGACCGACAATATGATAGTACAAGAGATGATTTACGCCAGGCCATGGCTCAAAACCCATATTTAAAAGTTTTGGTTCAGTCTGGCTATTATGATGGCGCAACCACTTATTTCGCTGCGAAATATACCGTAGGTCAAATGGATCCGAGCGGTAGAATGAAAGATCGTTTCTCTTTCAAAGGATATAGAAGTGGGCACATGATGTATTTAAGAAAAGAAGATTTAAAGACCGCTACTGAGGA